>JACCDX010391022.1_pt1 | contig 11144 bp, 7 predicted proteins | sample 7449681 | NCBI WGS metagenome assembly JACCDX01 (sample SAMN15323450, study PRJNA562643) | freshwater metagenome | isolation source: river surface water | place: USA:Blue River Watershed | collected 2017-08-18 | reverse complement strand
GGCTACAGTCCGGCCGAGGGCGCGGCGGCGGTCGCGGCGGGCACGCTCGCGGCGGTGTGCTTCGGACACCACTACGTCAGCAATCCGGATCTCGTGGAGCGAGTGAAGCGCGGCGCGCCGCTCGTGGAGCCCGACGGGAAGACGTTCTATTCGCCGGGTCCGGCCGGCTATATCGACTATCCGGTGCTGGCCTGAGTTTAGCCGGCAAGGGGGACGGGCGCGGGCAGCGGAGCCGTTGCCTGCGCCAGACACGCATCCCGGAAAGGACGTGATGCGGGCTGATCGGCCGCGGGAAATGCAGCGCGGCCGATTCGGCGGTGCTCCACGTGCTGCAGAGCTTACTTCAGACTTCCGGCGCGGCGGAAGGACTCGGCGTGGTAGTCATACCAGGTGGTGCGAAACATCGTGACTAGTTTGTCGTGCTCGTGGGCGAGGCCCTCGACTTCGAGGTAGGTGTGGTCGATGCCGGCGGCGAGCAGGGCGGCGTGAAAGTCGCGCACGGTGGGCAGGTGGCCGTCGTCGCGGGTGCCGCAGGTCACGAGAATACGGGTGCCGGCCTTGATGGCGGCGACGTTCTTTTTGATGAGCGCGTAGACGTCGTTCTCCTCGTAGCGCGCGCGGTCGGGCCCGAGGTAGTTGTTGGGGTAGGTGTCGGGCTTCTTCGGGTCGTAGAGGTCGAGCAGGTGCATGACGTTGCCGGCCTGGTTGTGCAGCGAGCAGAAGAGCTCGGGGTATTTCAGCGCGAGGCGCGTGGCGCCGCGTCCGCCCATGGAGAAGCCTTCGATCGCGCGGCCGGCGCGCGTGGCGACGGTGCGGTAGGTGGCGTCGATGTGCGGGATCAGCTCACGGATAATGAGCGTCTCGGCAGGGAGTTTTCCGTCGGCGGAGTTTTTGTAGAACGTGTGCGAGCCGCCGTTGGGCAGCACGAGGATCATCGCGGGCCAGCGGCCGGCGACGATGCCGTCGTGGAGCGCGCGCGCGGAGGAGAAAGCGTGCAGTTCGTTGCCGCCGGCGCCGTGGAGATTGTAGATGACAGGGTAGCGGCGGGTCGCGTCGGTCGCGTAGCCGGGCGGCAGGTAGATGCAGTAGCCGACCTCGCGGCCGAGCGCTTCGCTGCGAAAGGTGCGGTGCACAACGCCCTCGGGGAGTTGGCCGGGTTTGGGCTCGTTGACCCACTTGATCGCGCGGTTCTTCGCGGCGTCGGCGGGGCTGGGGATGCCCGGGGTTTGGGCGAGGGTTGCTGCGCCGGCGGTGAGAAAGAGGGGAAGGAGGAGGCGGAGGGGGCGGAGGAGGCGCATGGGAAATGGGGTTGGCGCGCAGGACGCGTTGTTTCGGCCGACGCTGGAACGGGGAGCGTAGTGGGCCTCAGCGCGAGCGGAAGGTCTCGCTGAGCACGATCTGCTCGATGAGGTCGCGGAAGGGGAAGTCGTCGGCCTTGGTGGCGGCGAGGATGGCGTCGAGGGCGGGGCGGTCCATCGCCTCGATGCGGCGGCCGCAGGCGTAGGTGAGCAGGCGTTCGGTGAGCATGCGCGCGAACTGCGCCTTGCGCTCGACCAGCAGGCGCTTGAGGCCGGCGACGTCGGCGAAGCGCTGGCCGTTGGGCAATTCGCCGCTGGTGTCGATGGCGACATTCCTGGCGTAGGTGCGGCGCGCGGCGCCGATGGGGTCGAAGGTCTCCAACGCGAAGCCGAGAGGGTCGATCTTGCGGTGGCACTCGAAGCAGGCGGGGTTGTCGCGGTGTTTGGCGAGGAGCTCGCGCATGGACTTGGCGCCGCGCACGTCGGGATCGATCGCGGGGACGTTGTCGGGCGGGGGCGCGGGCGGAGTGCCGAGGATGTTTTCGAGGACCCAGACGCCGCGGGTGACGGGAGAGGTCTCGACGCCGTTGGCGCTCACGGTGAGCACGGCGCCTTGCCCGAGCAGGCCGCCGCGGCGCGGGTCGGCGAAGGCAATGCGGCGGAACTCGTGCGCGGCTTCGGCGGGCACGGCATCCTCGACGCCGTAGAGGCGGGCGAGCGGGCGATTGGCGAAGGTGTAGTCGGCGTCGAGGAAGCGGACGATGCTGGCGTTGCGGTCGAGGAGGTCGCGCGTGAAGAGCTGCGTCTCGCGCTTCATCGCGGGTTGGAGGCCTTGCGCGTAGTAGCGGGCGAACGCGCCGCGGTCGGGCGGCATGTCGCCGAGCACGCGGAGGTTCAGCCAGCTGTCGAGGAAACCGGCGACGAAGGCGTCGGCGCGCGGGCTGGCGAGCAGGCGGCGGGTCTGGGCAAGGAGCGTTGCGCGGGCGAGCAAGTCGCCGGAATCGGCGACGCGGGTGAGCTCGGCGTCCGGCGTGGTGCCCCAGAGGAAGTAGGAGAGACGGGTGGCGAGGGCGTGGGCGGTGAGGTGGCGCGAGACCTCCCCGCCGGGCCGCGGCTCACCGGGGACGGTTCGCCCTACCACGGAATTGTTCTCCGGATCGGCGAGGTAGAGAAAGGCGGGGGAGCAGAGGGCGGCCTTGATGCCGTCGCGCAGGGCTTCGTGGGGCGTGCGGCCCTCGGTGAGGCGTTTGGCGACGACGCCCATGAGGCGGTCCACTTCTTCGCTGGTGGCGGGACGACGGTAGGCGCGTTTGGCAAAGGCGGTGAGAATCTCGCGGGTGCGCTCCGGGGCGAACGGGCGGTCGCCGAAGATGGCGCGCTCGCTGGCGTTGGGCGCGGAGGCGTCGAGCGGGCCGGTGATCTCCACTTCGTGGATGCGAATCTGCGGGACGAAGCCGAAGCGCTGCACGACGACGCGGGCCTCGACGATGCCGGTCGTGCCGCGGACTTCGGCGGGGAATTCCTTGTTGTATTGGCGGAGGAGGCGGTTCCAGTTTTGGCGGGCGCCGATGGGGCCGTTGGGGAAGGTGAAGCGCGGCGTGAAACCGCGATCGAGCCACACGCGAAACGTCTGCCACTCGATCTTCTCGTCCGGCAGCGTGACCTCGCCGAGCGAGGGCTCGAGCGGTTGTTCGTGGTGCAGCGGGCCGATGCGGGCGTTGCCCGGGACGACGCCGAGCCGGAACGGCGCGGCGGGGTCGTGGCCGAACACGCGCGCGTCATAGGGATTTTTTCGGTTCTTCGCTTCGGCGCGGACGCGCACCTCATACCAGCCGTCGGCGGGCACGCCGTCGGAAAAGGCGAGGAGCGGGCCGTAGGCGCCCTCGTGTTGCTCGGAGTGCAGGCCCTCATAGAGGACCATGTAGCGGAAGTTCTGCACGCGACCGTGCGAGTGGCGCAGTTCCGGTTGCTGCTGGAAATTGTCGGTGAAACGCCAGGTCCGGGGCGCCGGCGCGGGCGGTTGGCCGAGGGCCTTTTCGACGACGGCCTCGGCGGCCTCGACGTATTGCGCGAGCAGGTAGCCGGAGGTTTTCAGCGCGTCGCCGATGTTGTCCATGTGATGGACGGTCTGGTCGCGGGGAAATTTCGCCGTCGGGTCGAAGGTGCCCATGTTGAGGGCGAAGAGGTCGCCGACGGTGGCGAGGTATTCGCGGCGGTTGAGGCGCCGCAGCACGGTCTGGCCGCCGGTGCTGGCAAGCGTGGCGCGGCCCTCGGCCGCCTGTTTCGTCAGGAGCGCGACGAGCGCACGGATCTCCTCGGGCGGCGGCTGCTTCTCCTCGGGCGGCGGCATGTCGCCGAGGTTGAGCTGGTCGAGGATGTCCTGGAGGTCGGTGAGGTGATCCGGGTGGCTGACGGCGGCGGGCAGCGCGTCGAAGCGGCGCTCGGCCTTCTGCTTCTCGGGGCCGTGGCACTTGACGCAGTAGTCGGCGAAGAATTTTTGGGCGGCGTGCGGCGCGGCGGCGGACGCGCCGGCGGCCGTCAGCAGCAGCGCCGCGACGGAGGAACGGAATCCGAAGCGCATCTCAGGCTTTCTCCAGGCCGCGCAGCGTGCCCGTGCTGGTGCCGAAGCGGCTCGTCTCCACGCCGAAATCCTGGAGCAGCGACAAGTAGAGGTTGCAGAGCGGGACGCGGCCGGGGCCCTTTTCGGCGAAGGCCCGGTGTTCGCCGTGCTTCCAGCCGCCGCCGGCGAGGACGATGGGGAGGTTGTGGTTGGTGTGCGCGTTGGCGTTGCCCATGCCGGAGCCGAAGAGGACCGAGGTGTGGTCGAGCAGGCGCGCGTCGCCGTCGCGGATCGAGGCGAGTTTCCGGATGAAGCGGGTGAACTGCTCCATCTGGTATTTCTCGATCTTCACCAGCAGCTCGATGGCTTCCTTCTCCTGACCGTGGTGCGAAAGCGCGTGGTAGTCCTTGCGGATGCCGAAGGCGGAGGCGTTGAAGCCGCCGGCGATCTCGAGGGTGGCGATGCGGGTGGAGTCCGTCTGCAGCGCGAGCGCGATGAGGTCGTAGAAGACGGGCAGGTCGGACACGAAATCGGTGTTGGGCGGCTCCGCCATGCCGGCCTTGGGCTTCGGGATCTTCGACCAGCGGCGCGAGAGCTCGAGCTGCTTTTCCACGTCGCGCACGCTCGTGAGGTATTCGTCGAGTTTTTCGCGGTCGCGGGTGCCGAGCTGGCGGCCGAGGGACTTGGCGTCGCCGTTCACGGCGTCGAGGATCGAGCCCTGGAGGCTGAAGCGGTCGGAACTGCGCGCGACGGCGTCGGCGCTTTCGGAGACGAAGAGGGTGCGGAACAGCTCGCGCGGGCCGGGGATCGGCGGGACGCGGGTGCCGGAGCGCGTCCACGACATCATGCAGCCGCCGTGCAGGCCGTCCTCGGAGCCGATGGTGAGGGCGGAGAAGCGGGTGGCGCCGCCGACGGTCTCGGCCGCGCGCTGGTCGAGGGTGATGTTACCCTCGGGCATGGACTTCGCGTCGATGGAGCGGACGCCGCTGAGGAAGGAGTGAATCGCGAAGTGGCCGCCCTTCACGCCGTGATCGAGGCCGGAGTAAATGGAGAGCTCGTCGCGCACCGGCGCGATGGGCTCGAGGAGCGTGGGAAGATCGTAGTCGCGGCCGGCGTTTTTCGGGAAGAAGGCGGGCTGGTAAAATCCGAGCATGTTGCCGACGGCGACCAGGCGGCGCGGGCGCTTGGGGCCGATGGCGCTGCCGGCCTGGGTGCCGACGGGAGCGTTGGCGGCGAAGACCCGGCCGTTGAGCGATTCAAACAGCGGCAACGCGATCGTGATGCCGGCGGCGCGAAGGAAGTGGCGACGGTTGACGACGGGGGCGGGGTGGGTGGCCATGGCAAAACGGGGACGGAGGGAGGCTCGGGCGGTGAGGAAGACGGTGGCGGGGGCGCGGGGATTGCAAATGTGTTTGCGGACGGGCGGGCGGGTCGCGGTGTGGGCAAAATTTGCGCGCGGGAGGCGGCGAGGGGCGGGGTTTCCGAGGGCGCGGCCGGGTGGCGGGGCGGTGCTGTAACCAAGCGGCGGGTGGGCCGTCATCCGGCGCTGTTACCCATCAGCCATAATCGAAATTACCATGAACAAAAAACTCCTCACCACCGCGGCGATCGCCGCGATCCTCGGGCTCGTCGGCACGGCCTATGCGGCCGATGCCAACCGCCGCAAGAACACCGCCGGCAAGGCGGACACGGACAAGGACGGCAAGGTCTCGCAGGCCGAGTTCATCGCGTCCGTGAAGGACCGGATGGATGAAGCGAAGGCGAAGACGGCCTTCGGCAAACGCGACAAGAACGGGGACGGTTTCCTCGATGCCGAGGAGCTGAAGGCCGCGGGCGGCAAGAAGGGCGAAGGCGAGAAGGGCGGCGAGAAGAAGCGCAAGAAGGACCAGTAAACGGCGGCGCGTCCGCGCGGACGCACCGACGGCACGCCGGGCGGCGGAGCGATGACGCTCCGGCCCGGCGTTTTTGCTTCCCGGAGGCGGCGCCGCGGCGCGAGGCTGTCGCCGGAAACTCGCGGCACCGAACTTTACCGAACATGACAACCGAAACGATGCGTGGCTGGAGACAATGGATTCTGGCGGCGGGCACGGCCCTGCTGTTGGGCGGGCCGCTGGCGGCGCAAGCGCCGGCGGCGAAGGGACCGCAGCGGCCGGCGGTCGACGACCAATATGTGCTCGGGCCGGAATCGCAGCCGCAGGCGGGCGTGCCGGAGGGCAAGGTGCTGGAGTTCACGCTGGAGGACTCCAGGACGTATCCCGGCTTCAAGCGCGCGTGGTGGCTGTATCTGCCGCCCAACTACGACGGAAAGAAGGCGCTGCCGGTGATGGTGTTCCAGGACGGGGCGAACTACGTGCGGCGCGACGGCCAATGGCGCGTGCCGGTGGTGCTGGAGAATCTCATGGCGAAGAAGGCGATTCCCGCGATGGCGGCGATCTTCGTGAGCCCGGGCGACACGCCGCGGGCGCCGGGCGAGCCGCCGCGCAAGCGGCCGGACGGGCGGCCGGCACCGGCGCGGAACCGCTCGGTGGAATACGACACGGTGAGCGACGCCTACGCGCGGTTCCTGCTCGAGGAGATCTTCCCGCTGGCGCGGCAGCACGTGGTCATCACCGACGACCCGGAGGGGCGCGGCATCTGCGGCAGCAGCAGCGGGGGCATCTGCGCGTTCAACGCGGCGTGGCAGCGGCCGGACCAGTTCCGGAAAGTGTATTCGACGATCGGTTCGTTCACGAACATCCGGGGCGGGCACGTGTTTCCGGAGCTCGTGCGCGGCGGGGAGAAGAAGCCGATCCGGGTGTTTCTGCAGGACGGGCGCAACGACCTGACGAACCAGTTCGGGTCGTGGCCGGAGGCGAACGTGGCGATGGCGGCGGCGCTGAAGGAAAAGGGCTACGACCACGCGTTCGTGTTCGGCGAGGGCACGCACAACGCGAAACACGGGGCCTCGATTCTGCCCTATGTGCTGCGCTGGCTGTGGTTCGACTACCCGCGGAACTGAGGGCCGGAGGGCAAAGCGGCCGACGCGGCGCCGGGGCCGCACGGGGCGTCAGGGCAACGGCGGGATTTTCGGGCCGAAGATGCCGAGGTTGAAATACTGGTCGACGGCGAGGAGCCAGAGGGCGGCGACGTAGAGCCAGACGCCGGCGAGCACGGCTTGGCCGAGGCGTTTTTTCCTGGGATCGGGGGAATCGATCCAGGCCGGAGCGGGGGCTGCGGGTTCGGGAGCGGGGGCCGAGGCGGCGGCGGTGGTGGCGGTCGCGGCAGCGAGGTCCGCGCTGGACGGAGACGGGGCTTTGGCGGCGGATTTCTTCGCGGGTTTCGCGCTCATGGCGCGGGAGCGTGCGGGGCGGGCGCGACGGGGCAAGTTTTCCGCGGCGACGAGGGCGACCGCGCCGGGCTACGTGACAGCGCCGGGCGACGGCCGGTGGCGAGGGTCAGGGGAGGGCGAGCGGGGCGACGACGACGGTGGAGCCGCGTTCGAAGGCGACGAGGGCGGGGGCGGGCGCGGGGCGGGAGAGCACGCTCGCGAAGCGACCCTGCGGCGCGATCGTCACGGGGGCGGATCCGGGCGCGAGGGCTTGGGCGCGAAGCGCGGGACCCTCTTGCCAGACGATCGCGGCGGGCGTCGCGACCGGCTGGGTGCCGGCGGCGAGGCGAATCTCGGGCTGGCCCGGGACGCAGGTGAAGATGCTGCCCGCGCGCATCCAGACGGTGAAGAAGCGGCCGTCGGCGGCGGGCACGACGGCGCCGCCGTCCATCGGGCAGGCGGCGAGGCGCCAGGACTCGGTGCCGAGTTTGGCGGCGGCGGCGAAGGTGTCGGTGCCGGCGGCGCGGACGGAGAGCCACATGTCGCGGTGGCCCTCGAGGCCGTTGCGCCACATGACGGCGAGGTCGCCGCGGGCGTTGAACGCGGCGGAGGGGTGGCAGCACTCGCACGCGGTTTGGCCGGCGGGCGCGCGGTAGACGACGCGGTTGGGCGACCAGGTGGCGCCGCCGTCGGCGGATTCGGACCCGAAGAGCTGGGTGCGGGCGGTGGCGACGTCGCGCAGGTCGAGCCAGGTGGCGAAGAGGCGGCCGTCGGGGGCGGAGGCGAGGGCGTGGAGGCCCTCGCGCGCGGAGCGCGGCACGTCGTTGACCAAGGCGGGACCCTTCCAGGTGCGGCCACCGTCGGCGGAGTGGAAGGCGAGCAGTTCGCCGGCGATCACGGCCACGGTGACCCGGTCGCCGTGGGCGACTAGGCGGGGGCCGCGGCGACGGCCGAGCATGAGCGAGGGGAGGGCGGCGACGCGGACCGGCGGGGCGAAGGTGACGCCGGCGTCATCGGAGCGCGCGACAAAGAGTTCCGGTCCGCGACCGAACGCGAGGTAGACGCGCTCGCCGGACGCGGCGAGTTGGGGTTGCGCGGCGTCGGGGAACTCGGCGGCGCGGGCGGCGGGCGCGGGGGCGAATGCGAGCGCGGCGAGCAGGGCGAGGCGGCGGAGGGCGGGGAAGCGGGAGTCGGACATTGGGTGGTGCGGGGAGGGGCGCTCGGGGAGCGCGTCAATAGGGAGGTGACCTCCGATGGTTGGGGGTAACCCGCCACGGGCGAGGCGGGACGGTTTTCCACGCCAGCGTCCGTCGGTCCCTGCGCTCACGAGCAGGGCGACGGCAGCCAAGGGCGCGGGAGGGCGTGTCACGGAATTTGTCCGGCGCGGCACTAGGTGGTGGGAGCGGGAACGGGGGCGAGGGTGGGCGCGGGCGCGCGGGCGAGTTTCATTTCCCAATACCACGTGAAAAAGACGGGGACGGAAAAGAGGGAGACGATATCGAAGATCATGCCGCCGACGACGGGCAGCACCATGGGCTGCATGAGTTCGGAGCCGCGTCCGGTGGCCCAGAGGACGGGGATGAGCGAGAGGAGCGTGGTGGCGTTGGTCATGATCGCGGGGCGGCGACGGCGCAGGCCGGCGTGGAAGACGCGGGCGTGGACCTCGGCGACGTCGCGGGGCGGCGTGCGGAACTGCTCGTGGAGGTAGGTGCCGAGCAAGATGCCGTCGTTGAACATGACGCCGAGGAGCACGATGAAGCCGACGACGACGGCGGTGGTGAGCTCGGCGCCCCAGAGCCAGACGAAGAAGAAGCCGCCGGCGGTGGTGACGGTGGCGTTGGCGAAGATGATGATCGCGGTGATGAGCCAGCTGCGCGTGCCGACGTAAATCAGGACGACCATCACGAGCAGCGACGCGGCGATGATCCAGCGGAGGGATTCATCGGCCTTGAGTTTCTGTTCGTAGCGGCCGACCCAGCGGTAGGTGGCGCCGGGCGGGAGCGAAAGCCGGCCGTCGGCGAGGGCGGCGCGGAGGCGGGCATCGGCATCGCGCACGACCTCGACCTCGCCGCGGTCGCGGGCGTTGAGGAGGACGTGTTGGGTGCGTTTGCCGCCTTCGGAGCGGATGGCCATGGGGCCGACGGTGTAGGTCAGGCCGGCGTCGCTGTGCGACGCAGTGACGAGCGGAGCAGCGACGCGTGACGAGTGACGAGTGACGAGTTGGAGAACGGGGTCGAGGGATTCGCCGGCGGGGAGGGTGAGCTCGGCGCGCGTCGGGGAGAGGACGGTGAAGTTGCGCTGGTGGGTGAGCGAAAGTTGAGCGTTGAAGGCGGAGAGTTGAGCGGGGGCGGAGAACTCGAGCGTGTGGACGGTGGGGGCGGCGAGGACGCTCGAGAGGGGAATCGCGCCGTGGCCGGCGGTGACCGGGATCTGGAGTTGGGTGAGTTCGTCGGGGTCGTCGCGGCGCTCGCGAAGGTAGCGGATGCGGACGGGATAGCGCAGGGCGCCCTCGACGGAATACGTGAGGGCCATGCCGCCGAGGGCGGTTTCGACGCTGCGCATGACCTGCTCGGAGGTGAGGCCGAAGCGGGCGAGGCGGGCGGGGTCGAGGCGGATCTCGGCGTAGGGTTTGCCGCCTTCGCGCTGCATCTGGACATCGACGGCACCGGGCGTGCCCTGGATGACTTTCTCGGCGGCTTCGGCGAAGCGCTCGAGGGCGTCCTGATCTTCGCCGAGCACCTGGAGGGCGATGAGGCTGCGGATGCCGGTGGAGAGCATGACGACGCGCGTCTCGATCGGCTGGAGCCAGCTCGGGGCGACGCCGGGAATGTCGGAGATCGCGGCGAGGGCGGCGCGGACTTCGGCGAGGGTGCGGGGGCGTTTCTCGATCGTGCCGTCGGGTGCGGTGATCTCGTGGACGGGCCAGTCGGCGTAGGGTTTCAGCAGCACGACGGTCTCGATCATGCCGATGGGGGCGGGATCGAGGGCGGTCTCGGCGCGGCCCATTTTGCCCATGACGCCGGAGACCTCGGGGATGGAGGCGATGGCGCGATTCTGGGCCTGCATGACGCGTTGGGTTTCGCCGAGGCCGCCGGTGGCGGGGAGCGACGGCATGAAGAGCAGGCTGCCCTCGTCGAGAGGCGGCAGGAAACTGGAACCGGCGCCGGGGAACGCGCGGGTGAGCGGGCGATCCAGCTCGAGGCGGGAGAGGTCGGCGCCGACCGCGGCGAAGCCGGCGCGCAGCGGTGCGCTGACCACGGACCAGCCGAGACCGAGCAGGTAGCCGCCCGCCGCCATGGTGGCGATGGCGAGCGTGAACGCGACCTTGTGGCGGATGATGCGGGCGTAGGCCCATTCGTAAGCGACGTGGATGGCGCGGCTGGCGGGATTCTCCTCGTAGTTGACGAGCTGTTCGCGACCGAGACGCCAGACGGTGAACGCCACGGCGGCGGCAAAAAGCGGGGCGAAGAGCCAACCCGGAATGGCGACGGACCAGCGGCCGTAGTCCTGCGGGAGGCTCCAGCCGTCGCGAATGAACCAGCCGAAGGCGAGACCGCCGGCGAGACCGGCGACGGCGAGGAGGATCGGCTTGCGCACGTGCCACGGGGGCAGCAGCAGGCGGCAGAGCACGGGCACGAGCAGCGTGCCGAAGAGGACCGCGCCGCTGATCGCGAGGGATTTGGTGAGCGCGAGCGGAGCGAAGAGGCGGCCGGCCTGATCCTGCAGGGCGAAGATGGGCAGGAAGCCGATGACGGTCGTGGCGGCGGAGGTGAGGAGCGGACGGGCGACTTCCTGGGTGGCCGTGATGACGGCGGCGGTGATCTCGGGGTCGAAGGGCGACGTCGGCATCGGGCGGCCCTCGCGCCGGCATTTCGCCTGCAGGTCGACGAGGTGCTGCGTGATGTTTTCCGTCATGATGATGCCGAAATCGACCATCACGCCGATGGCGATGGCGATGCCGGCCAGGCTCATGATGTTG
>JACCDX011772496.1_pt1 | contig 11146 bp, 6 predicted proteins | sample 7449681 | NCBI WGS metagenome assembly JACCDX01 (sample SAMN15323450, study PRJNA562643) | freshwater metagenome | isolation source: river surface water | place: USA:Blue River Watershed | collected 2017-08-18 | reverse complement strand
TAAGACTGGTCTTTGGCCATAGCCGCACTACGGTGAAGCTCTAAGCCCTCAGGGCCATCTACCAGCGATGCGTAGTGACCTGTGCACACGGCATCGAAGCCAAGGGCGAGGGCCTTCTCAAGAAGAGCAGCAAACTTGATGCGCTCATTGCAGCGCATGCAAGGGTTTGGGGTGCGACCAGCCTGATATTCGGCGATAAAGTCGTCGACCACGTCTAGCTTGAAACGCTCACTGAAATCCCAGACGTAATAAGGAATGCCGAGAATGTTGGCGGCACGCTGAGCATCCATGCTGTCTTCGATGGTGCAGCATCCACGTGAACCGGTGCGCAGTGTGCCAGGCATGCGTGAGAGTGCTAGGTGAACACCGACAACTTCGTGGCCAGCGTCGACAGCGCGGGCGGCAGCAACGGCGCTATCGACGCCACCTGACATTGCTGCTAAAACCTTCACCCTTCAATCCTACGAAGTGGTGTAGCCCGCCTTGCGCGCTCCGGCATGTGCCGCGGGTAATGCTTCTAGAAACTTTTCAACGTCTTCGGCGGTGTTTGATGCCCCAAGTGTGACTCGAATGCATCCCGAAGCCTCTGCCTCGTCACGACCCATGGTCAAAAGAACGTGCGACGCAGCCGTTACGCCAGCCTGACAGGCCGAGCCGTTAGAGACACAGACGCCGGCCTGGTCGAGCAAAAACAGTAGCGAGTCGCCCGAGCATCCCGGAAAAGTGAAGTGAGCGTTGTCGGGTAATCCCGGCGCCTCTCCCCTGCTGAACCTCGCGTTTGGCACCAAATTCAAGACGCCACGGATGACCTGATCGCGAAGTTGGCTCGTGTGCGAGCTGTGCTGCTCAAGATTTGCCACGGCCATCGATACGGCAAGCGAAAAGGCCTTAGCACCGGCTGCATTCATGGTGCCCGAGCGCATGGCACGTTCTTGACCACCGCCGTGCACGAGTGAGGTGAGCTTGACCGAGCGGGCAACAACCAGGGCACCGACGCCTACTGGCCCGCCAACCTTGTGGGCGGTGATTGACATTGCGGCGAGCCCAGACTGAGAGAAACTCAAGGGAATGTGACCGAGTGCTGCAACCGCATCTGAGTGCACCGGAATATCGAAGCGTTTTGCAAGTTCGGTGACTTGGTGAATCGGCGTAATCACGCCGGTTTCGTTGTTTGCCCACATGAGGCTAATGAAAGCGACCTCATCGGAACGGTCGGCTAGAAACTCTGCAAGCCAGACGAGGTCAATCACACCAAACTCGTCGACAGGAATCCACACCGCTTCAGCACCTTGTTCGCGCTCGAGCCATTCGATCGGATCGATTACGGCGTGGTGCTCGGTGTATGCGCTGAGAACGACCTTGCGGCGAGCATCCTTGCGGTTTTGAGACCAAAAGAGACCCTTGATGGCCAGATTGTCGGCCTCGGTGCCACCAGAAGTAAAAATGATTTCGTTGCGGTTGCAGTCAATCGACTTGGCAATCTCTTCTCGCGCCTCTTCGAGAGCTTTACGCGAAGTTTGACCAGCGGTGTGAACCGAAGAAGGGTTGCCAAGAACCGTGAGGTACTCGGTGTAACGCTGCAACACCTCTGGCCGAATCGGCGAGGTGGCTGCGTGGTCAAGGTAGACAACCATGGTCATTAGCCTAGCCATTACGCCTTTGCAGCGTGGCTCACAGGTAAACTTTGAAAGTTATTTGCCGCATCGAAAACAGGAATCACATGCCCGAAAGCAACACCAGCACTTCAACGCTCGGTGTGACCCTGCAAGATGGCAAAGGCACGATTCGCGTTTATTCTGCCAACGCGACATCCATCGAATTTTTGGTGCTGAACCCTCAAGACTCAAGTGATGTTCAGACAAGACTGACTCTGAAAAGAACAGACGCGGATGTTTGGGAGGCAACCTCTGGCGCTATCTCAGCGGGTGTTCACTACGCACTTCGAGCATCTGGCCCAGACGGAGCGCGTCACGGATTCAACAACAAAATCAACCTCATCGACCCATACGCACGTGGCGTGGTTAGAGAGTCGGCCAGGGACTTTCACAACGTCGTGCTCGATGGTGCATTCGATTGGCAAGGCGTCGAAAAACCGAATACACCGATGTCTCAGACCATCATCTACGAGGCGCACGCGCGAGGCTTGACCCGCGGAAACACCGATTTGCCTGATGACATTCGCGGAACCTATGCGGCGCTCGCTCATCCGAGCACCATCGAACACCTGCAACGCATTGGAATCACGGCGATTGAGCTGTTGCCAGTGCAAATGTTTATTTCTGAGCCGCGCCTGATGAACATGGGCCTCATCAACTACTGGGGCTACAACACCATCAACTTTTTCACCCCGCACCACCGCTATGCATCACCGGCTGCGATCGAAGCTGGCCCAGAGGCAATCGTCGCTGAATTCAAGACCGCCGTTCGCGAACTTCACCGAGCCGGCATTGAGGTGCTACTCGACGTGGTTTACAACCACACCGCAGAAGGCGGCGCACGCGGCTTGACCTATTCGTTTAGAGGCCTCGACAACTCGTCGTATTACCGACAAGACGATGCCGGCAACTATCACGACACAACCGGATGCGGAAACTCACTGGACTTCTCAAACCCGCAAGTCGTCGAACTGGTTATGGATTCGCTTCGCTACTGGACCACCGAAATGCAGATCGACGGCTACCGCTTCGACTTGGCGACCACGCTGGCCCGCGATGGATCAAACCAGTACGACCCGAACCACCCGATGCTCGTAGCCATGGCTAACGACCCGGTTCTGAGCGAGGCAAAACTCATCGTCGAGCCATGGGACATCGGCCTCGGTGGTTGGCAGACCGGCAACTTTCCAGACCGTTTCAGCGAGTGGAACGATAGCTACCGCGACTCGGTGCGACGTTTTTGGCTGGCCGACTTGGCAGCCAAACAAAACTCTGGCCATTTCTACAGCGGCGTTGCCGATTTGGCCACTCGCCTTGCTGGATCAAGAGACATCGTCGATGGCCCTAACGGGCCGCTCGGGTCGGTCAACTTTGTTACCGCTCATGATGGCTTCTGCCTTCACGACCTGGTGTCGTACAACGTCAAACACAATCAGGTGAACGGCGAAGGCAACCGTGACGGAAACAACAACAACTACTCATACAACCACGGGGCAGAAGGTGAAGTTTCAGACCTAGGTATCAACGCCCTGAGACGCCGTTCGGTGCGCAACATGCTTGGAACCCTGCTCTTCTCAGCCGGCGTGCCAATGATCACCGCAGGTGACGAACGTGCGAAGACGCAATCGGGCAACAACAACGCCTACTGCCAAGACACCGCACTTTCGTGGGTCAACTGGAACCTAACCGACGCCCAGAAGAATCTTGAAAACAATTTCACCTACCTAACCAAGCTTCGTCGCGAGAACGCATCACTGCGTCAAACGAACTTTGGAAACTTCGAAACCGCGACGCCCGACAGCGATATGGTGCGTTGGTATTCACAACACGGCGAGATTCTGACCGAACAGCAGTGGCACGATGCCCAGCAGCGAACCCTGGTTCGCCAGGTGCGTCATGTCGATGCCGACGGCTCGAAGAATGAAACCCTTACCGTTCTGCACGGTGACGACGATGCGATCTCACTGACCCTCCCGCCGACCCCAGGTCACTGGGAGTTGATCTGGGACAGCACGCACGAAACTCCGCCGGTGAAGTTCTCGAAGCACAAGGCGCACTCAAAGTTGCTGGTTGGCCCCACATCGATGCTTGTCTTTAGAGCTGAATAGGCCAATCGCCGTCGAATAATCGCTAAGTTTGGTTTATGACCAGCGAGATTTCTTACCGTCACAACAACCCGATCGGCCGCTTACCGATTTTGAAAGTCGAGCCAACCGTTGAAGCCGGTCGCTGGGCAGCGAAGGCTTTTGTTGGCGAAGTCATTCCGTTTTCTGCAGTTTCATTTCGCGAGGGGCACGATGCGCTGGGCGTAGAACTACTGCTAACGAACCCGACTGGTGATTGCACAATCACTCGGATGCACGCTGGAGCAGCCGGAACAGACAGTTGGCACACCTCGGTTCAATTAGAAGAGCAGGGCGTTTGGAAATTTCAGATTCGCGCTTTTTCAGACGAGTATGAAACTTGGCACCACAACACCGAGGTAAAACTTGCCGCCGGAGTTGACGAAGAACTCATGATGCTCGAGGGCGTTGCCCTGTTTACCAGAGCCGCGGCCGAAAAAGATCGCAAGAAAGCCAATGCGAAAGAACTAATTCAGGCAGCCGAAGTTTTGGCAGACCAAAGCCACAGCCCCTCGGCTCGTTTCGCTGCGGCGTTGAACGTGAAGTTGCTCAAGGCTGTAGCCGAGCATCCGATTAGATCTCTCGAAACACTGAGCGAAACCTTTGAAATCAACTGTGAGCGCACACTAGCTGGCGCGGGTGCTTGGTATGAGTTCTTCCCTCGCCGCGAAGGCGCGAAGTACGACAGCAAAACCAAAACATGGAAATCTGGCACTTTCAAAACTGCCGCTAAATCACTTTCTCGCGTTGCCGAAATGGGCTTCGACGTGCTTTACCTTCCACCGGTACATCCGATTGGTGAGGCGTTCAGAAAAGGCCCAAACAACTCGCTAAACGCAGTTGGTCAAGACCGGGGCTCACCTTGGGCGATTGGTTCGACCGCCGGTGGTCACGAGACCATTCACCCCGACCTGGGCACCGAAAAAGACTTCGCCGCTTTCGTGAAGGCAGCTGGCGAGCTCGGTATCGAAATCGCCATGGACCTCGCGGTACAGGCCAGCCCCGACCATCCGTGGGTTCAAACCAACCCAGAGTGGTTCACCACGCGCGCCGATGGGTCGATTGCATACGCCGAGAATCCACCTAAGAAGTACCAAGACATTTATCCGGTGAACTTTGACAACGACCGTGAGGGAATCTACCAAGAGATTTTGCGAGTGGTTAAACACTGGATCTCACTCGGCGTAAAGATTTTTAGAGTCGACAACCCACACACCAAGCCGGTGAACTTTTGGGAATGGCTCATCGCCGAGGTGAATGCAGAACACCCAGACGTCATCTTTTTGGCCGAGGCCTTCACGCGACCGGCCATGATGCACACCTTGGGCAAGGTCGGGTTTCAGCAGAGCTACACATACTTCACTTGGCGAAACACGCCGAGCGACCTGCGCGACTACCTGCTCGAGCTTTCGCGCGAAACTGCGGCATTCTTTAGACCGAACTTCTGGGTAAGCACGCCAGACATTCTCACCCAATACCTGCAGTACGGCGGCCGGCCAGGCCACAAGATTCGTGCAGCCTTGGCTGCCATGTCGACACCGTCTTGGGGTCTCTACGCAGGTTACGAGCTTGTAGAATCGGTTGCCCGCCCAGGCGCCGAAGAGCACATTGACTCAGAGAAATACGAATACAAACAGCGTGACTGGGATGCTGCCGAGCAAAGTGGCCGTTCCATTGCGTCTTACGTAGCCAAGCTCAATCACATTCGGCGGGATCACCCGAGCCTCGGGCAACTTCGAAACATCGAGTTTCACCACAGCGATGACGGAGCCTTCTTGGTGTTCTCAAAGCATGTAGATGCTGAGCACAGTTTTACGGGTGAATCAGACACCATCATCGTGGTAGTCAACACCGACCCACACGCTGTTCGCGAGACAACCGTGCGTCTTGACTTGACCAAACTTGCCCTGCCTGCTGAGGCTAACTTTGAAGTTCAAGATTTGATCACCGGCGAGCGTTACCACTGGAGTTCAAACAATTTCGTTCGCCTCGATGCCTTCGCAGAGCCCGCGCACATTCTTCACGTTTTGAGAAAGAAGAAGTAGATGGCCAAGAGCGCTCCACAACTGCCGCCCATTGGTGATTATGAGCGCGACCGCGTCTCGAACGGAAGTCACCACGACCCTCACGCAACGCTGGGAGCGCATCCGGTTGCAACCGGCGGTTGGGTGATTCGCGCACTTAGGCCAATGGCAAAGTCGGTGAGTGTCGTGTTGAAGAACGGCAAAGAACTCGAACTTAACCACGTATGGAATGGCATCTGGGATGGTTTCGTAGATTCAAAGAGCGCTCCCGATTACCGTGTCAAAACTGTTTACGCCCAAGACGCAAAGACCACCGAGTGGTTAGCCGATGACCCATACCGGCACCTGCCCACCATCGGCGAACTTGACCTACACCTGGTTGCTGAAGGGCGTCACGAAGAGCTCTGGAACGCCCTCGGATCGCACGTTCTGTCGATCAAAGGTGACATGGGGGTTAGTCGAGGAACATCGTTCAAGGTTTGGGCTCCGAATGCCGAAGCCGTGCGCGTGGTCGGCGACTTCAACCACTGGAACGGTGTCGCGCACTCAATGCGGGTCATGGGCGGCACTGGCGTTTGGGAATTGTTCATTCCGGGCATCGAAGCCGGCAGCGCATACAAGTACGAAATTTTGACCAAGCAGGGTCACTGGATCAAAAAGATTGACCCGATGGCCAGGGCAACACAGGTTCCGCCAGACACCGCCTCGATTGTCACCGAGTCGACCCACAGTTGGAAAGACAAAACGTGGATGTCTGCCAGAGCCAAGCGCGACGCGCTTAGCGCACCGATGAGCATTTACGAGCTGCACGCGGGCTCATGGAAGCACGCGATGAACTATCGCGAACTAGCCGATGAACTGATTCCTTACGTGCAGAAGCTTGGCTTCACACACGTCGAATTCATGCCACTTGCCGAACACCCGTACGCGCCGTCATGGGGCTACCAGGTGACCGGATACTACGCCCCAACCTCGCGGTTCGGCAGCCCCGACGACCTTCGATACCTGATCGACAAGCTTCACCAAGCCGGCATCGGCGTAATTCTCGACTGGGTTCCAGCGCACTTTCCGAAGGATGACTGGGCGCTAGCCAGATTCGACGGTCAGGCGCTCTATGAGCACGCCGACCCAAGGCGAGGCGAGCACCCAGACTGGGGAACCTACATATTCGATTTTGGTCGAACCGAGGTTCGCAACTTTTTGGTTGCCAATGCTCTCTATTGGCTCGAAGAGTTCCACATCGACGGGCTTCGAGTAGACGCAGTGGCTTCGATGCTTTATCTTGACTACTCACGCGAAAACGGTGAATGGTTACCGAACGAATTTGGTGGCCGAGAAAACCTTGACGCGATTCGATTCATGCAAGAAACCAATGCAACGGCTTACCGTCGCAACCCCGGAATCATGATGATCGCCGAAGAATCAACTTCTTGGGGCGGCGTTTCGGCACCGACAGATGGCGGAGGACTCGGCTTCGGGTTCAAGTGGAACATGGGCTGGATGAACGACACGCTCAAGTACATCGAGAAAGACCCGATGTATCGAAAGCATCACCACGGCGAGCTAACCTTCTCAATGCTCTACGCGTACAACGAGAAGTTCGTTCTGCCAATTAGCCATGACGAAGTCGTGCACGGCAAGGGCTCACTGCTAGCCAAAATGCCGGGCGACCGTTGGCAACAGCTGGCAAACGTTCGCGCTTACCTGGCCTACATGTGGGCGCATCCTGGTAAGCAGCTTTTGTTCATGGGCAGCGAGTTCGGGCAGCCTTCTGAGTGGAACCAAGAGCGCGGTCTAGATTGGTGGATTCTCGAGCAGCCAACCCATCAGGCGCTTCAGTCAATGGTTTCGACACTGAACCGGGTTTACCTAGAAAATGCCGCGTTCTGGCAGCAAGACCACGACCCTGCAGGTTTTGTGTGGATCGATGGCGGCAACGCCGACGCAAATCTGCTGAGCTTTTTGCGCGTAGACAAGGCTGGCAACCAGATTGCCTGCGTGATCAACTTTGCTGGGCAACCTCACCACAACTTCACGCTCGGCCTACCTCGACCAGGTAAATGGAATGAGATTTTGAACACGGATGCCACAGAATACGGGGGCTCTGGCGTTGGAAACTTTGGCTCGGTTGAGGCTTCGGGAGAAGGTTCACACGGTCAGCCGCACTCGGCCAACATCAGCGTGCCTCCCCTGGCCGCCGTGTGGTTCAAGCCTGCTAACTAGTAGAGCAAGGTAGCCAGGCGTCGCCTTGCGGCGGCAATATCTGCGTTCGCTGGATCAATCACTGCAAACAATTCGACGATGTGCTTTCGAATGGTTTCGCGATGTTCGAAGTGCTGCTCAAAAGCATCTAGCAAAGCGTCGAAAGCAACCTTCACATTCGATGTCGAAATCTGGATGTCGGCCCAGGCCAGCAATTCGTCTAGACCGGTTGGCGGCTGGTCTGATACCTTTTCAAAATCTGCGTCGGCGGTGCGCTTGAGTAGCTTGACCTGTGCCAGGCCAGCCATGGCTAGGTCGTCCCTTGGGTTTTCACGGAGCGCCTGCTCATAAACGCCAATGGCTCCGTCGTAATCTTCGGCCTCAATAAGTTCAAAGGCCTTCTGATGAAGTGGCGGCAGCTGAACCTCAGGCTCTTCGGCCGACACCTCTGCCTGCCCGGTAACCCCGTTTTCACTGGCAACCTCGAGAACACGGGCGAATATTTGCTCGATTACCTCGGCAGACTGCTCACCCTCGAATAGTGGAACAGGTTGACCCTTGACCACGGCTACAACGGTTGGAGCGCCCTTGATGCCGAATGCCTGGCCCACCCGCTGTTCGATTTGCGCATCGATGCGTGCGAGCACGAGCCGACCATCCAAGTTTTCGACGGCGGAACGCAGACGTTCGCTGATTTCCATGGTGCGAACCGAGTCGGCGTGAAACTCTAGAATCACTGGCACCGACGCAGAGAGGTCGAGCACCGCCTTCAGGGTTTGTTCTGTGCAGTTTTGAACGAGCGAGGTAACTGCAACGCGCGACGACGACTGAGTGGATGTCGCAGCCGGAGTTGCTCCCGATTCAGGACCTTTCTTGAGTGCAGAGAGATCGTATGCGCCACTGAGCGAAGACACTAGAGCCCCTTCACAGATAGCAGACCCTGAGTAACACCGAGCAGGGTGGTTTTCTCATCTGCAGATAGTGGTGGCACATAGAAAATCATCATGTTGCCATAGGTGCTTCGAACACCCTTGACCGAACCAGCTGTACCGAGCAAGATTTTCTCGTTGCCAGATACGGTGACACCAGAACCGACCTTGATCGGCTTGATTGTGTAGTCGTCTTTCATGTAAACCGCGACGAGCGCGCCACCCGAGGCGGTCGAGAGTGAAAGAACTTTCGAAGAGCCGAGGTAATGCTTGAACTTGATCTTGGCTTTCGTCAACTTTTGAACTTGAGCCTTTTCTAGTGCCGAAACATCGGCGTAGTACTTGTCGTTTTCTAGGTCAAAGAGCTCATAGAACTCGCTGACAGTTCCTTTATCGATAACGTCGCCGTAGGTTGGCGGGAGCTCACGAGGCACAACCTTGAGGTACGCGGAGTCAGATGCCACGGGAATGGCTCCGGCATCGGCAGCAGCCACAGGTGGCAGTGCGGCACCGGGCACGAGTGAGATAACATAACTGACTTTGTATTGCGATCGCGGCGAGCTCTGTGACATGACCAGCATTTGCGGCAGATTGTTGTCAACGTCATCGGTGACCACCATAAGGCTTCTCGGCCAGATAGTTGAAGATGCCGGAAGCGACCAAGTGATTCGTTCTTCGATTGGTGGCAAGGCCTCGTTCTTGGTCGATTTTGACATCAAGTAGTAATAAGTCGTGCGCATTTGCTGGGCAGCGCCTTCGAAACGAGTGAGCAACATCGACTTATCGGTTGCACCATCGGCCTTCTTGGCCCACATTGCTACGTTCGATACGATTTTCTGAATCTGCGATTCAACCAGCACGGGTGGATCAACGATGACATCTGACGATGGCGACGGAATCGGGTCAGTCGGAGCAGCTGCAGGCGAGCATCCGCTAAGCAGACCAAGCACCAGCAACCCACCTGTGGCCACTGACACCTTTCGCGCAACGCGACGGCCGCGACGTGGAATGTCTAGGTTTGACTTGCGGCTGCGTGTTCTTGGTCCCTGTGGCGCTTTTGGTACACGGCGCTGTGGTCTACGACGACGGCGCTCTTCGGATACCGAGAACAGGTTCACAATGAGGGCTGCAGCAAGCAAAACACCTGCAACGATGAGGTTGATGTTTGAATGCGTTAGGTCATAGGCAATGGGCCACGAAACGGTGACCTTGCCAGGAGCTGGTGAGAGACCGTCGGTCGCAATTAATACTGCTGCGTCATGTTCGTTTTGCACAGCCAGTTCGGCTTTTTGCTTGCCATTGGCTTCGTCGCGCCAAAGGTCGCTTCCTCGTGGCGAAAGCGAAAGGTCGATCCCAAAGTTCGAAACCGGTTCAAGCTCAAGAGTTTCGGCCTCTTTTACCTGGATGCTGGTGAACGAAGAATCAGCAATCCATGCTCGGATGTCTGACTCGCGACCGCTAGAAACGAATGTTTTTTCATCGCCGAAGACGGTAACCGTCGGGTTTCCTGGATAAGTAGACAGCGTCTTTTGGTCGATGAGTGCGAAGTGATTCTCGGAGTCGTATTCGAGCGTCAAAACGTTAGCCGGTGGCGGGGCCCAAATCGTGCGCTGGGCGACACCAACTAAGGCAAGCGACAGTGACAAGACAAAGAGTCCTATCGCTGCAAATAGTTTCACGCTATTCCAATCGGGCTAGACTTAGGGCTTGAGAATAAGCCCCCTCAAGTCTACCCAAGGGGTCTAGGAGCGAGTATCTTGGCAGCTGAAGACGCCGAATTTGCAACCGTGATGCGCGGCTACGACCGCGATGCGGTTGACGACGCGCTGCGTGACCTTCGACGCCAGCTACTTCAGCTTTCTAATCAGAACGCTCAGCTAGCATCAGAGCTTCGTTCGGCAAATGAAGCCTCTTCGCGCCTAGAACGTGAACTCAAAGAAACCGTTGCGCCAACCTACGCGACAGTCGGCGCTCGAGCAGCGCTTATTCTGAGCACCGCCGAAGACCAGGCGAACCGAATTGTTGCCGAAGCCGAAGCCGAACGCCGAAGACTGCTCGAAGAGGTAGACGCCGAACTCGAAACGCTTCGCGCCGAAGCGCGCGAGTATTACGACTCAGTTGTCGCCGAAGCAAGTAGGCGTGCTGAACGACTCTCGGCGGCAGCCAAGGCAGACTACGATGCCCTGGTCGAACAGGCTAGAACTGAGTCGACG
>JACCDX011401857.1_pt1 | contig 11149 bp, 14 predicted proteins | sample 7449681 | NCBI WGS metagenome assembly JACCDX01 (sample SAMN15323450, study PRJNA562643) | freshwater metagenome | isolation source: river surface water | place: USA:Blue River Watershed | collected 2017-08-18 | reverse complement strand
TGACCGCATTATTACCTGCGAAGAGGTTTTTGAATTGCAATTAACCAGTCCGGACTGGGTTGCTTTGCAAACGAGACAAGAAAGCCTCGAAGGAACTGGGGAAGTGACCTTAAGACGATTAATCAAAGAGTCGCTTAGGATGCGTCCGAGCAGGTTAGTGGTTGGCGAAGTAAGGCAAGAAGAATGTCTTGACCTTTTGGTTGCTATGAATTCTGGGATGCCAGCTATGTGTTCAATACATGCAAATAGTGCCAGGCAAGCCATAGCCAAATTATGTTTACTGCCGATGTTGGCTGGAAGTAATGTTTCGGCGGAATTTGTCGTGCCCACCGTAGCCTCAGTCGTAGATGTTGTTATACATACTGCATTAAATAAAAATGGCACTAGAAAAATTCAAGAAATTATTTCTGTGACTGGACGAATTGAATCCGGAAATATTGAAACAATTGAAATCTTTGCGTTCCTTGAAGGTGAATTAAAAGCAACTGGTTTGTACCCGGCAAAGTTAGAAAAATTTAATAGCGCCGGATTCAATCTTTCTCAATTACTTGGAAAAGTTGCATGAGCATTATTTTGGGATTTTGCTATGCAGTAGCCACCTTGTCCCTTTTTAGTTTTTTTAAGTTTCCTGAATCAGCAGTTAACGTAAAAAAGAGATTTAAGCCAACCCATTTGAAGAAAAAAATAAAAGTTCAAACCGAATTGTGGCCCGATGTAGTGGATGACCTTGCATCATCCATTCGAGCTGGTCTTTCACTTCCGCAAGCAATGATGAATTTAGCCCAATCTGGCCCTGAATTAATACGTCCAGAGTTATCCATGGCCATGGCTAGGTATCAGGTCACCGGAGACTTCATTGGAGCTTTAGAAATTTTGCAGAACTCTATGAAGGATCCCGTAGTGGATAAGTTTGCAAATGCCTTGCAGATTGCGTACGAAGTCGGCGGAACTGATTTAGGCCAACTACTCAGAAGTCTTAGCGAGGTAATTCGTGAAGATAATAAAATTCGAGGCGAAATAAATGCCAGACAAAGTTGGACCATAAATGGAGCAAGGCTTGCGATTGCTGCTCCTTGGTTTACCGTATTAATTTTGAGTACAAGAAAGTCTGCGGCATCTGTTTATTTGTCACTCTCCGGATTGCGATTGCTCTGTTTTTGCGCAGTCGTGTCCGTTCTTGCCTATTTTGCAATGGTTAAGTTAGGGCAATTACCAACTACGAAACGAATCAACGCATGAGTTTTATTACTCTGCTCATCGGTGGACTCAGCGCATCAGGTGTACTCCTAATTTTTCAAAGTATTAAAGTTCGAAAAATTTCAATGGCACAAGCTATTGCCCCTTATCTTGGCCTTCCTTCCGTGAGCCGAACTAGGAGCATTGCAATCCTTGAAAGACTCAGACAATTTCTGATCAAGGGAGAATCTGCACCCTGGGCTAGCGATGATCGAATTATCACCGAACTAAGAAGATGTTCTAGTTCACAGTCGCTAACGAGCTTGAGGTTCGAGCAGTTAATTTTTGCCTCAATTTCTACATTACTAATGGCTTCTTGGATATCGCTTCGACTCTTGGGTGGCCATGCAATGAATGCTGTTGTTGGATTTGGATTATTGATTTTGGCATTCCTAGCCGGCGGTTCATTTAGAAGTTGGTTGATTAAGGAAGCTGGTAGAAAACGAATAAAAGCAATAGAAGCGCAACTACCAGCTGTTCTTGATCTTTTGGCATTTTCAGTATCTGCTGGCGAACCAATTTTGTCTTCAATTCAGCGAGTAGCAAAAACAACATCAGGTGAACTAGCCACTGAAATACAAAAACTAACAACAAGTTTGTCACTCGGGGAAAATTTCTTACTGGGTCTTGAACGAATTCAAAAAGAGTTGGGCAGCCAATCCATTGCTCGAGCGTTTCGCGCACTAATTATGGCCATGGAACGCGGAACACCTATTGCGGATGTATTGCGGGCACAAGCAATGGATGCACGGCATTCAGAAGCAAGAAAATTGATGATTTTGGCAGGTAAGAAAGAAACTTTGATGATGATTCCAGTGGTATTTCTAATTTTGCCGATGATCGTAATTGTTGCTTTATATCCAGGGTTAATGGCTCTACAAAATTTCTAAATAACGAGGAGGAAAAATGAAAAAGATAACAAATTGGGTAGCGAAATTCACCATCGAGAATGAAATTCGATTACTTAGTGCGTTCAGAAATGAAAGAGGCGATGTACCCGGTTGGGTGCTAGTGACGGTTATGACCGCGGGACTAGTCGTAGCGCTGTGGTCAATTGCAGATGGTCAGTTGCGTTCGGTTTTGCAAAATGCGATTCGTTCAGTATCTGCTCCGTGAAAAAGCTTCAAACACTATTGGCTTTGCACTTGTTGCCCCTATTTTGATTGGTTGCTTCTTAGCTGTGGCTCAGATTGCGAATCTGGCAAATGTTCAAGTGACTCTGGAATCGGCAGCAAAATCTGCGGCTCGAGAGGGTAGTAGGTATGACGGCACGCATAGAGATGCGCAAGTCCAAGCAAACAAAGTATTAGCAGGACAAGGATTGCAAGATGGCGCACTAGTCGAGGTAAGAAACGTGTTCTTTGGTGATGCCCGGTTAGTGGAAGTAACGATTACAAAAAAATATCGAATTTCATGGCTAGGTTATGACTTAATTTTGACCTCGGTTGGAAAGTCAGTAGATGAAAAAGTTCTTTAGAAAATTTCTAAGCGATAAGGGAAATGTAATTGTTGAGTTCACCTTGACTGCAGTTGCGTTGTTTGTTCCGATTGCTTACGTTTCAGCTGCAATAACACAGATTGCCGTAAATTACATTGCAGTTCAAGATGCTGCTCGAGCTGGAGCAAGATTATTCGCTACGAGTGAAATTGAATCTAGTGGTCGCATTGCAAGTCAAGCTTTAGTTAAATCACTATTGACTAACTCACCTAAAGTACAGACATCGATCATTTGTAGTAAAAATCCATGCCTAGTGCGTGATGGCATTATTACTTTTCAAGTTGATCAGGAAGTTACCTTGGCTCTGCCGCTAATGCCTTATCCAATTTCAATTAATTTGTCTGGAGCACAAGCTGAAGTTGTACAGGATTCAGAGTGAAATTAGAACAAAAAGATGCTGACCGAGGTTCAGTTTTGGTGTTTGGTGTGGGCCTGGCAATTGTGATTCTCTTGGTCCTTACAACTGCGATAAATATTGCTTCACTTTGGGTAACTAGAACTAAGTTAGACAGCGTGGCTGATGCCACAGCTTTAGCCACAAGTCGATCGATTGACGTTGAAAATTTGTATCGAGTTGGGATCTCGCAACCCATAAAACTCAGTGAATCCCTGGCCAGATCAAGAGCATCCTGGTACCTAGGGCAGTTGGCTGGGCAAACTCAATTAACTAACTTTCGCCTGGTAAGCCTGGCAATAGACAATAATTCTGTAGAAGTTGTTATCAGTGCAGATGCAGATTATCCGTTTGGATATTTGAGTTATGGGTTTGATTCAACGGTTTTTTCTAGAGCTAAAGTTTCGATAAAAACTAAGTGAATGTCTCTTTTTAAAACAAGGTAACCTTAAACCTTGTGAGAACTGGTGACTTTGCTGCAGACTTTGCCGCACTCAATTCCACATTTAAAAATATTGAAAAAGTTTTAAACCCTGAGGCCATGGCCATTGAGGTAGCCACGCTTGAAAAAGAAGCCTCAGCTCCTGATCTTTGGGATGACCAAGCCAAAGCGCAGCAGGTAACTAGCCGACTATCTGGTCTACAGGCCGATTTGGCAAGACTTCGAAATTTAAGAAGTCGACTTGATGATGTTCAAGTTCTACGTGAACTTGGCGAAACGGAAAACGATAAGTCAATCTTGACTGAAACTGAAAATGAGTTAACTGCAATTGAAAACTTGGTTAGCGAACTTGAGGTAAGAACACTTCTTTCGGGTGAATACGATTCACGTGAAGCTTTAGTCACAATTAGGTCTGGTGCTGGCGGTGTTGACGCAGCCGATTGGGCAGAGATGATGCTTCGCATGTATTTGCGATATTGCGAGCGACACAATTGGCCAACAGAAATTTACGACACTTCATATGCCGAAGAAGCTGGAATTAAATCAGCAACATTTGCCGTACATGCACCTTATGCCTACGGAACTTTGTCCGTTGAACAGGGCACACATCGTTTAGTTCGAATCTCACCTTTTGACAGCCAAAGCCGTCGCCATACTTCATTTGCCGAAGTTGAAGTTATTCCAGTTGTTGAACAAAGTGACTCTATTGACATTCCAGAGGATCAGCTACGCATCGATGTTTATCGATCATCTGGTCCTGGTGGCCAAGGAGTTAATACAACTGACTCGGCAGTTCGGATTACTCATATTCCAAGTGGAATTGTGGTGTCCTGCCAAAATGAACGTTCGCAATTACAAAATAAAGCCACTGCAATGGCGGTACTTCAAGCAAAATTACTTGCTAAAAAGCGCGAAGAAGAGCAAGCAAAGATAAACGCATTAAAAGGTGACAACTTAGGTTCATGGGGCAATCAAATGCGCTCTTATGTATTGCACCCGTATCAAATGGTTAAAGATTTAAGAACTGAGTACGAGACTGGAAATACATCTGCTGTCCTTGATGGTGAGATAGATCACTTAATCGAGGCTGGAATCCGCTGGCGTCGCGAGCAGATCGGCTAAATTCGGCTAATTGCAAGATTTTTACGGCGTGGCAAGGTTTTTTAATCGCATCAACAAATTAGTCTTAAAAGTGCACACATTTGTGTAAATATCCGTTTTAGGGGAGTGCCGTGATTCGCTTTGACCACGTTTCAAAGCAGTACCCAAATACAGCGCAACCTGCGCTGGCTGAAATTGATTTAAATATTGAAGACGGCGAATTTGTCTTTTTGGTGGGCTCGTCAGGATCTGGCAAATCTACTTTGATTCGCATGATGCTAAAAGAAGAAGAACCGACTGAGGGCAGCGTTGAAGTCGACGGTATTCAATTAAGTGAATTGCATACTCGTAAAGTTCCAGAGTTTCGTCGGATTATGGGAGTTGTCTTCCAGGATTTCCGCTTACTTCCAAGCCGCACCGTGACTGAAAACATTGCTTTTGCTCTCGAAGTAATTGGTGCAGATGAAGATGAAATCGAAAAACGAATTCCAGCTGTACTTGAACTTGTCGGGCTGGAAGATAAAGGAAATCGATTTCCAAATGAGCTATCAGGTGGCGAGCAACAACGTGTAGCGCTTGCTCGGGCTGTAGTAAATCGACCTAAGTTAATACTTTGCGATGAACCGACCGGAAACTTAGATCCGACAACAAGTCTAGAAATTATGCGCTTACTTGATCGAATTAATCGAACTGGCACAACAGTTGTGATGGCTACCCACGATCATGCAATGGTCGATGAGATGCGCAAACGCACCATTGAATTAGATAAGGGTCGAATCATTCGCGATGAATTAAGCGGAACTTACCGGACGTCAGGTATATAACATGCGATATGGATTTGTAACCCGCGAAGTTAAAGCAGGCCTAAAGCGTAATTTAACAATGACGCTTGCACTTTTTGTCTCTGTCGCAGTTTCACTGACACTATTTGGAACTGCCCTTTTATTAAGAGCCCAAGTCGATCGGATGAAGGGCTATTGGTACGACAAAATTGAAGTGTCAATTTTCTTATGCGGTAACACCTCAGTTGCGTTTACTTGCACTGGAACTGTAACCGAAGAGCAGCGCACAGCAATTCAAACAACTCTTGAAGGTTTAACGCCAACCGTTCAAGATGTATTTTATGAATCATCAGCAGATGCGTATGAAAGATTCAAAGAACAGTTTGAAGGCTCGTCAATTCTGGCCAACGTAAGTCCAGATGCATTACCCGAATCTTTTCGAGTAAAAATAGATAATCCGGATAACTTTGATGTAGTCGCAAATGCAGTTGGCCAGATGCAAGGTGTTGAATCCGTGCAAGATCAGCGCAAATTACTTGAGCGCTTCTTCCAAATTTTGACTGGTCTGCAAACATTTGCCCTTGCAATCGCATTAGCTATGTTGTTTGTGACGATTTTGTTAGTTATGAACACAATTCGAGTCGCCGCATTTGCCCGCAGACGTGAAACTGCCATTATGCGACTTGTAGGTGCGAGTAATTCAACAATTCGACTGCCGTTTATTTTGGAAGCTGTTGTAGCGGCGACCATCGGAGCAACAATTGCATCGATCGGAATGGTTTTAGCAAAAGCGCTCCTAATTGACATGAGATTGGCGCCGAATCTAACGTTCATCGCTTTTGTTACCTGGAAAGAAGTGCTGCTGATTTTGCCGGTGCTTTACCTTGTTGGGGTAGCCATAGCGTCGATCGCTTCAGCTGTTGCACTGCGCAGACACCTGCGGGTTTAGCTCGACTAAAACCTCAAAAAAGCCATCGTTTTAGGAAAAAATCCTCAACACACGGCCCTTTAACATCAGTAACTCCAGTAACTTCAGTTAATCTAAAAGGACTTCCCCATAGAACGGAGCCTGGCTCATGCGCGCACCTTCCTCGCGTGTTTTAAGTGCCTTAGTCTCCGTCGTTTTAGTTTTAACAGCTGTTTCTGGCCCGGCTCGTGCTGATGATTCCTTAGATCAAAAAGTAGCTGCCGCATTCGATGCACTCGCTAAAGCCTCTGCAGCAGCAGCACAAGCAGCTAAAGACTTACAAGCAGCTCAGTCAAAACTTCCGGCTGCGCGTAAAGCTTTAGAGGAAGCAAATGCGGCTGAAGCCAAAGCAAGAAGTGAGTACAAAACAGCACAAGCAAATGCAGATATTGCAAAAGCTGCCTATACGGCTGCGCTTGCTCGCCTCGCAAGTAAACAGGCAGAAATAGGTATCTTGCAAAAGAAAGTTGATCAGTTTGCCAGAACTATTTATCAACAAGGACAGACCACTCAACTTGGCATAATTTTAAATTCAACTTCACCAACTGACTTGACCATACGTCTGGAAGCGATCCGAGCAATTTCACAGGCGAATGCGCAAGATTTAGCTGAACTTGAAGAGGCAAAAATTCAACTTGCAATCGAAGCTGATGATGCAGAACAAAAACGTATTGAAGCAGATCGTTTAGAAGCCCTTGCTGCGGATGCGTTAGCAGTAGCAGATGCGGCTGCAGATAAAGCAGCAAAAGCAAAAGCTGAAGTTGATGAGTTAATTAGGCAAGAAGCTGCAGCCCTGGCCGCTGCTGAGGCTGATCGTCAGCGTGTGAAACGTCAGTACGACGAATTACGTGCTGAGCAGTTGCGAGTTTCCGGAGTATCGAAAAAAGTTTCTAAAGGTAGTGGAGATCCACAAGCAACTGGACCACTTTCTTGGCCGTTGCCAGGAAGATCTGCTGGTGGCGGAGTCGGACCACGTATTCACCCGGTTTACAAGTACCAAAGTTGTCATACTGGCGTTGACGTAAGTGCGCCGTCAGGAACTCCAATTCAAGCACCGGGTTCTGGCGTTGTGATTACCGCACGTTGGAGTAATGCTTACGGAAATATGTTGATGATCGATCACGGCGGCGGTTTAGTAACCATGTACGCTCACTTATCATCGTTTGCAGTGGGCAATGGAGCAGGCGTTGGCAATGGTCAAGTAATTGGCTATGTTGGTTCGACCGGATGGTCTACCGGACCTCATTTACACTTTGAGGTGCACGTAAATGGTGTGCCGCACAACCCAATGGGTTGGTTTGGCGCAAGCCGCACACCTGTTTCTTGTTGGAGATAGTGGTTTAAATGGCAAAAGAGCGAGGTAAAAAGCTCATTGCTCAAAATCGCAAAGCCAGACACGATTACGCAATTGAAGACACATTTGAAGCAGGAATAGTTCTAGTCGGGACTGAAGTTAAATCCCTTCGAGCTGGTCGGGCCAGTTTGGTTGATGGATACGCATTGGTTGAAGATGGCGAAATTTGGCTGCGGGGAGTAAACATTCCTATGTATGACGAAGGTTCATGGACCAACCATGTTCCGACCCGGGCAAGAAAACTACTCTTAAATCGAAATGAAATAAACAAAATTTCAAACAAGATGAAGGAAAGCGGATTAACAATTGTTCCGCTAAGCCTGTATTTTTCAGATGGCAAAGCCAAAGTTGAAATCGGCATCGCTAAAGGTCGAAAAAACTATGACAAACGACAGGCTATTGCAGCTAAAGATGCCAAGCGTGAGGCTGCAATTGCAACTGGTCGACGCAACAAAGGTATGGAAGATTAGCCTTCATTAAGATTGGTTTGCACCAACAAACTGGAAGAGACGACATTGACAAAAAATATTTGGCGTGGTTTTGCCAGTGACAACTATGCCGGTGTGCATCCCGAAGTTTTAGAAAAATTGGCAGACGTAAATGCCGGTCACCAGATTGCATATGGCGATGACGAAGTAACTGCAGAGTTATCTGAGGTTATGAAAAAACACTTTGGTAAGACGGCTCAAGTTTTTCCAGTTTTCAATGGAACAGGTGCCAACGTAGTTTCGTTGCAAGCAATGTGTCGCCCGTGGGAAGCAGTTGTTTGCGCAGCAGGAGCTCACATAAATGTTGATGAAGGTGGTGCGCCAGAAAAAGTTGCTGGCTTAAAGTTACATACCATTCCAACAGCTGATGGAAAATTAACTCCAGATTTAATTGAAACCCAGGCCTGGGGCTTTGGAAATGAACATAGAGCGCAACCAAAAGTAGTTTCTATTACCCAATCAACAGAACTTGGCACAATTTATACACCAGAAGAAATCCGAGCAATTGCTGATCAAGCACATAAAAAAGGAATGTTGCTTCATTTAGATGGTGCACGAATTTCAAATGCAGCAGCGGCACTTGGTGTACCGATGCGAGCATTTACCGCAGAAGTTGGAGTAGACATTGTTTCGCTAGGCGGAACAAAAAATGGAGTAATGGCGGCAGAAGCCGTGCTTGTCCTAAACCCAGAATTTTCTGACGTAATTAAATATGTAAGAAAATCTGCGATGCAATTGGGTAGCAAAATGCGTTTTATCTCAGCACAGTTACTAGCGCTTTACGAAAATGATCTTTGGCTCAGAAGCGCCACCCACGCTAACTCAATGGCTACAAAACTATACGAAGGCGTTAAGGACCTGGTTCGAGTAGAAAAGCCTCAGGCGAATGCACTTTTCCCATATCTTGATCCAAAAGTTACCGAGGATCTGCAAAAAGAATTCAAATTCTATGTTTGGGATCACTTGACTGGTCAAGTTCGCTGGATGTGTTCTTGGGATACAACTGAACAAGATGTTGACGCTTTCGTGGCACTAGTTAGAGCAAAAGTTAGTTAATTCCAGGTCAGGTGCCCACTTGTGTCGCAGTGGGTATTAAATATGCATATGAATTCACTTGGATATGCAGTTATTACCGGAGCAAGTAGCGGCATTGGCGCAGCCAGTGCTCGAGCATTAGCAAAAGAGGGCTATCAAGTAATTGCTGCTGCTCGACGAGTCGACATGTTGAGCGAGTTAGCTAAAGAAGACTCTCGGATTGAACCATTTGAACTCGATACAACTGATCAAGCAAGTATTGATCGTCTAGTTTCTCACCTGTCTGGAAAAGATGTAACGGTCTTATTTGTAAATGCCGGTGGTGCATTTGATGGAACCAGTGTGGAAACCGCTGACATTGAATCTTGGATAAAAACTTATGACGTTAACGTCATCGGAGCAGTAAGAGCCATCAAAGCATTAATTCCAGCACTGAGAAAATCTGGTCGAGGGACAATCGTCATCACTGGATCAACAGCTGGACGAATTGTTTATGAAAATGGTGGAAGCTATACCGCAGCTAAACATGGAGTTGCTGCCCTTGCTGAAACTTTACGATTGGAATTATGTGGTGATCCTATTCGCGTTATTGAATTAGCCCCTGGCATGGTCAAGACAGATGAATTTGCAGTGAAGCGTTTTGGTGGAGATACGGCAAAAGCAGCAAAAGTATATGAAGGTGTTGCTAAACCGCTGACTGCTGATGATGTTGCAGAAGCAGTCCGTTGGTGTGTCACATTGCCTGATCACTTCAATGTTGACTTGATGGTAATTCGGCCTTTAGCGCAAGCAGCACAGCATAAAGTTCATCGAGTATTAGACAAATAGCCGAAAAGCCTTAATTCACAAGTCAGCGAAATCGCTCAGTTATACTTACTGAGGAAGAGGTGAGTCGACTGAGCTCAATGCCGACGTTGCAAGATCGTAAATTTGGCCAACAAATGTCGATTGCCTTATTTTTCGTAGGCATTCTTGGTCTTTGGCGCGACTGGAATTCAACTATCACGACAACATTGTTTGTGATTGCCGCATTGCACCTGATTTTGGCCTACGTAGCGCCAATCGCGCTTTCCCCAATAAATAAGTTTTGGAAGGGCATCGGAATTGTTGTTGGCAAAATATTTCAGCCAATCGAAGTCACATTAATTTTTGGAATTATTTTCGTGCCAGTAGCATTGGTTATGCGTTTATTTGGTAGAGATGCCCTCTACCTTAGGAACCGCAAAGGTGACTCATTCTGGATCCCTCGGAAAGTCCAAGAAATTTCAGTCGATTCGTTTAGAAATCAGTTTTAGGAAGAAGGGTCTGACAAATGGGTTTTTTGAAAGAGTTAGTTAAGTTCCTAAGGGCGCGCAACAAGATGTGGATGCTTCCGATCATCATTGTGATGCTCCTTCTTGCGTTACTGCTCCTAGCCGCTCAGACCAGCGTATTTGCGCCGTTTATCTACACGCTTTTCTAAACCATGCACATATTAGGTATTTCGGCTTTTTATCACGATTCAGCAGCTTGCTTACTTTCGGACGGAAAGATTGTTGCTGCTGCACAAGAAGAGCGATTTACCCGCGTAAAACATGACTCTGGTTTTCCGACGAATGCCATTAAGTACTGTTTGGCTGAAGCGGGTATTTCACCTGGCCAAGTAGATCAAGTTGTTTTTTACGAAAAACCACTGCCAAAGTTTGAACGCCTAATCGAAACTTATTTAGCCTTTGCCCCTAAAGGTTTTAAATCATTCAGAGTTTCAATGCCAGTCTGGCTCACTGACAAAATTTTTCAGAAGCGAAATTTAATTAAGCAATTAAAGTCTGATTTAGCTCAAGATGTCGACTGGGAAAGCAAGCTACTTTTT
>JACCDX011128441.1_pt1 | contig 11150 bp, 11 predicted proteins | sample 7449681 | NCBI WGS metagenome assembly JACCDX01 (sample SAMN15323450, study PRJNA562643) | freshwater metagenome | isolation source: river surface water | place: USA:Blue River Watershed | collected 2017-08-18 | reverse complement strand
CGTGGCCGGCATGACCGACGAGGAAACCGCACGCACGGCGGAACTGTTCCTCACCCTCAAGGGCAAGCACTCGCTGATGGTGGTGGAGCACGACATGAGCTTCATCCGTACCATCTCCGAGATCGTCACCGTGCTGTGCGACGGCTCGGTGCTGGCCCAGGGCACGCTCGACCAGGTGCAGGCCGACGAGCGGGTGATCGAGGTCTACCTGGGCCGCTGAAGGAACGCCAATGCTGAACGTCAAGAACATCCACCAGTACTACGGCGGCTCCCACATCCTGCGGGACGTGAGCCTGGTGGTCCCGCCCGGCCAGGTCACCGTGCTCCTGGGCCGCAACGGCGTGGGCAAGACCACGCTGCTCAAGTCGCTCATGGGCCTGGTGCCGATCAAGAGCGGGTCCATCGAGTTCGAAGGCCAGGCGATCCAGGGCATGACGCCCTACCAGCGCGCCCGCGCCGGCATCGGCTTCGTGCCCCAGGGCCGCGAGATCTTCGCCCGTCTCACCGTCGAGGAGAACCTGCGCATGGGCCTGGCCTACAAGAGCGCCAGCACCCCGATTCCGCCGCAGCTGTTCGAGCTGTTTCCCGTCCTCAAGCAGATGCTGCACCGGCGCGGCGGCGACCTGTCGGGCGGGCAGCAGCAGCAGCTGGCGATTGCCCGTGCGATGGCGGCGCGGCCCAAGCTGGTGATCCTGGACGAGCCGACCGAGGGCATCCAGCCGTCCATCATCAAGGACATCGGCCGCGTGATCCGCATGCTGGCGCACGAGGGCCTGGACGGCCAGCGCGTGGGCGTGCTGCTGGTGGAGCAGTACTACGACTTTGCCGAGGAACTGGCCGACCACTACCTGGTGATGGAGCGCGGCGAGGTGATCGCCCGCGGCCCCGGCAGCGAGATGGCGGCCAAGGGCATCCGGAACCTGGTCGCGATCTGAGGCGGGGTCAGGGCGGCGTGCCGCGGACCTTGTCCATCTGGTCCTGCGTGACCCCGGAGTGGATGCCACGGTCACCCTGCTCGAATTCGCCGACGGCGGCAGGGTCCTCGGGCGTGGCGGGTTCCTGGTTCGTGTAGGGCTGGCGGCCCTGTCCGCCGCGCCAGCTCACCTCATTGCGGTAGCCGTGGCCGGCGCGCTCGGGCGGGCGGTTCTCTTCGGGCGTGTCGGGGTCGGCCATGATTCACTGCCCTTCGTTCATGATTTCCTCGGGATCGACCTCCGGGTCGTCCTCGGGCAGGACCTCCGGCGGCTCGCTGCCCTCCGGGGCGATGTCGCTCGAGGGCGCCGGGCTCGAGGGCACCACGCCCGGCTGCGCGGGCCGGGGCCCGGCGCCCATCGCGCTGCCGTCGTCCACCGGGGGCGGCGCCGGCTGGGTAATCGCCACGCTGCGCAGGATGCCGCCGCCGGCGACGCTGCCTTCGATCTCCACATGGCCCACGATGCGGGCGCGGCAGGCGTCCTTGTCTTCGGTGGTCTTGAACACCTGGCAGCGTGCCAGCGCGTTCTCCTGGAACGATCCGGTGTTGGTCAGCGTGCCGCGGCGCCGTTCGGCTTCGGCGAAGCGGGCTTCCTTCAGGCAGGTCGCCAGGTCCTCGCCGGTGCGGCCCTCGCGGCAGGCTTGCACCTCCTGGCGGTAGTTGCCCGAGTTGTCCATCTCCGGCGCATGGCCCTGGCGTTCTGCCGGCATGGCCGGGGAGGTGGCCGCCGGCGCCCCTCGTGCGGCGTTGTTGCCGGCGTCGCCGGAGGCCTTGCTGGTGGCGTGACTGGCCGCCTGGGCCCCCGGGGCTGCCAGCAGCAGCGCCAGGCAGGCCGCGGCGGCGAAGGGACCGAGGCCGTGCGTAGCACGCCGGCGGCTGCCGGCGCTGATTGAAGAGGGGGCGGAGGGCGGGGTCGTGCGGACGATACGGCGCATGGAGACGCTCCAGTGATGTGTGACTGAAGCAGTCTAGGAACCGCATCCGCGCGCACCTTGTGGGACGGTGCCTCGCCGGGCTGTCGGCGCCGCGTTGCGGTAGCGCCCTTCACGCGGCAGAGTCGCTGCATGCATGGTGCCCGGCTGGCGGGCGCCGGCGCTCAGGGCCCGCTGCTGTCCAGCCAGTCCGCGACCAAGTGGTTGACCGCCTCGGGCCGCTCGAACTGCACCCAGTGCCCGGCGCCGTCGATCACCTGAGCCTCGCTGCGGGGATGCGGGTGGGCCAGCGCGGCGATCAGTTCCTGCGGTATCGCCGTGATGTCGTGCGCGCCCCAGAGCGCCAGCACCGGCCCGCGGAAGGCCTCGAGGGCTGCTGCCAGGCCGGTGGCGCGGGAGATTCGCTTGCTCTGGAAGCGCGTGGCGATACAGGCGCGGCCATGGACCTGCAGGGCGAGGTCGTCCACGCTCGCCTCGTCGTGCAGCATGTGCATCAGGAGGTTGTGCCGCATGACGTCCTGCCAGGGCAGCGAGTGGGGCGCGAGGTCCTGCCAGGCGCGCATGGCGCCGCGCGGCCGGCGCGTACCGCCATGGCCAGCTGGCCCCATCAGCACCAGATGGCTGGCTGCGGCACGGCGCGCCGCCCAGGTGGCGGCCACCAGGCCACCGAAGGAAAAGCCCACCAGCGTCACCGGTGTCTGCGCGCCGAGCAACAGGTCCAGGCCGGCGTCGAGCGCGTCCACGATGTCGTCGAGGCGCGCACCCGTGGCGTCGCCCGAGTCGCCGTAGCCTGGCATGTCGGGCACCCACAGCGTGTGCTGCGCGGACCAGGCTTCGATGTTGCGCGCCCAGTGCAGCCAGCTGCCGTGCCCGCCATGCAGCAGCACCATCGGCGCACCCATGCCGAAGCGGCGCCAGGCGATGCGGCCGCCGGCCACCTGGGTGTCATGCCGCACCGCCAGCCCCTCAAGGCGGGCGATGGCGTCGGTGGCCGCCTGCGGCGTCATGTCTTCGTGGCCAGCACCGCCACGCCGTCGGCCGCCCGCACGCCCTGGCCGCGCGGCAGGACAAAGAGCGGGTTGATCTCGGCCTCGGCGAGGCGGTCGCCCAGCTGCGCCGCCATCTGCGAGAAGGCGACGACGGCGTCGGCCAGGGCCTCGACGTCGGCATGAGGCCGCCCGCGGAAGCCATCGAGCAGCGGCCAGGTCTTGAGCTCGCGTGCCATGGCCAGCGCCTCGGAGCGGTCGAGGCCGCCGGCATCGGGCAGCAGCCGCAGGCTGGTGTCCTTGAACAGTTCCGCGGTGACGCCGCCCATGCCCAGGAGGATGGCGGTGCCCAGGCCGTCGCGGCGCAGGCCCAGGATCAGCTCGGTGCCGCCCGTCACCATCTCCTGCACCAGGAAGCGATCGGGCCGCAGGCCGGTGTGCGACTGCACGTCGTGCGCCATGCGCGCCAGGCGCTCGCCGATCTGGTCGGGCGTGACGTTGACCGCCACGCCGCCGACATCGCTCTTGTGGGTGATCTCGGACGAGAGGACCTTGAGAACGACGCGCCCGCCCAGCGCGGTGGCAGCAGCCTGCGCCTCCTGGGCGCTGGCCACCACCCGCTCGCGTGCGCAGGGCAGGCCGAAGCGCGCGAACAGCGCCTTGGCCTGGGCCTCGTCGAGCGAGCCGCCGGGCAGGTCGTCCAGCGCGGGCCTTGCGGCCTGGGCGCTTGCCGTGTCGGACACCGGCGGCGCCGACCGGAGCTCGCTGGCATGCAGCATCCCCTGCAGGGCCGCCGCGCAGCTTTCGGCCGCGGCGAACGCGGGCACATGGCGTTGCATCAGGATGGACGCCACATGCGGCGCATGCGGGCTGACGAAGGCGATCACCGGCTTGTCCGACAGCGGCAGGCAGTCCTGGATGGCGCCCGCCATCAGCTCGGGCATGGCCAGAGCCGACGAGCCCACGATGATCGCCAGCGCGTCGTAGCTGGGGCTGGCCAGCAGGATGCGGATGGCGGCGCGCAGAAGGTCCGGCTGCAGGCCGGCCAAGGTCACGTCGATCGGGTTGCGGTCCAGGGCGGCGTGGTCGCCATCCTGCAGCGCGCGCAGGGCGGCGGCGGTGGCCTCGTCGGGCGGGGGCGCCTCGAAGCCGGCCACGCCCAGGGCGTCGGACACGAGCGTGCCCGCGCCACCGGTGGAGGTGAGGATGGCGACCCGCTTGCCGCGCAGGCGGCGGCCGGTGGCGAGCGCCGCCGGGATGTCCAGCAGGTCCGAGAAGGCCTGGGCCCGGATCACGCCGGTCTGGCGGAACAGCGCGTCGTACATCCGGTCGGCGCCGGCCATGGCGCCGGTGTGCGAGACCGCGGCGCGCGCGCCCGCCTCGGAGCGACCGATCTTGAAAGCCACGATGGGCTTGCCCGCCTGCGCCGCGCGCAGGGCGGCGGCGCGAAAGCGCGCCGGGTTGCGGATCGCCTCGACATAGAGCGCGATGACCCGCGTGGCCTCATCGTCCACCAATGCGTCGATGAAGTCGGCCAGCTCCAGGTCGACCTCGTTGCTGGTCGAGATGAGCTTGGACATCCCGATGCCCCGTGCCGCGGCGCGCGAGAGTAGCGCGCCCAGGATGCCGCCGCTTTGCGAGACCACGCCGACAGGGCCGGCGGGGAAGTGGTCCATTTCCAGCGCGCCCGAGGCCGAGAGCACGATGCGGTCGGTGAGGTTCACCAGGCCGATGGTGTTGGGGCCCAGGATGCGCATGGAGCCGGCGGCCTCGACCAGCTGCGCCTGCCGGCGCGCGCCCTCGTCGCCGGTCTCGGTGTAGCCGCTGGCCAGCACGATGGCCGCGGCGCAGCCGCGTGCCGACAGCTCGCGCACCGCCAGATGCGCCCGCTCGGCGCCGAGCAGCACGATGGCCACGTCGGGCACCTCGGGGATGGAGGCGATGTCCTTGTAGCAAGGCAGGTCGCCGATGGCGTCCAGCTTCGGGTTGACGGGGTAGATGGCGCCGGCAAACCCGTGCTTGCGCAGGTAGGCCACCGGCCGCCCGGCGGTCTTGGCCGGGTCGCTGGAGGCGCCGATGACCGCGACGCTGCGCGGATGCAGCAGCCGGTGAATCGCATCCATCCCGTTCACTCCTTGGCCGATTTGGCCAGGAAGGCCATCACCGACTCGCGGTGCTCGGTGCTGGTGTAGCAGATGCCCTGGGCCTGGCTGCCCTGGGCGAACACCTGCTGCGCGGGCAGCTCGAAGGTCTGGTTCAGGATGGTCTTGGACAGCGCCAGCGCGGTCCCCGAGCCCTTGCTCATTTCGCGGGCCCAGGCCTGGGCGTCGGCCACCAGGGTGTCGGCCGAGGTCTTGCGGTCGGCGATGCCCAGGGCGAGGGCCTCGTCCATGTCGACCTTGCGGCCGGTGAAGATCAGCTCCTTCGCCTTGGCCAGGCCCACGCGGCGCGGCAGGAAGTACATGCCGCCGCCGTCGGGGATGATGCCGCGGTGGATGTACGACCAGGTGAAGCTGGCCCACTCGCTGCCGATGATGAAGTCGCAGGCCAGCGCGGTGTCGGCGCCCAGGCCCGAGGCCGCGCCGTTGACGGCGGCGATCACCGGCTTGGGCATGGTGTGCAGCAGCGACTGGGTGTGGTGCACCCGCTGCTGCCGGTGCCAGCCGTTGAAGGCGATCTCGCCGGTGGGCGCGTTCATGCGCCGCTCCATGCCGGCGATGTCGCCGCCGGCGCAGAAACCCTTGCCGGCGCCGGTCAGCACCAGGGCCCGGATGCCCTTGTCAGCGGCGACCCGCTCGAGCGCGTGGATGAAGGCGGTGCGCATGTCATCGCTCATGGCGTTGCGCTTGTCCGGCCGGTTGAGGGTGATGGTGGCGATGCCGCCATCCACTTGGAGGTCGATGAGGTCCGTGGTCATGGGTTCGGGGTGCGGAAGGGAGCGATGACAGGCGCTGCGGGCGCCCGTCGGGGTCAGTCGGGCTTGATGTTGTTTTCCCGGACGATGGTGCGCCAGCGACCTTCCTCGCGGCGCACGAAGGCGTCGAGTTCCTCGGGTGCGCCGGCGGAGATCACCAGGCCCTCGCTCTCGACCTTGCGGCGGAAGTCGTCCGATTGCGCAGCGCGCTTCAACGCGGCGTTGAGCTTGCCGATCACGTCGGCCGGGGTGCCGGCGGGTGCGTAGATGCCGTACCAGCTCTCCACCGCGTAGCCCGGCACCGCCTCGGCCACCGTGGGCACGCCCTTGAGCGCGGGCGAGCGCTCGGGGGTGGTGACGGCCAGCGCGCGCAGCTTGCCGCCGTCGATCAGGGCTCCGACCGCCGAGGAGGTGGCGAACATCATGTCGACCTGGCCGCCCACCACGTCGGTGAGCGCCGGTCCTGCACCCTTGTAGGGGACATGGGTCATCTTCACCTTGGCCAGGTTGGTGAACATCTCGCCGGCCAGGTGCGCCGAGGTGCCGTTGCCCTGCGAGGCGTAGGAGAGCTTCTCCGGGTTGGCGGCGGCTGCGGCGACCACGTCCTTCACCGTCTTGAAGGGGCTGTTGGCACGCACCACCAGCACGTTGGGCCCACGGCCGATCAGGATCACGGGCGCGAAGGCCTTGTCCGAGGCATAGGGCAGCTTCGGCACCATGCTGGGGTTGACGGCGTGGGCGAAGGAGGCGATCACCAGGGTGTAGCCGTCAGGCGCGCTCTTGGCGACCAGGTCGGTGCCGATGACGGTGCCGGCGCCGGGCTTGTTGTCGATGATCACCGGCTGGCCCAGCGTCTGGGACATGCTCGTGCCCAGGGTGCGGGCGATCAGGTCGGTGCCGCCGCCGGGAGCGAAGGGCACGACGAGGCGGATCGGCTTCTCGGGGTAGCTGCTTGCGAACGCGGCGCCGGCGCCGGCAAGGGACAGGGCAAGCGCGGCACCCGATGTCGCGAGAACACGGGTGATGAGGCGGCGGGTAGGCTGCATGGGTCGTCTCCTGGTGGTGTGGCTTCTCGTTCTCCGCGGGGGTGCGCTCGCCGAAGCAGGTGCGAGCGGCGGCCGCGGGAACAGGGCGCCAGCTTAGGCGCTAGGGGCATTCCCGGCATCCTGTTGATTCCATTGCGTGGAATTGCCTACACTCCGGCCATGACACGATCCGCAGCATCCAGGGCCCCCCGGACCGACGCCCCGGCGCGCCGGCGCCTGCCCGTCGCGGCCAAGCCGGGCCGGTCACCGGGCAACCGCTCCCTGGAGCGGGGCATCGAGCTGCTGCGCGCCTTCCGCCCCGGCTCGGCCCTGCTTGGCAACATGGAGCTCGCCGACCGCACGGGCCTGCCCCCCGCCACCGTCACCCGCCTGACCCAGACGCTGGTGGGCGCGGGCTTCCTGCAGGCCGACCCGGGCACGCGGGCCTACCGCCTGGCGCCGGCCGTCCTGAGCCTGGCCCAGGCGATGCGATCGGGCTCCACGCTGCTGGCGGTGGCCGCGCCCCTGATGCGAGCCGCGGCGCAGGCGCATCGCATCAACGTCGGCCTGGCCGCGCCCGACGGCGACGAGATGGTCTATCTCGAGTCGATCCGCTACAACCCGCGGCCCTCGCTGCGCCAGGTGGTCTCGGGCCAGCGGGTGCCGATGGAGCTCACCTCGCTGGGCCGCGCCTGCCTGGCGGTGCTGCCGGAGCCGCGACAGCGCGAGCTGCTCGGGCACTTCCGCGCCGTGCGCAAGGCGCAGTGGCGGCAGCTGGGGCCGGCGCTGAGACAGTCGATCGAGGATGTGCGCGCGCAGGGCTGGTGCGCAGCCAGCTGGCAGCCCGAGGTGGTGGCCGTGGCCACGCCGATCGTGTTCCAGGGCGCGGTCTATGCGCTGAATATGAGCCTCACCACGCCGCTGGTGCTGGAGGCCGAGGCTGAGCGTCTGTCGGTGCTGCTGACGCACCTGCGGCATCAGCTCGAGGCGGCCCTGCAGGCCAGCGCAGCGCCCTGAGGCCTGCGCCCGCGGCCGCATAGGCCTCGGTACCGTTCACGTTCCCCGCTGGCAGTGTCTAGGCGTGGGTTGGCCTGATCTCGTAGCTCGTGCTGCGTCCTCCGCCCTCGGTCTTGCGCAGCACGCCGCGCGCCACCAGGTCGTTGATGTCACGCAGCGCGGTATCGGGCGAGCACTTGGCGATGAGGCCCCACTTGCTGCTGGTCAGCTTGCCCTCGAAGCCGTCCAGCAGCTTGTTCAGGAGCCTGACCTGCCGCTCGTTCATCGGCGTCATCGCCCAGTGCTGCCAGAAGCGCGACCGGGCCAGCACCCGGTCAACCGAGGAATGCGCCTGGTCGATGGCCCGGTGCAGGGCAGCCAGGAACCAGGCCAGCCAGGGCGTGACGTCCATCGATCCTTTTTGCGTGCGCTCGAGGATGTCGTAGTAGGCGCTGCGCTCCCGCTGGATCTGGGCCGACAGGCTGTAGAACCGCTGCGGCGAGCCATCGGCCCGTGCGAGCAGCAGGTCGCCGATCGCGCGTGCGATGCGGCCGTTGCCGTCGTCGAAGGGATGCACGGTGACAAACCACAGGTGGGCCAGGGCTGCCTTCACCAGGGGCGGCTCGGCGCTGGCGCGATTGACCCAGGCCAGGAATCGCTGCATCTCCGTCTCCAGGCGATCGGCGGGCGGCGCCTGGAAGTGCACCCGCTGGCGGCCGAAGGCGCCAGAGACGACCTGCATCGGGCCGCTGGCGTCGTCGCGCCAGGCGGCGACGGCCAGGGGCGACAGGCCCGAGTAGCCGGTGGGGAACAGGGCCGCGTGCCAGCCAAACAGGCGCAGGTCGGTGAGCGGGTTGTGGCTGCGCGCCGTGGCGTCGAACACCATGTCGACCACGCCTTCGACATGGCGGTCGACCGGCGCCAGCGCGCCGATGTCCACGCCCAGGCGGCGGGCGATGGAAGAGCGCACCGAGGCGGCGTCCATGTGCTCGCCCTCGATCTCGCTGGTCTTGATCACGTCGGCAGTCAGGGCCTCGAGGCTGGTCTGCTCGCGCAGGCCCAGGCCCACATCGGCCAGGCGGCCCATCAGCAGGCCTTGGGCACGGCTGACCTCCGCCAGAGGACCGGCCAGGGCTGCCAGGTCGAAGCGCCATGTCGGCCAGTCCGGGCGCTGCCAGATGTAGGTTCGATTACCGCGGAACATGCGGAGATTGTTCCCCTGACTCTCCGCGTAGGCAAGTCAATCGCCGCAAAAAGTGCGGAGAATCTACCGGCTAATCACCGCACCAGCTCGGCCGCTGCGCCTGTGCCGCGCTCTTGTCCGCGGGCGCGCCCTACAGCGCCCAGGTCCGCGGCGGGTTCGCCGCCAGCCCCCACAGCGCCGGCCGCCAGGCGTTGCGCACTGCCTTGAGGAGCTGCATCGCCGGCTCCACCACCGGCGCCAGCATGCGCAGCACCACCACCCGCGGATGCGGGCTGGTGACGCCAGCCAGGTGGCCCTGGGGGTGCGCGTCGATCACGGCACGCGCGCTGGCCAGGGCCGTCTCGCGTGCCTCGCGGTCCAGGTCGCTGCCGGCCAGCAGGAACAGCGTGGCCAGGCACCGGTGGCCCGACAACCCCAGCGGGCCGTCCATCAGCCGTTTGTCGCTGGCGTCGACGCGGCCGCGCTCCAGCCAGATGCCCTCGAGTTCGAGGTGCTGCTGCAGCCGTCCGGCCACGAAGGGCTGGCCCGCGGCGGGCAGGCCCAGGGCGGTGACGTCCCACCCCATCACCTGCGCGCCGGGCGCGAGTTGCAGCTGCAGCCGGTTCTCGGCGTGGCAGCCGCTGTAGTACAGGGCCTCCATCGGCAGCCACTCGAGCCGCGCGCCCTCGGCCAGCGTGAGCCGCGCGTCCTGCACGGCCAGCTCGCCCTCGCTGCGGTAGAAGCGGGTGGCCCCCGGCGTGGTCACCAGGCCATGGGCGCCGGCATCCACCTGCACGGTGATGTCGAGGCGGTCGCCGGCCACCAGGCCCGAGGGCGGATGCACCAGCACGTTGTGGCAGATGCCCGGCCCCTCGGGGTGCAGGCTTTGCAGGATGCGCAGCGGGCCTTCGTGCTCGAAGCGGGCCACGGTCCGGGCCGGCGCCGCTGAAGCGGCGGCCGCAGCCTCGGCGTCAGCCGCGCGGGCTGTCGCAGGAGCGGCGGCCCCGCCCTGGCGCTGGTAATGCAGCGCCAGGCGCGCGTGCCACCCCATCGCGATGCCCTTCGATCAGTGGTTCTGCGAGCCGCGGTGCGCCCAGGCGGTGGTGTGCTTCTCCACGTACGAGAAGAGCTCGTACATCAGCATCGCCATCGCGCCCACCACCACCAGGCCGGCGAAGGCCAGGCCCATCTGCATCGCCGAGCCCGCCGAGATCAGCAGGTAGCCGATGCCCTCGTTGGCAGCGGTCATCTCCGAGACGGTGGTGCCGACGAAGGCCAGGGTGATGGCCACCTTGAGCGAGCCATAGAAGTAGGGCATGGACCGCGGCAGGCCGACCTTGACCAGCACGTCCCAGCGCTTGGCGCCCAGCACCCGCAGCACGTCCTCCAGCTCGGGCTCGAGTGTGGCGAGGCCCGTGGCGATGTTCACCATGATCGGGAAGAACGAGATCAGGAAGGCGGTCAGGATGGCCGGGCCGATGCCGATGCCGAACCACACCACCAGGATCGGCACGAAGGCCGCCTTGGGCAGGGCGTTGAAGGCCGTCATCAGCGGGTACACCGCCGCATAGGCCAGGCGCGAGCTGCCGATCAGGAAGCCGAGCAGCACGCCCACCACGATGGCGATGCCGAAGCCCGCCATCGTCACCCAGAAGGTGCGCCAGGCATGGCCGGCGATGACGCCGCGGTATTCGACCATCTGCGTCCAGATGCGCGAAGGGCTCGGGAAGACGAACTCCGACACGTTGAAGGCGGTGCACAGCACCTGCCACAGGGCGATGGTGGCCACCAGCAGCAGCCACGGAGACCAGCGCTCCATCGATTTTTTCGAGAGGCTCATTGCGCCACCTCCGCGCCCTGCTTGCGCATCGCGCCGATATGCCCGCGCAGCTCGTGGACGATGTCCGTGAACTCCTTGGTGTAGGTGATCTCGAGGTCGCGCGGGCGCGGCAGGTCGATCTCGCGGCGGACGACGAAGCGGCCGGGACTCTTGCTCATGACGTAGACGGTATCGGCCAGGAAGACGGACTCGCGCAGGTCGTGGGTCACCAGGATGACGTTGAACTTCTGCTCGGTCCACAGGTCACGCAGGATGCACCACAGCTCCTCGCGGGTGAAGGCGTCGAGCGCGCCAAAGGGCT
>JACCDX010707607.1_pt1 | contig 11150 bp, 11 predicted proteins | sample 7449681 | NCBI WGS metagenome assembly JACCDX01 (sample SAMN15323450, study PRJNA562643) | freshwater metagenome | isolation source: river surface water | place: USA:Blue River Watershed | collected 2017-08-18 | reverse complement strand
GCCATCAGAGCGCCAGCGCTCAAGGGTGGCTTCGCTGAGATCCCAACGTTCGGCAAGCTGCCGTTGGTTGAGATGCCGAATAACGGGTTCTGAGTGTTGCAATTGAGTCTCCTTGAAGGTGAAAAAGGCCCTGTTTCGTGCGGCTTGATAGCAGCGCTAACCAGTGCTTGAAGTATTTCAAGGCGGGTTCTGCAACACGTTCGGCAGATTCGGCAGAAGGGTTCTGCAAATCGAATTCGTGCGGATAAAAAGCAAAAAACCCGGCCTCCTGCGAACAGGAACCGGGTTTTGACGGAGGTAAGTTAACTTATCGAGTCGAATCTAAAAGCTAACTCTTTAATGAGTAGGAGGAATCCAATCACCAGCATCATTGAAATTTGGAGAGCCTAGAGATCCTGCTGCCTGCCAGACCATATCAAGAAGAGGTTTCATTTGCTTCATGAGATGACCATTTTCAGGAACGACCACTATCTCCGGGAATGCCAAAACCTCTCTATCGAACTCAAAATTCTCATCACCCAAAAATTCTTTGGAGTACGCAAGTCGCATACCCTTAGATCGCAAAAGGGAAAGCATTACCAGGACTTCACCGGTAGCGCCCCAATGTGATATTTCAGCTATTGATTTCTCAACAAAGTTTTTTAGATATCCTTCGAATGATCCGCTAGGCAAAGCGGGTTTCGAGTTCGGTGCGGGACTCTTCGTGGTTTGCACCCATGTTGATTCAATGAATCCATTTCTGAATATCAATGTATAGCCATGAGTTGCTCCGTCGGAGAAATTGCGGGCACCTGCTGCTCCATCTAAGTTGAGCTTGAAATTCGCAGCCCCACCAGACGCCGCAATGATGGGTATTTGTCGACCTATACCAATGTACTGCACAACTTCTGGTGCAACTTGTCCAAGAACTGCTTGGACTGGCACAACATGCACAACCAATACCGCCCCTGCAACTAACTTGAAGGGTGTATCGCCAGTAAGGATTTTGGAAAGCCGATCAGTTCGGAAATTTTTCAGCTTAAGTTCTCGATCTTCAGATCGTAAGAATTGATTTCGTATTTCTGGTATGTCGAGCGGTTTATTTTTTAGACCATCCCTGACAAAAAAATTATTACCCATTTTGCTCCGATGAGGTCCAACCCAACTTTGTGGAATTTGTACCAGCATTACATGACCAGAGACTCCATTGACTGAAACAGGCACAGCATGTGTCTGGATGCCTGGCAATCTTGGTTCAACCAAATCAGTCAGAAAAGAATGTAGTTTCACGCGTTCGTCATCGGTGCTTATGATTGTTTGGGGATTTATTCCTATTGCTTCAGCATTTGTTCCCTGTGCCATTCCAAAAACCAATATTCCACCATTTGCATTCGCAAATGCCACGGCATCGGCAGCCAGACTGTGCTTGGCCTTATCGTTCCATTGGGAAGGATATTCTTTTTTGAAATCAATACCCTGTCCCTCTTGCATTCCTGACGCGATCATTTTTTCAAGATCGCTCTGCGTCGTCAAATTAAGTTCGTTTTTTATTGCCATGCGCCACTCTCTTTCCAATACATTGTCTGTCAGTTTAAATTTTTATCTTCCTCTGAAATAACAAGTTCATAAACCTTATCTCCGGGCACATACTTGACGAAGGCTTTATAGACTTCGTTATTTCGGCCGAAATACTTTGATGGCTGAAATGGGAATGCATCGGAGCCACATTGATCGGCAATCGCATTACCCTCCAGGCGCTGCGCATGGGTATCCATTAGCGCGAGCAGAATTTTCTGCTGCATTCCTTCCAACTCATATTTCACGCCATCAACGTAGGCCCATGCCTTCTCACGGACATAGCGCAAAGAAGTGGTAGGTATCGATTCCTCATCAGGCTGCGAAAGAGTTACCTCGACCCTGTCATCGAAGAAAATAAATCGACTCTGCGACAGCCGCGCGACAGCTGCCAGATTCATGACGCCATATCCGCTAAGCGGCGAACCATCTGGTAGGGGCGTGTCGCTGCTGGTAATGATTTTGGCCGATTGCGCAGAGTTGTCAGCGCGTATCTGTTCGAGCAGACGCTTAGCTATCGCAGGATCATGCAAGTGCCGGGCGAAATACCACGTTTGTGCCTTCCCACGTTTGTGCTCCTCTATGCCGAGGCGCCATGAGAGATCGATATCGATGACCTTGACGGAAGTCGGTGGCAATGCCAGGCTGCTGACTATCCGATCGATGAGCCTCGACAGGCTGACCGTGTAAGTCTGAAGCAGTGCGCGTTCTGCATCGACTTCTCCGCATTCATCGCAGTTGAGCAGAATCTGGTCCACACTAACTGTTCGCACGACGCGCGCCGTGTCAACCCCACAGTCTGGACAGGTTACGTAGGTCAGGGTCGGTCCAAACACTAGCAAGCGTTCTCGAACGAGTTCGTGTCCGCCTTCGCCAAACGGGCCGCTGAGCAATGTGGTGCCATTAACTGTCGGCTTAGCCTGCTCCAGCAAATGGCACAGCACCGCTGTCGCATTCACCAGGGTTTTGCTCAAGCGACTGCCTCTTCGGGCTCGATGACGTTGAGCGACTGCAATACGGCATTAGCAATGGGCTGGTTTTTCTCCGAAAGATTTTTGATGGTGGACGATCCTGTTGCGTACACATCGAAGCTGAAACGCTTGGGTTGATGACCGCCCACCGCTGCTAAGTAGACGAGGACTGATGCGCCATCGAGATCGTATTCAGTTTCGAATGAATGCCGGACTTGCAGCGTGCTGCGCGCTAGTTCGATCGCGTCGTCTTGATGTTGTTCTGGTGAGGCTTCGATGCGAATGGAAATGCCGGTGCTCGCGCGCGGCCTGAACTGTGCACGGCGCAAGCGAATTTTTTCAACCCCAAGGTGCGACAGGTCTTCAAATGTTTCCAGTCCCTCGCGCAGCTCATTAAGTTTAAAGCGCGTCTTCTCAATTTCTGCTGGCGTGATATCTCGCCCGACTACATGCTTGCCGAAAAGCTGCAGTACAGCCTGATGAGCTTTTGCGCCCCCTTTGACTACGCTTTCGATTACACCGGTTGCTGGTTGGTAGACGATGGCAGTTTCAAGAGCGATACGCGTGGTGACGCGATTGAATTTATTTTCGGTGAAGTGCGCCAGTGCTGTCAGTGGGCCTTCGACATAGATAGTCAGTTGGATGCTGCCATCAGAAGCAAGGATGCTTCGCTCGATGTGAGCGCTTTTTCCGCCACCAGATCTTTCGTAGAGCTTGGCTACCTCGTGACTGAACGCTTCCAGCTTTGCCCGTTCATTGGTTAAATCCATACCCGGTTCAATGCGGTGCTTCTTCCAGTATTTACCGTTGGCCTTGGCTTGGAAGGCCAGGTGCAGTTCGACATCACGGAATAATTTGTCCCGCGCATGAAAGACCCACAGCGCCTTCTCACGTTTATCACGACCGTCAAAAGCAGTTAACGCCTCAGTGTCATTAGCACAGCCAAGATGAAATTCATTGACTGCCAGATCGTTGGTGAGGAGGTGAACACGTCGCAAATCATCGTGCCAGAGATTCAAATCATCAGCGATTGCCGATTTTTCTTTTTCGGTAAGATCAGTTGTGAGCAGAGAAGTTTGCAGCACCTCGATGGCGGCATGAACGTTGTCTGCTAATGAATTTTCTGAACACTCCCAGTCAATGGTCAAGCGAGGGAAGATCGGATGAGCCTGTGTGAAACCATGCAGCGCTGGTTTAGATACGTGGCGTAGAAAATGGGTGGGTGAGAATATTTTCAATTTTTATTGTCCTCATGAGTATTTACGCACTAGTCCAACCATGACACCGAAAATCTCAAGCTTGCCAGCTGGCCGAATGACGGCGTAATTCGCATTGGCAGGTAACAGGTGATATCCGACTTTGTCTCTCGCTAGTGTTTTTAATGTGAATTCGTCGTCCACGATTGCGACCACGATGTCCCCCGGCGTGGCCTCGCTGGTACGTTCTACAACGGCTAAATCACCGCTGTGGATACCGGCGTCCACCATGCTGTCGCCCTTCACCCGAATGAGTACGGTTTTTGAAGGTTGATCGATTAAAAACCGATCAATCGTGATCGGTTCATGCATATCGCTATCAGCTGCGATGGGCATCCCCGCCGGCACAGGCTGGGTTGCAATAGCCCGCTCGAAGAAGCGTTCGCTAGGTGACCAGTCGCCATCTGGCGTGCGGTCGAGCAACCCAGCGCCCTCAAGCCTTTCCAGCGCTTTTTTTACTGCTGACTTGGACGCATAACCAAGCAGGCTCATCAAACGGGCGTACGAAGGCAACACGCGGTGCTCAGCGTAGTAGCTTTGCAGGCTGACAAGATTTTCTCTGTCGTTAATAGCTTTCTTCATGGCTATATTTTAGAGAACGTTCGTTCTCTTTGCAACTTAATACAGAAGTTTCAATTTAACAAATAGTCGTTCCATTTTTCCGCGTCTTTCCGCATCCGTCAGCAACTTGCTGATGGGTTTCAGGCGGCTTCTCGCCCACAATTTCTACCTTGTATCGTTGAACCTCAATGATTGGTACCCAATGCACGAAATCAACCGCCGCCCGCCAGAATCCATGACCGTTGAAGAGCGCATGGACGAGGTATCTGCCCTGCTGGCAAGGGGTATGTCCCGCCTCTGGGAAAAGCCTGCTCCGAAGTCAGAAAATAGGGTCTCAAAGAGTCATTTAGTACTTGGCTATTCCGGTAACCAGAGCGTTCATACGGACCCGACAAACACCGTCACGGAGTCCAAATGACCACAACCTCATCACCTTACGCCACGCCACTTTCTGTACTTTCGCAAATTGCCGCATTACCCGATCTGCCGATGACCGACATTCGGTCCCTATGGAAAAGCTTGTTTGATAGCGACACCCCGACACACAACCGACAGTTTCTTGAACGGCGCATTGCTTACCGGCTACAAGAAATCGAATTCCGCAAAGTTGATCGTGCGCTGATGGATCGGAATAAGCGCCGCATTCAGCAAATCATCGATTCGGGACAAAACAAAAAACGCGACCGAGATATACGTCTGATGGCCGGTACGGTTTTCACCCGCGAGTACCAGGGTAAGGAATATCGGATCATGGTCACGGTCGATGGCCAGTATGAATTCGAGGGGCGTCCTTACAGCAGCCTCTCGCGTATCGCTAAAGAAATCACCGGTACCGCATGGTCAGGGCCAGTGTTCTTTGGATTGAAATCCTCTACAGCACCCAAGCCGGTGGTAAAGAAAGGAGTGCGGTAATGAGCGAGGTTCTCAAGCGACGCCAACGTTGCGCTGTCTATTGCCGTGTGTCGAGTGATGAACGATTGGATCAGACATTCAATTCGATTGATGCGCAGAAGGAAGCAGGCCACGCCTACATTGCTAGTCAGCGTAACGAAGGCTGGATTCCAGTCGCTGATGATTACGATGATGGCGGCTTCTCTGGCGGTAACATGGAACGACCTGGCCTGCGGCGGTTATTGGCTGATATCGAAGACGGTCGTATCGATATCGTTGTTGTCTACAAGATCGACCGCATGACTCGTAGCTTGGCGGACTTTTCAAAAATGGTCGAAGTGTTCGAGCGAATCGGCGTGTCATTCGTGTCGGTGACGCAGCAGTTCAATACCACCACATCAATGGGGCGGTTGATGTTGAATGTCTTGCTGTCCTTTGCACAGTTCGAGCGGGAGGTCACCGGCGAGCGAATTCGCGACAAGATCACCGCATCAAAACGAAAGGGCATGTGGATGGGCGGTATCCCACCGCTTGGTTATGACGTGAAGGATCGCCGGCTGATTCCCAATGAGCGCGAAGCTCGGGTGATACAACACATCTTCAAGCGGTTCGTAGAACTCGGCTCCAGTACCAAGCTAGTAAAAGAATTGCGCTTGGATGGTGTTACCTCCAAAGCCTGGACCACCCAAGATGGAAATGTCCGCGCGGGCAAGCTGATTGATAAAAGTCTGATCTACAAACTCTTGGGCAACCGCACTTACCTCGGTGAGTTGCGGCACAAGGATGAATGGTTCAAGGGCGAGCATCAGCCCTTGATCGAACCCAGCACCTGGCTCGCTGTGCAGTCGGTTTTGAAGATCAGTCCACGCATGCGGGGCAATTACACGCGCGCGACTGTGCCGTTTCTGTTGAAGGGCATTGTCGAGGGTGCCGATGGTCGTGCGTTGACAGCAGCTTGGACACGCAAGGGCGCAGGCAAGTTGTACCGGTATTACATCCACACCCGAGAAAACAAGGAGCACGCTGGCGCATCGGGTTTGCCAAGGTTTCCGGCGATCGAATTGGAAGCCAATGTCGTGGCGCAACTGCGCCGTATCTTGTGCGCGCCGGATCTCAAGACCCGGGTGGCCCAATTCATGACTGCTAGAAACTCGCAAGTCGATGAAGCTAAGGTGTGTATAGCGATGCTGCAGATCGACAAGATCTGGGACCAGCTTTTTCCGGTTGAACAAGAGCGCATTGTTCGCCTGCTGATCACCAAGGTGGTGGTCACGGCACACAATATTGAGTTGCAATTTCGGCCGAATGGTATCGAGCGGTTGGCAGCGGAAATAAGACTTCCCGTCGTCGAGGAAGATTTTGCAGAGGTAGTGGCATGAACGAGATCAAGATCAAAGCCGCCGGTGAAGCGGATGTGGTGGTGGCCAGCGATGGCGGCCTGAACGTAACTATCCCAATTAACATCACGCGGCGGGGGCGACGTAAGGCGGTGATGCTGCCAGATGGTTCGGCCTTTCAGCCTCGTGAATGGGATGGTGAGCCAACACAGATGCAATTGGCCTTGGCACGAGGGCACCGCTGGCTAGGATTACTTGAGTCAGGTAATGCGCGGAATTTGACTGAGGTCGCCCAGATGGAGGGAATGGACCCGGCGTACGTCAGCCGGATGGTGAATCTGACTACCTTGGCGCCGGATATTGTGGCTGCAATCTTGGATGAAACACTTCCAGATCAAGTGATCCTGTTCGACTTGGCATCGGGTACGCCGTTGCTATGGGATGAGCAGCGGGCGCTATTGCAGAAAATTTCGGTTGAAAAATTGACTTTTGATCGCCAAGTTCAGAATCTGAGTAATTAACGGTTGTCGCGCTAGGAACGGCCGGAATGCAGTCATTGGATATTCATTTTTACTACTTACTTTCCTGCCACCCTCTGCCTTTATCTATTTCATAAAGTCGAGTCCCCTAACACGCCACTATTAGTGTTCACGGCTGGCCAGCCATCTACTGGTATGCTTATGAAAAACAAGGGATCGGATTATGGATCGAGAAGAAAAGACTATTACGAGGCTGCGCTTCCAAGCCAAAGCTGCACGCGTCAGCGGCATGGCGTTTCAGAATATGTTTACTGAAATTATGAGTTATGCCCGTCCTGATTTTTCACCAGTGAAGCCTCAGGGAAGCCAGGGAGACTGGAAAAATGATGGTCATGAGCCGAATGCCGGACGATATTATCAAGTATATGCTCCAGAGGTATTAGACGAAGGGGAGGCAATCAAGAAAATAAAGACTGACTTTTCGGGGTTGGTAATGCATTGGGGTAATACCAATGTGTATCCGTCTAATATCCAAGAGTTTTATTTCGTACTGAACGATTGTTACAGGGTAACACCAGGAGCCTACCCGACCACTTATGCAGCCTTGGCAAAGTTGAAGGCTGCGCACTCACTCAAGGAATGCAAACCATTCCTGACCAAAGATTTAGAAGATGTGCTCTTGGGACTAGCTTTCCTGGACAGCATGCATATGAACACCTTGTGCTCGCAATCGATGTTCTGTTTGCTGTTGGTGCCTTAGAACTGACTGAATCCGGAGCACTGCGCCGATGCAACTAATACGATTGAGCGCTAATCACGAATCATTCCGGACGGTAAATTTTAATCCGAGTGGTTTGACACTGATTGTGGGAGCGCACTCGAAACTGGGGCAGACATACAACGGCGTTGGAAAATCTCTAATTGTTGAATTGCTTCACTTCTGTTTAGGTGCTTCTCGGAATGAAGAGTTCGAAAGAAAGATCCCCCAATGGGAGTTCACGCTTGACCGTTTGAAGGCGGTCTATACGGAGCTTTTGGCGGCTTTTAAAGAGAGTGCTCTCCGTCGGCTTGATGAAGTGGAAGCTTTCCATCAGAAGCTCTTGGCAAACCGATTGGCACGCCTCAGCAAAGAGAAGATTCGGCTTACTGGCGACATTCGTCAGATTGAAATTACTCTGAGCAAGAAGCAAGCTGATCTCGACTTAAAGCTGAAAATCTTGGGAAAGGCTCAGGCTCTTGATCAATATACCGCGCTTGTCAATGAAATCGCAGACTTGAATCTACAGGTACAGAAGCTTCGGGACTATAAGGCTATCGATCTAGAATACAGCAATCGCTCAGCCGATTTGGATGTAAGGCTTGGCGAAGAGGTTAAGAAAACAAACCTTTATTTGGAGGACTCTAAGCGGGAGCGAGAGACGAATTTCTCTATCTTTAAGGAATACGTTTCCGGCTTCTATCCGGCATCACCTGCCGGCATCACCCTGCACAACAACGAGGGAAACAACCAGAAACGTTTCGACTTTGATGTGCGTGTCGAAAATGACAGTTCCGATGGGATAAACGAAGTCCGCATTTTCTCCTACGATTTAACTTTGATGCGCCTCCGCCAATGCCATCAGATCGGCTTCCTTTTTCATGATGGGAGGCTTTTTGCCAATATGGACGTTAGACAGCGTGCTCGGGTATTCCAAATGGCTGACATGGTTTCTCGCGAAGTTGGATTTCAGTACATCGCTACATTAAATCCCGACTTCGTCACTGGTATGAAAGCTGAGTTTCTAGCACCTGATTTCGAGCAGGTAATTCTTAATAATATCGTGCTTGAGTTGAAGGACGACTCCCCAGCTGGAAAATTGCTCGGCATTCAAGTTGACATGCATTATGAGAAATAGCGCGTGCTTTGATAGCGAGAAGTTATCGCTGTTGCGTACGTGTGACCGATATTACGCACAACCTGAGAAGCTCTTAAGCACTAGCTTCCTTTTTGGCCATCTCTGAGATGTCCTATTTTTGAGCTTGATTTTTATGTGTAAGTCGGCGGCCAAGCGCACATACGACCCAACATACTGATATGTCTTTGCCAAGGGGAGAAGGGAAACTCTGCGAACCGAGAAGGAGATGGTTAGTTTCGCAAGTCACTTGCGAAACGGGCTTTGGCCGGACAAATGGTGCATACGATAGTAACCATCGGTATGGTTGTGATTTCCGGCCGTCTGCAAATGCTGAAATAAAACCACTCGATTCGTCAAAGCGTAACTTTTTTATTTGTGTTTATTGGCCTACCGACGCGAACATTGTGGACTTTGGCGTGTTGCTGGGAGCAAGACCGACAGAGAGAATGGCCCGAAAGAGAGCGAGCAAGGCGCAGAGCCGGCCAAGTGGTGTGGGCGAGTGAAGTTCGCAAGTTTCCCAACAAACCCAAGGAAACAGGCGGGTTTTGGCAAATTACCCGGTGGCCGTTATTTCGTTCAAAATTCGCCGAAGAACGCGAGTCTTGTGCACCCTATTAACTTTGGGTAATTGTGGGAAGCTATATATTACTAATACCCGTCGATCACAAATTGGATTCTGAATCGGTGCAAAAGTGGACTGGAAGCGATCATGCCCCTAATCTGTATCAACTGCGTCAAAGAACCGAATCTCAAAGCCCTCATACGTGGAGATGGCCAACTGGGAATATGTGGAATCTGCGGGGAAGATGCTCAGGTGCACCCATCATCGAATAATAGATTCTTCCAGCTGTGTAAAGCCCTGATTCGCTTCCACTACAACGAATGGGACTACAACCCGCATTGGGGAGGCGATGGAGAAAACTCCCTCTTCTATGGCTGCGACAACATCTTCTTCAACGAGGATCGAGCAGTAAAACGAGAGAAATACGACAAACTTATTATAAACGCGACTCAGTTTGGAAACGTCTACGAGGACTACGACAAAGGTGTCACGATCTTTGCGGGGTATGGACTTGATGGCCATCAAAATATTCTTTTGCGCTCGATTAAATCAACATTTGATCCTGTTTTGAGTGGAATAACGCAGCGCCTTAAGGTTGAGAATCACTATGCCTTGGAAGAGGAACTAAAGGCCATACTGCTGCGCTATCGGCACGTCGCGACTACCGATATCAATGCCGGCGAAGTTATGTATCGTGCGAGAGTTGGTGTTGAGGCTAAGAAGTCTGTCTTGCAAGCTGGTTTCGAAATGGAGCATCACTACGTGCCCTTTACAGGCTCGCAGATTGGTGCCCCTTCTCCCGAAATTGCGAGTGCTGGACGAGCAAACCGAGCCGGTGTGTCATTTCTTTACTGCGCAACGAATGAGTCGACTGCCATCGCCGAGATTAGACCCCATCCAAGTGACTTGGTATCTGTGGGTGCTTTTCGAGTAAAGCGAGATTTGCGAGCCTACGACCTTTCACAGAGCCAATTACTTCACTACTTTGAATCCGACGAACTTCTCGATTCATACATCCCCTTCAACACACTTTCTATTCTGATCAATAAGACAATTCCGCCATCAGAGAGGAGCCAGTACTCTATTACGCAACTCATAGCTGACTGCATCCGCCAACTCGGGTTCGATGCAATGTTTTTTGTTAGCACAATGGGCTCTGGTCTCAATGTAGTACTTTTCAACTCTTTCGATGCAGAACTAATCAAGGAAGATGGACAGACTTTCCTGATTGAGAATGTCAGTTACACATTCAAGTCTGTCCCAGTCGTTGACTACACGATGGAGTATTCGGAAGACGTTATTAAGCAATTCAAAAAGGACTCAGAGAATAAGTTGAACTAGAAATAGAGCCCAACTGTAGCCGGTACTTCAAACGTTAGGGCGCAATCGTCGCATTGTTGATCTGATCCGAACTGCTCGATCAATGCTATCTGATAAAGCTTCAGATGCGCCAGCGTGAGTCGTCTGCAGAATAAACAGGATGAGTTTTCATATTTTTTCTTCTCTCTATTAATCATATCGGCGCAGTTGTGATTTCCGTGCCCTTGCCAATGCTGAAATAAAACCACTTGATTCGTCCACGCGTAACTTATTGATTTTATTGACCTAGTGACGTGCACCTTGTGGACTTCGGCACGTTGCCAG
>JACCDX010335035.1_pt1 | contig 11150 bp, 3 predicted proteins | sample 7449681 | NCBI WGS metagenome assembly JACCDX01 (sample SAMN15323450, study PRJNA562643) | freshwater metagenome | isolation source: river surface water | place: USA:Blue River Watershed | collected 2017-08-18 | reverse complement strand
ACTAGTTTAAGTTTTGATTTATCAGTAAATCCACCAAGTTTAATTGCAAGCTGATTTGTTAGTTTAGATAGCTGTTCTTTGTAAACAGTGTATCTACTTGTCACTCTGCTCGCTACATAATTGCTAATGTAGTTTACTAAACCTGCTGTTAAAGTCAATGTTTCGTTGGTTGAGATAGAAGGGAAAACCAAGCTAGAAAGATTAATTCTCTTTTGTGTATCTTTGTAAACAATGTTGCCCGCTAAGTCACGCTCAGATCTACTGTAATCATATCCTAAGCCAATAATTTTCGAAGGCTGTAGTAAAACCCAAGCAGTAAGCAAAGCAAATGGATATTCGCTACTGCGTCTCCAAGCAGTTTCGACTGGTGCTTGATCACCAAATGTAAAGACATTCTTCGATTGAGTTAAGATAAAATTCTTTACAATGTTAGCATCGAGAGGAGTTAGAAGACGTCCGTATTCGTCAACAGGAATATAGTCTAAAAGGTTAGGTCTTTCGTATTTTTTATTCTGTACAACAATCTTACCAGGCTCTCTAATAATACCTTTGGCTAAATCTCTCCATAGAATTAGGTTGTCTTTAGTATACGGAGCAATACCGTAAACAGATTCCCACCAAGTTGGCTTAATTGAGAAACCTAACATTTCCCAAGGATTTGTGTGCGGTCTGTCAGTGTCGTAATAGAACTTATAAATGCTTCTCCAGTAACCATTTAATTTATTTCTGTTAACATCAGTTGTTCTAGAATAGTTGTATGTAAATGCATTCTCTTGATTCCAGAAACTATGTTCTGCAAAATTTGGATTTCCTGCAATTTCTAACCACTGTGCAAAATCTGTAGTCATTGCACGGTTAATGTCACTTATAGAGAAACCGGTATTTCTGTTTACGCTAGGAACAAAATCGTTAATGTCAACTAGGTCAACGTTGTACTGTGTTTTGATGTTGTTAAAAATTCTGTATTCTAATTCTAGAATTAACTCATCTCTATAATCACCGTAAGCTAATGTTAGACTACCGTCGTGACCTTGAATCATTGTTCTAGGAGTTAAGTATGTGTTATCAACAACTATCATCGGTTCAAACTTAGGATACAAGCCTAGTTTAGTTGGTGTTGGCGGGACGTGCAATCCGCTAGTTGATTCGTATTCGTAAACTTCAACTGTATCACCGTCTTGTAAATCTAGAGTTACATAGACAAAGTTTTCAGTGAATACATAATCTCTTTCGTGAAGTAATTGTTCACCGTTTAAGTAAACGCTTACTGCTTTTGTTGACAATGTAGTCAGATTAAAGTTTTGTGATAATGCAAAATATGCAGGGCCTGCGTATTCAATTGTGTGAACAGTTTTTAATGCAGCACCGTGACCAATCATATCGCCAAAGTAGAATGGTCTACTTTGTGCAAATTCACTTTTAATTTTACTTAAAATTAAATCAACGTGGTCTTTAGTTGGTCCGTGATAGCCTGTTCGGTCAGCTTCATATAAGAATTTTCTTTTAAACTTAGCATACTCTTTTTTAGCATATCTAAGACTCTTAACTATGTTGGAGTTTTTATCTGTCAAATGATACATTGACAAATTGATAGGTCCACTATGTTGTACAAAGCGTTGACCGTATGCTGTTACGTTTCCAAGATCACGAAGGTTTGAAATACCAGGGAACGAACCTGTATATGAAGGCAAATCTTCTATAATACTAGAAACGTGATCATTGACTTCGCCTAAAGTAAAAGTTGTTATATTTTCATTGAGTGGATTTTTTTCAAGGTTAAGCGGAATTTCATAAAAACCTTTTGAGTTTTTTTCTGCAGAACTATAGCACTTTAGCAATACAATATCGTCAACTTTTGCATCTGTAGTTAAAACTACAGTTGCTATGTTGCTAATATTCTCAATTGTAAAGTCTTTGTTGAGTTCTTTTCTTTTTCCATTAACATAAACTTTTACAAACAGATCAGTTAACAATCCGCTGTTATTAAAGACGTCAATTTTAAAATTATTAAGTTGGGTCGAAACGTTATACTGTCTAATTACAGATTGTCTACTATTTGTAAACGCTTTTTTCCATCCATTAACATAAACAAAATCTGTGCCTGCACTGTTGTACTTTTTTAGATAACCAATGTCTGTTGCAATTGACTCAACTCCCAAAACTTCGTTTTGAAAGTTTACTGTGTCACTTAATAAGTTAAACTCAAATACTATGTCGCCAACGTTTGCAATATTTCTATACGACAACGGAAAACCTAATTCGGCATCATTTGATCCCGTTCCAACTTTATAAGAGAATACATTATTACCTCTAAAGTTGTTTGCAGGATAATTTATAGTATCGCCAAAGCTGTTTTGATTTTTGTCGTATAAGTCAAACTTCGGCGGCTGGTTAATTGCAGTTTTTTCTTGAGATTGATTCCATTTTGTTCCGTTATACCAGAACATTTTTCCTTTGTAATCAACACCGTCGAGAATTAAAACTGTGTCGTCTGTTGATGGCAAAGAGTCGTCTGTTTCAACTAAAGAAATTTGTCTATTGCCATTATGTACAATAAACTTAACTTCAAATACTTTTCCGTTAACTAAGTTGTCAGTGTCTGCTGCAAAGATAACACGCATACCGTCAACAACGTCAACCTGATCGATATTATAACCGATTGCCCCCTCGACAATACTAAACGCATCTTTAGTATATGTGTCAATTAGGTTAACATTTTTCTTTGCTTTAGTGCCGTGACTATATAGACGTAAGCCTGCTTCGAATTCAATAATCGGACGTTTTGCTCTAGCATCTTCATCTATAACAATTGGCAAATTGTTAGCAGTAAAAGAAGTTTCAATTACAGATCTGTGGAACCAACGGTTGTAACGTGCCCAAGGGTTTCTGTCTGCACTAGCTCTGTTGATTACAATGTAATCTTTTGTGCCAGGAAATGAAGTTGCATCTTCGTAAGGGTATTGGTCAAAACCAAAATTTTCTCCGTCAAACGGAACTTCGAAGTTATCTGTAAAAATTGCAGGAACTTCAAGATCTGTTTCGGCAACAAGTTGAATCGAATTGCCTACTCCTTCAACATACCAATGGCCAGTAGAATAAATTTCAGGGGTTACTGTACCTAAAAATGTTATTTTCATTCCGTTGCTTAATTCAACACCGGTACTTGTTTTATAAGTTTTCTTGCCTAGTATTTCTTTTTCAACATCAATTTCGGTGTTTTCTGCAAGGTTATTAATTGAAAGAATGCCACTTACATTTACGTCGTTTTGACTTATGTAATACAATGCTTCTGGAGCGTCATCTGGGACTACAAATTCTAGCACTCCGTTTTCAACATATTCATCTGCGGTTTCAATTAGGTTTCCGAACGCATCTCTAACAAAAATCTTAACACCTTTTTTGTATAAAGTGCTTTGATTTTCAAAATTAGTTGCTTGAGTAGGAATAGTATCTAAGAATGTTCTTAGAACAGCAACAGAGAACGGATGTCCGGGTGTGTTAACATCAAATTTATAAGTTTGCCCTTTATAAAGTTTAATAGTCGGATTTCTTAAGATCGGTGCATCAGGAAATTCTGCTGTTGAAAAAACAAATGCAAAATTGTCAACATCGTCAATTAACGAAACTGCATAAGTGCTTACTATATCTCTATCCTGCCCTACAATATCAATCGGTTGTGGACCAAGAGGTAGCCAGTAGTATTCTCTAAAGTTAGTAAACTTATCCCAATCAATATGTGGGTCCCAAGAATAGAATTCTTGACTGTTTAGAATACTGTGATTACTTACTGAACCTTTAAAGTTTTTAATTTGTCCAATGTAATCGTTATAATCTTTGTAGAATTCTACGTTGCCAAGATCGTCTTTGTAAAGAGAAACTGGCTCAAACTGGTAACTTTCTCTATCAACTGTGAAATCAGGAAGATAGCTATCATTTGTAGTTGCAGCAACAGAATATCTTCTACCGGCAAAAGAATTAATCTTTTCAACAACACCAGGTTGAATCATTTGATCCATAGTGCTGCTTAGGAACTTTCTGTTAGTATCAGTTCTAAAATACTTTGGCAAGAAAGTTGCTGAATTTACAGATTTATTTTTTCCTGCTGGTAGTGGAAAATCTTCTTGTTCTTTTTCGTATGCCATTAGTAAATGAAGCCTCCGGTAGTAGTTGTTGTGGAATTAGTACCACTTTGTATTCCAATGTTTGATGTAGTAGTTGAAGTTACAATTGCACCCGATGAGCGCAGTCTTTCTGCTGTATTTGCAGATATAATTTCAACATCGTCTACTGTTGCGCTGCTAATAAAGATTTCGTCAGATTCTGCTTTAATTTCATAAAGGCTACCAAACGCACTTGTCGACGATCTTGGCACTATTACTATAGAACTTAAATCTGGTGATAATTCTTTCATAATATATGCCGACAATTCACTCCAGTAAAATGTTTCACCAAAGTCCCAATTGTCAAGATTAAAGAACTGATTAATTGCTGTAATAACTCTAGATTTTAGATCGTTGTCATTTACAACTCTTTCGGTATTTTTTACAATTTTAAATGTTGCTTGCAATGCTGTTTCACTTTTACTGCCAAATAAAATTTTGTACTTTACAGGATGATAGATAAGTTCGTCACTAATAGATTTAATAGCATTGATTTTTTCACCGTAGCTTCTAAATAGCTGATCGCTACTTGGCGGCAATGGCATATCTGTTATTGTTCCATCAAGGTATTGTCTAAATTGTGTATCATACTGTCTAGTTAAAATATATGTATCAATAATGTTAGTGCTGCTTGGATCTATTCTGTTGTTTTCATCACTAGCGTGAACATACTGAAACTTAATATCTGGGCGACCAACGTATGCTCTATAATCATAAACAGGTGTTAATAATCTTGTAGAACTGTTTAATTGTTCAAACGTATCAGTTGCTACTTTATAAAAAATTGGATTGTTTTCTATAGTACGGTCCGGCGAAAGACCCGATTGCAGTGTTATAATATTTTCTTCTACTGCGTCAACATATACTAAGAATTCACTGTTATTAATTACAACTTTTTTGTTGAAAATATATTTGGTAGTGTCTACAATCTCTTCAAAGATTTGTGGATCGTCGATAACACCATCATCGTCACTGTCAAAGAAAGCAACTTCTACTTTCTTGCTGTCAACGTAACCATCTGTATCTCTATATTCTTTAGTTACTTCCCAATCAAAGTCTCTTGTTAACGGACTTGTTCCGCTTCCAGAATTTAGATTGTTGTTAATATTAAGAACAGTGATTTTATCTTTAATTATTTGTCCAGTTTTACTGTCGTATATCTTTTTTGTGCTGTCAAAGTAGAAACGTACTTCTTTGTCGCTTTCAAAAATATATCTTAATGTTCTGTAAGTTACAGTGTAAGACGAGCCGTCGGTTTCAAATAATACAATCCAACTGCTATCTTGCTGTTGTCCAGTAGTATCGCCTGCAAGACCTAAACTAAAATCACCGGTTATGCTTAGATTTTCTTGAGTTATAACAACCCACTGACGGCTTTCTCTGTCGTATCTTAAACCAAATGTTCTGTAAGCAAAAATTTGATCAATAATATCAACAATAACATCATCTACAATGTCTCTAACAAACTTTGGTTTAATCTGCACTAGTTTAGAATTGTTAGGAATGATGTCGTTAAAAATGATAGGTCCTAAACCTGCCGATGTTACAGTTGTTCCATCATCAAAAATACTTACAACTTTAACCCACTTGTAATTAGCTGCACCTTTAACGTTTGCATTTGTAGTTGTAGTACCATCAGGTAAGAAATACTTTCCAGTTTCTGGAACAAACTTTACCATTGCACCAGGCTCAATAAAGCGTAATGGACCTTCTGTAAAGCTACCAACTTGATAAACAATATTTGCAGTATCGGTTATGTAACCAGACGAACGGTTTGTATCAGATGTTGTCAGATTCCACTTTAAATTAAGTTCGGTGTAATCTTGATTTGGAAATTCATCTAGATAAAAATTTCTAACATTTTTATCATTAAGAATATCGGTTATTTGATTTTCAATAATGCTTTCAATATCAGTTCTTGTTAAAAACTTAAAAGTAGTTTTTTCTTCGATGTTCTCTTTATAAAGAACACCATCGGTACCAAACATATTTGTTTTACTGTATTTGCCAGTTGCATCAAGAATATCATAGTATCTTGAAATGCCACTAGCAGTTCTGTTTACTGCTTTTACTTTAACAATATCTTGACTTACACTGAGAGGTCCTATATTATAGTCTTCTCCGGTGATAAGTCTATTTTGTGTATAGTATGTAGCAGGTGCATTGGTTTTAATACTTTCAGAATTTTCAGAACTTGCTCCATTATTAACTGCAACCTTTAATTCGCAGATAATTGTAAGTGTTTCTGTTCTACCAATTTTACTAATGTAAGGAATTCTTATTGTAACGTTAGTAATACTTGCAGGAAGTATTGTAAAATCTCTGTTAATACTTGTTCTGTAATATGCTCTAAAAGATCCTTTTGGTAAATTACCAAAAATACCATCGGAAAATACTAAACTAACTCTGTCGTCGACTCTAGTTAAAACACTAAAGATGTTTTTAATGTTTTTTGCAAGACTGTTGTAAACAATGTTGTTGCCTTCTACTGCTTCAACTTTAGTCCATAATTCAGATTCGTTGCCAGTAGTGTCTAATTTATAAAGCCATACGTCTGAGTCATTTATGTTAGAAATATCAATATCAATTTTTTGATTAGGTACCGGAAAATCAATATTAAATTCTCCGCGTTGTAAGCTACCTTGTCTAAAATGCAAGAAGAATCCAGTTGAATTACTACCTGCGCCTTGACCGTTGTCTCTATAAAGGAAACTTAATTGGTTTCCTGGAAGAGGCGGTTCTTCAACAATTGTTCCGTTTTCAATACTAGCACTTACAACTTCAAATTCCATAGAAGTATTGTTAATAGATTTTGTAAAAGAATAAATCGGAACAGTAGTACTTGTACTAGAAAATCTATATTGCTCGGTAGGAATTCCTGCAACAGAGTCTAGTTTAACCGGTCTGCCAAAGTTATTTTGTACTGGCATTGCAGCATTTAAAATTTTTACAAATTGTTCAAACCAATCAGGGTTAATGCTGTCATTCCAGACAATACTTCTACCACTGATATTAATATTATTACTATCAATGATGTTTTCAGTAGTGCTTACAGAAACCATTTTTAGCAAGCCATTTGCTGCTTGGTTTCTTCTTGGATTATAGGAAAGCAAACGTGCTAATCTTAATACAGATTCTCTACGCTCTGCTAATTCTAAAAAGTTTTCACGTGAATTTAAATCGACACGAAACGCAATGTTTTGCCCAAGGAAAGCAATCATATCTATGAGTGCAAGATATTCGCTTGACTCGATATAATCGTTAAAATCTTCGGGGTAATTAGTACGAAGATAATCAATCATTGTTCGACGTAAATTGTCGAAGTCATATGATTTAAAATCTGCAAATTTAAAAGATTGATAGATTTTTTTCCAATCTTCGGCTAACAATAGTCTATTTTGTCTATCTGTTGAAGACATAGGCACTTTCCTTAATTTACACTGTATTTATGAAATTTATAAAGTGCGTAGATTAAAGTATGCCGTTTTGTCTATCAAATCTAAACTGTAAAAACTCGCTTATGCTGTAGTCAAGATAGGTTAATTCGCACTGTATCTGAATTCCAGATTCGTATGTGTCTACTGTAATTTTATCAACTGTAACACGAGGATCATATCTAATAATGTCGGTGACATTTTTAACAATTGCTTGTTTTAATCCATCAGTTAATGGTTCGTAAAGAACGTCCCAAATAATTGTTCCAAAATCAGGACGTTCTAGTTTTTCACCTAAACGTATATGAAAGTGATTAATTATGTCTTGTTTAATTAATCCTAAATCGTAACTCTTAAAATCTTTTGTATCAGGATTTACAGTTGATATACCACGATAAGCTCTACTAGCAATAGGTTTATTAATAACCTGCTGTGGTTGTATCTTTAGATTTTTGTATAAGTTTTTTTCTAGTGAGCTCATAATAATATTTATCGTGTGTTGCCGTCTCTTGCTGTAGTGACCTCGCCAGTTACAGGCTTATCAAATTCTGCTGGAATTTCCCAGTTTCTTCTAACTTCTCTAACAAAAAGAACTGATCCGTTTTCATTGTAATTTGTTACATTAAAATTATTGTCTTGATTTCCGCCTGCAATTTTCCAAATTTTTGTATTTGGATCAACGCTTGACACAAATCCAACGTGTCCTTTACTAGAATCTGCTTTTTGAGTAAAAACAACAATGTCGTTTTTTCTTATCGAACTGTAATCTCTCCAGTTTACTGCTTTTCCAAATGAAGCATATGCTTGTGAGGATGCAGTTTTTATAAATTCTGTACCGGCTTTATTTAAAATATAAGTTACAAAACAAGCACACCAAGGATAATCGCTGCCATCATTAGGTATTTGTTGATTTGATGCAATACGCCAGGCATCAGCAATGTTAGGGTTTGGTGGTGATCCTGTTTCGCTCCAACTAAGTTTTGCTGCTTCTCCTAGTGCATATTCTATCGATCCAAACACTGTATCTTTAGGTGGAGGATTTGTTGGAGATTCATATGCAACATATCCTCCTGAGTTTCCTAATCCGCCGTATGCATTAGAATGTCCATAAGGAATATCTGTAGGACTAGCACTACTGTTGATAATGCCTGCTGTTGTTCTAGCATTGTATCTAGACATTTCAGCAGGATCCGAGACCCATCTTCTAGGTGACAAAACTCTTGTTTGTGGTAAAACTACCTGACACATTAAATCGGACCTCCGCCTGTATTTGTATTAGCAGAAGTGCCTGCACTGCTCGAAGCTTGTTGAAGTGCTGCTTTTCCTAGTGCAAAATATTCGTCACCTGTTGTACCATAGGCATCTGCACCACCTTCGCCGTTACGCCATTTTTTCATACCACCTGCGCCAAGTAAGTGTGAACCTGCAAGCATACCAGCAATAGTTGCTTTGTCGTCACCTTCCCTAATACCACCAATTCTTCTTAAAGTTTTTAAGTTTCTGTTAGTATAATCAAGCATTGCTTTTTCTTGAACTTTAGTATTTGCAAGCCAAGCATCTCTTGATGTAATACCGTCTTTGCCTGTCCAGTTTTCTGAAATTAGTAAAGCATTTTTAACACTATATTTTGCAGTTGTTCCTGGTTTTAGATATCCTAAGTCTTCTAGCGCACCGTCACCAAATTGATACTTTCCAGAGAAGCCAATGCTGTTAACAGCATCATATGCATTGTTACTTTCTCGTTGTCCGATAGCACCAAGGAACGCCGCAGTTTCAGCTTTGGTAAATCCGTCAATAACACCAACAAGTTGTGCTTCATCAAGAGGAGCACCTGGAGTACCTCTATAAGCATTAACGTTTGGACTTCCATCAAACGACTGAAAACCACCTTCAGTTGTTGTTCCGTCATATTGCGGAAAATAGCTAGTATTAACAGTACCAGAAGGTTGCTGTCTTGATGGTGGAAGGAACGTATCTGAAGTAGGTATGTTAAATGAGTTAATTGCTTGTGAACCGGCTCTTGTTCTTTCTGGAGTATAAGCAAGTGGATTTAGATTTTCGTGCTGGAACCAAGGTTCGTGATTTGGTTGACGAGAAGTTTGCAATGCTCTTTTTGGTTCTAGTGGATTTACAGGATCCGGAGCAGGCGGTAATGTTGCCGGACTTGGAGCGGGCGGAGTTGCTCCGTTTATATCAACATTTGTTCCTTTTAATACAACATTTCCGCTAGCATTAATACCAACTACACTTCCAGTTTTAAGCAAATAACGCTGACCTACATCAAAGTTAACATCACCTACTGTTGAATTGTAAATTGATCCTAATGCTTTATTGTGAATGTCACCATCTGTAGATATTTTTACTGCACTACATCCTTCAATTCCAACTACACCTGTAGAGCCGATTGTAACACCTGCACCTAGTGCTGTAAAATCTGTGTTTGCTACAAAAGTAACACTAGCACCTGCATAGCCTGCAATAAATTCACCAGCAGTTTGTGATATACTTTCTGCTGCATTTAGTGAATAAAAATTGCCAGATGTCATACTGATGCTGTCACCAGTATCGATTCTAAGTTCTTTACCTACAACAAAGTTCATATTTTCGTATGCAGTAAAGTTTATATCTCTGTCAGCAGTAAAGTTTAAGTCGTTATTTGTGTGAACACTAATACTGTCAAATGCATAAATGTCAATTTTACCGTTGCTAGTAAGTTCTATCCAAGCTGTACCTCTTGAATTGGAAATATAAATCAAATCTTCGGTATTATGCATTAAGATTTGATGACCGGTTCTAGTACGAATTCTAAAAAGTTCGTTAGCAGGAAGTGAAGGATCACCGCCAGTTTGACCTACTTTTAAGTTTACATATTCTTGTGGTGTATTTTTAGCAGGACCTTTACGAATTATCTTTTCGTCGCCATCGTCCATAACAATACTATGTCCGCCAAGTCTACTAGAAAAGAACAATTTGTCATTTTCGACTGTGCCTCTAGGAGCCTTAGGTGAATTTGGTCGTTTGTCAAGAGGGCCCGGAGTACTCATACCGTATACGTTACTAGGAACTTCACGTCTAGCACTCGACGATGTAATTCCTCTTACGTCATCTTCAATAAGACCTTGTTCTTCCATACGCTTTAAATATTCGTCGTTAACAGGTCTTGGGTAATATGTAGGTTGTGCTTGTCCTTGAGGATCAACTAAATGTTTATTGTATTCACCGACTGGAAGTTTTTTACCTTTGTAATACTCAGGTGTACTTGTCGGTGTTGTGTTTGATGTTGCAGCACGACCGTCAGGAATCATAAAGTTCATAAAGTCGTCTTGTACACAAGCAAACCAAAATCCAAAGTCTCTACGACCTTCAACAAATATTACAAGAACTTTAGATCCTACATCCGGAGGTACTGCCCAAAAACCATAACTTTTTTGTGTGTTAGAATAGTTGTCTGCACCACCGGCACCGTAGATCGGTGTTGCACCATAGAATGGCGAAGCATACTGAACCGTAAGAATTTCGCCTTCTTGGGAGTCGTTATCTGAAGTAACAGCAGTTT
>JACCDX010514464.1_pt1 | contig 11151 bp, 6 predicted proteins | sample 7449681 | NCBI WGS metagenome assembly JACCDX01 (sample SAMN15323450, study PRJNA562643) | freshwater metagenome | isolation source: river surface water | place: USA:Blue River Watershed | collected 2017-08-18 | reverse complement strand
TATATTAGTTTCAAGTCCTCCATAAATAGGATTTGCCGCCAATATTAACCACCCAAAATATGGGCTATCGTATTTTTCATAACTTATCTTGTCAAGTCTACTCTGATTTGCCCTATAAACATATTTTTGATCCGATGGTCTTCTTCCAATATTTACGTACGGAACAACTGTTTGTATACCATTAATTAAAAATTTATCGTACCTTCTATAATAATCCATTTTATTTCATATTTTTCTTTAAGTTATACTTATCACCATTACTATCAACTGTTTGCCAAACATTATTAAGGTTTTTAGCATCATTAGTATTTACCGTATTTTGTTTTAAATAATCTAAAATTCGAGTTTTTTCAACAGAACCAAATGGTTTATATTCATTATTTGGTAACAAGTTGTTTAGATATTCATTTTTAAATTTATCAAACTGATTATTAATTCTAGTTTTAGATCTTTTAAAATCGGTAACAATACCTGTAGTTTTTTCTGTTGGTGTGTCATTTTCAAATTTAAACCCTAAATTATTATATATAAATGTTTTCCATTCTATAATATTACTCTCGTCTTTTATGTCATCAACTAACTCGTCAACAAATGTCGATGGATTTTCTATGATTCTAGTACCAAACAACATAAAAAATACATTTGTTGCTGGTGGTACTTCTTCTTGTTCGTCAGTCTTTAAAAATAATTGAGTTTTAAAGTCGTCTTTATATGTATAAGTTTCACCTGTTGGTACTATTCCGTAAGTATCTAATTTTACCATGAACTCATTTAAATCTGATCCAACTTTTAAAAAGTCATTTTTTAATTCGTCAAATGTATTTGATGCGGAGCTACTTGGGTCAACACCATCGGTTTTTCCTGATATGTTATAAATTACCGCATTACCTTGTTTGTTTATATAACCATCAGTTTTATTCACAACAAAATTAAGTTGATCACTTAAATTAATAAAGTTTAATTCCTCAGTAATTATATTAGTCTGAGCATCCTCTAAGAAAGATAAATAAGCGGGTTTTACTTCATCAATCATTGATTTTAGTTTTCTTTTAACTTTTCTAATTTGAGCGTTAGTAAAATTTTGTTGCTCAACCTGAGCCAATGGCGGTGTTAATAAATTATCAACATCATCTTTACCTCTTGTAACTAAATCGTCCAAAGTACTTTGGTATTTTTCTGGTTTACCTAAAATTGTCGTAGTTAAACTATTAGTCGTTCCACTTAAATAGTCAAAATAACCTTCTTTATATTTTCTTAATTTTGTATACAATAAAAGTCCTCCTAAGTTTAGGTAGTCTTTTAAAATGTTTAAATTAAAGAACATTGTATTAAAATACGAACCGGTGGATTTTATAAATTCATCCATTTTTGTTTTGTACTCTATTGTTCCTGTGATAGCACTTGTTTGTACATCAAGGAAGTTAGATTTAATTGTCCCTATGGTATTTCCAGCACCACTACCTTTAGGTGTGTCTGAAGGATCAACTAATCCTGATATGTTTTTAAGATCAGATAATACCTCAGAATCAAATTCTGCTAAAACATTTTCAGTTATAGTTGCCCTATCATCATACATTTCAGTATTCGCATAATAATTAAATGATAATGCGTTTTGTAATTCAGCAACAGGGTTATTTATACCATGTCCACCAATAAAGTTAAATGATAAATCAACATCAGCAATCATTGGTTGTAAACCAATACCTTCAGGATTAATGTCAAATTTGGCGTCTTCATATTTTAAAGTAAGTCTTTCAATAACAATTTTACTATGGTAAAAATCACCTACTCTTAATACACAAATTGGTGGTGTACCAAAAGCACTATTGAATACGTCATTATACTCAAATTGTGTTTGTCCTCCATAATCAACCGCCGTAGGTATTGTATCTCCAGGTCTCATACATTGATTTAAAAATGTAAGTCTAGAGTTCAGACCTTCAGGTGTTATTGAGTGGAACATAGGATGGAAATTTTTAAATTTACTTTTGATTCCATCGTACACCATAGGGTTTGACTCTTTAATCATTTCAAAGTAATTGCACTCACTAAGTAATTTTCTGAGTAATCTTTTTGTTAAATCAGTTCTAAGTACGTTTGTCTTATCTTTAACAACTGTTGTTGAAACCTTTGGTGTTAATGATGCCTGTGACGGGGTATTATTAGGATTGTTATTATCGGCTGCTAGTGGTTCGGGTAATTGACTTTCTGTTGCAGCAACTTCGTTTGTTTTTGCATCTTCAGGTTTTGTAGGTGCTGGAGTGACTTTCAATTCTCTAATTGAAACCCTTCTACATAACATTGCTTGTACTGAACCTACACCATCTTCGGACGAGCTTTTAAAGGCTTTTGAACAGTCTACGTTTGAATATTTATCAGTTACCAACTTTGAGATTTTCCCTTCCGCCTTTTTAGTTATTTTAAGCGTTGGCGGTGTTGATTCAATAAAGTCTTTTATTGTTTTTTCACCATCGGAAAAGTCAACAATTTGTTTATATACCGAATCCATTCTTCTTTGTGACAATTTTTCGTTATAATCAACTCCACCATTAGCATTTGCCGATGCAACTAATGAGAAATTAACCTCAGCACCACTTTTTAATGCCTTTAAAATTTTTTCTTGGAATGCTCCAAAATCGGAGTATTCAGTATCCAATTCACTAAATAATGTGTTAGTTGCGGATGGTTTTGCAATAATCCACTCACCTGCGATTTCTTCTATAGGTGGATTATCAGGTAATGATGGTTGCTGTGTTGCGGTGTTAGAATATTTAATATAATACCCATCAGGTGCAGTTGTTGGGTTAACCTTTAACGCACTAATATAATCACTCTGTAATCCTTTTAATTGGTTAAAGTACGATTCATACTTTTCAGCACTTTCAGTTCCCGTACCTCCAGGTATTGCTTGAGGGAATAATAATATTATTTCCTCAAATTGCCCATTTCCATCTTTATCATTTAACTCATCAACAACATCTTGTGTGTCAGTATTTGGTGATTCTTCTAAATTAGCATTTTCTTGAATGGTAACTTCTTCTGTCGGAACACTCTGTGGTAATTCGCTTGAAAAATCTTTTATTTGTTCTACTGTTCTTAATGATTCAACAACTTCGTATATATCACTATAGCTGAACATTGGGTACTTTTTAAGTAAGTCAACTAAATCGTATTTGACACAACCAGCAAATAAAGAATCTATAACTTTAGTTGCCTCAGATTCGTCAGCCTTTTCTAATTCTTTACTAACTAACACATTCATAACTGATGGGTGGTCAACAACTATTTTAAATTTAATAGTACCTCCACGTTTTGAATTTGAGAATGTGTAGACTGGTTCAGTCCTACCTAAAAACACATTGTCCTGCCATGTTGTACTTGTATTATCATCAAAACTTAAGTCATATGGTGGAAACCACATTATTCTACCACCATTAGGACCTATTTCACACGCAGGTAAATCTTCAACTCTAAATCCAACTCTATTTGATGTTCTCCAAGCCAAGTTCTCAATAGAGAACATATATTTTTTAGCCTTACCATCTATTATGTTTGTTGAGTCAACACCTTTAGTACTATGCATAGGTGCAATGTTCAAATTATATGTGTTATCAAAAACAGAACTTTTATATTTTCTTATGTTACCGTCTGTTTTTTGAAGTTCGTTAAATGAATAATAAGGTCTATCCTTTGTAAATAATCTACAATATTCGTAACCAACAACACTTTTTACTGCTTTAGTTTGCCCTGCCGCGGTTGGCGTTAGATACCTTCTTACTCTAGAACCTTTAGTTGTTTCTACGTACCCATCATTAAACACTTTAGAAACTTGATTGATTGCGTTACCTACGTGTTCTAATTTACTTGATGATGCTGCACTTCCCGCTTCAACTAATTTTTGAGTAACGTCTAATATTGATCCAGGGGTTAATTCTACATTAGATGATCTCGTATCATTAAAAGTAGATTCAAATCCACTTGAGAATACACTATCTACCGTATATTTTGTTAGATTCCCTGTTTTAATATTTTGAGGACCTACAAATCTACCCGGATCTAAATAATTCTTTTTAGCCGTCCAAGTAAATCCACCTTGTATGCCAACACTATCGTAAAATGGTTTAGCGTTTAAACCAAATAATTTTTTATTTACATCATTCCCTTCAAAATCTCTACCTATCCTACCATAATCATAAACAGGACCAATAGACGGATTACCATTTCTATCTTTAGGTAAGTCAGTAACAGGACTAACTACATTTTTAAAGTAGTTCTTATCGTTACCTACATAAAAATTTGCATTAGGCGCACTTAAATTAAGGCTAGCCAATGAGTCTAATTTATATTGTGGTCTGTATTGATTATACCACAACATGTCAAATAATACTCCTCTTGTTGCGTTAGATGTATTAGCCAATAATCTTTCAGAACCTGAATCAATATTTAAACTTAATATTTTTGTCGCTAAATTTGTTACTACACCCGCAACAGTCCCAATAGGGTTACTTGCAACTTGTGATAATAAATTTCTTTCAGGGTAATCAAAATATTCGCCAGGTATTAATGAATATGGGGAATAAAGTCCTGCGAGTCTTGATGCAAAACCAAGCGCGTCACCAATAATACCACCTGTAGATGTTATTTTATAGTCTTTTTGTATTACAGGTATTTTATTCATTAAAACACCTAACGTATCAAAAGGATCACTATTTGGTTGTGCCGAAACCCCACCTGTATTCACATCAACAGTGGTGTTACTTAATGTTGTTCTACCTAATGTTTGTTGTAAAAGTTCAAAAGCAACTCTGGCTTTAAATTCTTTTTGTAGTTGTTTAGCCCCCAATTTTGCCAAATCAGAATCTTGACTTAACGAACCCTCATTACCTTGTATCTTATTAATGTCGTCTTGACTTAATATATCAATAGGTAAGTAATCCGATGGTTGGAAAACAAATGTTGTGTCACTGTTATAGTATGGTTCATTAATGTTTTCAAACGCTAAATCATCAATCGTTAGTATTTCATAAGAACCGTCTCCATTGTTATATCTATTTTTTGCGTATGAAAATGTTTGTGATTGTTCCGTAGTTCTATTAGGTGCCGATGTCTCATAATTAAACTCCCCTTGATTTACTTGTGTTTGGTAATCTAAATTAGGGTTAATCATTGAACCAAAACCATTTTGTTGGTTTTCAGGTCCGTATATGTTTGCTAAATACGAAATAATCTGTGATTGTTCAGTTGTTCTATTAGGTGAAGAAACACCAAAACTATATTGCCCTTTATTTGCTTGTGTCTGATAATTTAAGTTAGGATCAACCATACCATCAAACCCACCATTTGGACCATACAGGTTGGATGTGTAAGCGTTATCTTGTGATTGTAATGTTGTTATGTTTGGACCATTAGACACATATTGGTAATCTCCTTGGTTAGATCCGATAGTTAATAAAGGAAATAATACGGAGTCTCCATAACCGTTTTGTATGTTACTAGGAGAATACTTATTTAGTACTCGTAATAATAATTCTTGTTTATTACCTTCAGATTCGATGTCACTACCAATACTGTCAGGATACCCGTAGTTACCTTCATTAGCCTTTGTTTGGAAATTTAAATTAGGAGTAACCGTAGTTTTACTTTGTTGTCCTTCAGGCCCATATTGATTTTGGACAATAAGTTCCTGTTCTTTTACTTTACCAAAAACTTGAAGTTTTGAACCTTCTGATTGTATATATGAGTAGTTACCAAAATTAGTTTCACTATTATTATTTAAATTAATCGAAACTAATTCACCAAAGGTGCCTCCTATTGGTGTATACTTATTTAATCCAATAAGTTTTGGTTCTTGTAGTTTTGCTTCAACGTCAACAGTTTGTTCATCTATTACGGAGTAATCAATTAAAACTATTTCAGTATTTCTACTGCCGTCGTTACTCACATAAAAACCATCAACCATATAAGGTTTTAAATTTTTAAGCAATAGTTTCTTTCTAAAGTTTTCAGTAGAATCAAATGATAATGGACTTTCCATCTATTAATTTTATTTATAAATAGATTTTATTATGGTTTTTTCACCATTAACAAGTCCTTGTTTTTAATAACATAAAGAATTTCTTTTTCTAAATCGTTTTTAAATCTTCTATCGTTAATAAGTGTATCGGCTAAATTACCACTACTTGTTATATTCACATTGATGTTTACACTACCTGAACCCTCAATTTTTTGTACTTTAGTTTCTGTTACTTCGGTTTTTTGTGTGGATTCAGTTCTTGGTAATTTTACTTGCGGTAACTCTTTTGGTACTATCTGACTTAATGCTGAATTTTCAAAATCCTTCATTTTCATGTAAGAATCTTTTAGTACTCCTAATTTTATATCTAAATCAGGAGCAAAAAGTGCCTGATCTTCTTTTATAAAACTAAACATTTCACCCTTACCTGTAGACATTCTTTTAGTTCCTCCACCAAAGAATTCATCACTACCTGGTGTAACTGAGTTGTCGTATTCTTTTTTTATCATCTCATTGACTTTAACCTCTTTTGTTGGATCTCCTATTCCGAACTCCTTACTTACTTTCTCATTGGCACTATCTGTGAAGTCTAACAGTTTATCTGTCATATTTTGAATCGTCCCACTTGCGTATTTATCGGTTACAGTTTTTACGGTTTCTTGGGATTTGTTTAAAGCCTTTTCAACATTTTCTAAAACTTTAGTTCTTTGAGCTTCTGTCATTGATCTAATAACTGATTCTTTTATTATTTTAACGTCTTTAGCCTGATCTTCAGCAATCGTTAAGTTTGCTTCGGCAATTTGTCTGTCCGATTTTTTTGCCATATTATCGTAGTTTTCTAATGCCGTTTTTATCGCATCAGGATTATCTTTTAACGTTTTACTTAAATCTGATATGTTACCAACACCAGGTAAGTCTAAAGTTATTTTACCGTCGGTACCTATTTCAGCTAATTGTGCAATTAAACCTTGTTGTTTTTCATCAAACATTTTACCTTCCCCAAAAAGGTTCCCTAACCCACTTTCACTAACTTTTTGAACAATCATAGCTTGTTTTGCACTTTCACGACCCATGTTAATGAATTTATCATATTCACCTTCTTTGCCAAAGGCTTTTAATTGTTCATATAATCTTTGTTGTGCTATAGCGTTTGATTCAATTTCACCGGTTGCTTCATTAACTTTAAATGCCGATTTAGACATTTCAATTAAGTTGTTTTGTAGTTTTCCAACGTCATTGGCTCCCATATTCATTAATTGGAATGGGTTCATTAAACTACTCATCGATCCACCTAACATGGACATCGATGATGCGGCTTCTATCGCCTTTTCAGGGTCAAAAGCAAAACTTCTACCTAAACTTGCGGCACCAATATCATCAATAGTTGCACCCAATCTTTGAGCCTCTAAAACCATTTTAGTTAACCCCTCAACACCACCTTTAAAATTGTAAGCATTTACTTTAGAAAGATTTTTTTGTACCTCCGTTAATACAGATTTTACATTTAAACCACTTCTCCTAGCACTTTCAGTTATTGAGTTTATTAATTTCATACCTTTTTCTTGAGAAAAAGTAAGTCTTGTAAACTCAGCCGTCATTTTACCTACTTCCTGAGCACCTATACCAGTTGCTCTTGACATTTCAACCATGTTAGTAACAACAGATGAAGAAGGTTCAACAACTCTGTTTAAGCCTTCAGATAAACCACCAATACTATCCGTAATATCTTTAAATGATCCTCCAATATTTGAAACATCAAAATAAATATTTTGTAATTTATTTCTAAAAATATCAGCACTTTGTGGGCTTATTTGAATTCCTGAAATTTGTCTTTGTATTGTTTTTGCCTTAGATTCCATTGAAGTTAGAATATTAATATTCTCTTCAGGAATTAAGGAGTCCTTCATTGCCTGATAAATAGGTTTTAAACCTTCACTATAAAATTTAAACCCTTCTGTAAATTCATCAGCAGGATCAGTAGCCCATAAAAACATATCTTATTTTATTTAATAAATAGATTATTCTGATTTTTTTTCATATTCCTCAACCAATTTATCAATAAAGTATCTTCGTTCAAAAGTTGGCATGTTCATAACATCAAAATATGAGAAATTTGCAAATTTTATTAAATAATAAAACTCATCTAGCATGTTTTTTTTATGATTGGAAGAAAGGCCGAAAAAATTCAACCCCAAAGGATACACTCACAGTGACCTCTTCTCCAGACGGGGCTATAACTTTTCTATCTAAATCCATTTTAGGTTCACACTCTGAAATAAATTTTCTAATGTCTTTTGAGTCGGATATCGGCATTTGGTTAATAAATGTGGCAATAACTCCCTTGTCAGGATTACCATCAAGCTCAACTATATGTTTTTCTAATCTTTTTGTGATTACAGGTGCCGTCATACCTTTAGGGTATTGATCAATAATATTGTCTATTTCACCCTCCTCACCTAAAGTTAAAAGTTTTAATTTTACTTTCTTTTTACTTTTTGGTAATTCAAACTCAAATAACCCATTTTCTATCGGTGTGTGCTTTGGTGGTAAATAATTTATTTCATCTAATAATACTGTTGTTTCAAATGTACTATTGGTTTTTGGGTCTCTTATTGTAAAATTGTAATCGGAACCAAATGCGGTATTTCTTAAAAATATTAACACCGCTTGAACATCGACATTAATCATTTGACTAACATCAAACCCATGTTCATATATCTTACTTCTTAATAGTGTTTTTATGACTCCGTCTTTTGTATTGTTTGGTGACATTAACACATTTTCATCTGCGGCGGTTAAATACCCAACCTTAAGTGATTCTTTTTTTGGTGTATAATAAATTCCACGAGAAGGTAGTTTTACAACATCATGTGGTAAATTAAATTGTTGTTGTCCGTAATCTAAAGCATTATCCATAATAATTTTTATTTTAAAAATAATTTGAAAAAAGTTATAGTAAATAAAAAACCCACCTTAATAGATGGGTTTAGTTTGTTTTTGAAAAAAATTATTAGTATACTAATATACAACGGTCAGGTTGTAATGTCATGTCTATTTTCATAATGTCCGTTGAGTCATAACCGACACTATTGAATTTAACGTCCGTAATACTACAACCTTGTAGAATCCATTTTTCTACCGCAACTCCTGTTGGGTCCAACATTTCTAAATCAACGTCTTTTTTGTATCCTGCAGCATATCCCATACGTCCTGTAACAGACTCAGCATGTAGACGAACCCACTCCATAACAGCTTGGGATGCAGAAGGTCCGATTGGGTCTCTTAGAGTTACCGCAATTGATTCCCAATTAAAGAATCCCGCAACATATGTTTGAGTATTTAAAAATTTAATTTCTTTTGTATCTATTTTAATACTTGGCCTAGATGCTTTTTCAACATACCAAGAATTAATCCCCAAAGAAGAAGGGAAACTCAATATAAACCTATTACTTTTTTTAGGTTCGTACTGAAAGGGCATTTTCATTAATAAATCAGCCATTGTCTATTTTTTTATTTTTTATTTATTTCTAGATAAATATTAGTCTATTTATTTTTTTTCTATTTACTTTCAACTTTATTTAAAATATTCTTTAACTAGAACATTACTTATATAAATATTTAATATTTTTTCTTTTCTCCTCCTTTAGTTAAATATAATGATGCTGGTTTTTCTGGATATTCTTGTTTTAACATATCATCTAAACTTTCAATATTCCTTTCATCATCATCTGAAAATCCTAAACTCATGTGTGACATAACAAAATCGTTTATATCTTGGGATATTTCATTATTTGACACGTCATCTTTTAACTTTGGTACTAAATCCGATAACTTCACTCCCGGTTCTTTCTCTAAAATCGCTTCAATAAGTGATTTAGCCATCTCTCTACAGTGAGTAATGAATTTTCTAAATGCTATTTTTTTACCTTCTTCGGGACTACTAGCACTCCCTGCATTAAATGTCACAGGTTCAAACGAACATCTTTCTAAATACGAATCTATAAGTTCTTTACCACTATAGTTTAATTCGATAGACTCATTAACAGTCGTACCGTCCATTAATTGTTCATATTTTTCTAAGTGTTCGATCACTGACTTAGAATTAATTCCACTGTGATTAGATATAATAAGATTCCTAACTGCTTCTTTTAATACTTCAGGGTTATGTCCCCTTGCAGTGATAATCGCAAAAATAGAACCACCATTAATACATTCAACAAAATCATTCCATGCCGGACCTAAAGGGGCAATCATTGCATCAATAATAAATTGTTTATTACCAGGTTCCGTAAAATTTCTAAATGGTTCAGGGGCAAAACCCACAATAGTGGTGCCTTTATAATTAAATGGTTCTTTACCTATTTGGTGTCTATGTTCAGCAAAATCTTCAGTAGACATCGGTACTTCTTCTTCATTTTGAGACATCACAATAATTTTTGTTGGCATGTACATAATATTATCGTCCCAGTCAAAAGCATAATACTTTAAATCAGGTCTTCCTTCATCTGTGAACCCCTCATTTAGTCTTTGCTTTTTATAAAAATTATAAATATGATTTGTGTACTTCATTATTTTTTAAGTTTTTCCAATAGTTTTTCTAATTGTGATTCAGTAATTACAATATTTTGTTTTTTTACCGAAAAAGTTTGTGGTTCATTTTTATTAATTCCCACACTTTCTTTGATTAATTTTTTTTCTATTTTCATAATCTTTTTCTATATAAATATACAAATGGGGAGTATTTCTACCCCCCATCCTTTATTTTTTTGTTTTTTCTTACAAGTCATCAAAAGATGCTCCTGTCGGTGTGATAACAAACTCTATGTCAATATATTCTAATGCCTTTGTTGGTTTTAAGAATATTTTACCTGTTAGTGTGTTTGAATCTAAATCTTCAGGTGTGTTAGATACTTGAACTCTAAAGTCAATTAAACCTCTATCTCTTCTGATTGAATCCAAGATTGGGTTTACAGAATCCAAAAATTGTTGTCTTACGATTTCGTCGTTTTGTTCAAACAATAATCTTACCGCCACCGCTGAAATCAATTTACGAGCTTGTAATAACAATCTTCTTACGTTGATTCTGTCAAGTGCAGATTCTCTAATTTGTAAAGTTTTGTTACCCCAAATTACCGTTC
>JACCDX010185348.1_pt1 | contig 11151 bp, 12 predicted proteins | sample 7449681 | NCBI WGS metagenome assembly JACCDX01 (sample SAMN15323450, study PRJNA562643) | freshwater metagenome | isolation source: river surface water | place: USA:Blue River Watershed | collected 2017-08-18 | reverse complement strand
GTCCTGCAGTTTGATGTTGGTAGGCACGATTGGACTCGAACCAACGACCCCTACCATGTCAAGGTAGTGCTCTAACCAGCTGAGCTACGCGCCTAAAGAAGCGAGATTATAGCCAGATTTGTATGGAAGCGCCAAGTGCCCGACTGAAATTATTTTCCGGCACCCGGGAGGGATTAATTTTCTGGCATCGCTGAATCGACCGGCCAGGCACCGATTGACAAGGCCCGGGCCGCCACCTCAGGCGCGCTTCACTTCCAGCACACCCTTCACATCGCGGATCACGTTCATCGCCTTTGTCAGCTGCTCGGTCGACGAGATTTCGCCGGTGAAGGACATGATGGCTTGCCCTTTGACGCTGCGCGTCGAGACGCCGATCACGTTGATCTTCTCGCGCAGGAAAATGTCCGAGATATCGCGCAGCAGCCCCTGCCGGTCTTGTGCGAGTACGAACACATCAACCGGATAGACGGTATCGTTGCCGAGATCGCCCCAGGTGGTCTGCACCATGCGCTCCGGCGCACGCATGACGATCTGCGACAGGTTCTTGCAGCTGGCGCGATGAATCGAGATGCCCTTGCCGCGCGTGATGAAGCCGACGATGGGGTCCGGCGGCGCCGGCTTGCAGCAGCTGGCCATCTGCGTCAGCAAACCCTCGGTACCGAGCACCAGCACGCCAGCCTTGCCACCCTGCGTAACGCTGGAGGCCTTGCTCTTGCGCGGCAAGACTGCTTCATCAACGGATGGCGCAGCAGCACGCGCTGGATCATCCGCATGCAATTCCTGCTCGACCAGCCGCAGACTGAAACGATCATTGCCGACAGCCAGCAGCAGGTCATCGAGCTTTTCAAAACCAAGCTTGTGCGCGAGGTCTTCGAGATTGACTGCCGTGCGGCCTTCCCGCTGCAGCGTCTTTTCCAGCTGCGCGCGGCCACGCGCCAGCGTCTCGGCCTGCTCGATCGCGTTGAACCACGCGCGTATCTTCGAGCGCGTGCGCGCGCTGGCCGTATAGCCATCGGACAGCCAGTCGCGCGACGGGCCGGCAGTCCCGGCCGCTGCCGCCTCACCCTTTGCGGTAATGATCTCGACGGTCTGCCCGTTCTTCAGCCGCGTGTTCAAGGGCACCATCGCGCCATTCACTTTCGCGCCACGGCAGCGGTGGCCGACATCGCTGTGCAGTTGATACGCGAAGTCGATCGGCGTCGCACCCTCGGGCAGTTCCAGCAGGCGGCCCTGCGGTGTCATCACATAAATGCGGTCATTGATCGCGGCCGCCTTGATCTGCTGCACCCACTGGCGGTCGCTCTCTTCCTCGCCGACCACCACATCAGCCACTTCGCTTTTCCACGCCAGCAGCTGGCGCAGCCACGCGATCTTCTGGTCATAGGACTCGTCCAGCGACGATGCGCTGCCTTCCTTGTAGCGCCAGTGCGCGGCGACGCCGTACTCGGCAAACTGGTGCATCTCGCGCGTGCGTATCTGCACCTCCAGCGTACGACCGTCATCAGCCTCAACCACCGTGTGCAGCGACTGATAACCGTTGTTCTTGGGGCGCGCGATGTAGTCGTCGAATTCTTCCGGAATCGGCGTCCACACGTTGTGCACGATCGACAGCACCGCATAACAGGTCTTCACATCATCGACGATCACGCGGAATGCACGCACGTCATGCAGGCGCTTGAAGTCGATTTCCTTGCCGCGCATCTTGTTCCAGATGCTGTAGATATGTTTGGGGCGGCCGTAGACCTCGGCCTTCACGCCGGCGGCCGACAGCTCATCCTTCAGCCGCGCGATCGCGCCCTCGACGAAGCTCTCTCGCTCTACGCGCTTCTCTTCCAGCATCTTTGCGATGCGCTTGTAGTTGTCCGGCTCCGAGAAACGGAACGACAGGTCTTCCAGCTCCCACTTTAATTGCCAGACACCTAGACGATTGGCCAGGGGCGCATACAGGTCGAAGGTCTCGCGCGCGTAGCGCAGCGTCATGTCGTTCTCGAGCTTCTTCTCGGCGAAGAAGCGCAGCGTGGTCAGGCGTGAGGTCAGCCGCACCAGCACCACGCGCATGTCAGTCGCCATGGCCAGCGTCATCTTGCGCAGAGTTTCGAGCTGACCGGCGGCCAGCACCTTGCCTTTGTCTTTGCCCTTCTCCTGCTCAGGCTGCACGAAATTGCCTTCATGCAGTCGCATCAGTTGCCGGATACCTGTGATCAGGTCGGCGATTTCCTTGCCGAATCGTGCCTCGATCTGCTCGGCGGCTTTCGCATCCAGCGCCGTCATCTCGAACAACATGCCGGCGATGCGGGTATCAATATCCGTCTTCAACGCTGCCAGCGCCGACACCACGCCGCGCGAGAAAGCCATCGCATCCTGGCCGGTAGGGACGCTCTTGCCCTCGTAAGCCGGACGTGCGAACTCGACCGCAGCGAGCAAGCGCGCGCAGTCGGTAGCGTTCAGCCCCTGGGTCAGTTGATCATCGCTGTCACCAACAGCGCTTACGGATACCATCGTTTATTCCAACGTCTCTACTGTAGCTTCGATGCCTGGCTCAACAAGAATTCCCTGGCCAGCGCGATCTGGTCTGCATGCATGAAGGTCGGCGCATGGCCGATGCCGGGCAATTCGACCAGCTTTGCTTTTGGCCCGCGCTGCGTCATCAGCTGCGCCGATTCCCGCGTCAGCAAATCGGATTCACTGCCACGCACCAGCAACACCGGACAGCGAATCGCATCATAGGCGGCCCACATCGCCGCTTCGCCCTGCTTCGCGCTGTCCTCGGTCAGCGACTTGAACGGCGTGGCCAGCGCAAGGTCGTAGTGGCGGCGCCAGCGGCCGTCGGCTTCCTGTCTCAGCACATCGCGTGCCAGCTTGTCCCATTCACCATCGCTGTGCGGACCGAACGGCGCGGAGATCGTGCGTATGTAGTCACGCCCTTCATCGAAAGTCGCGAAGCGCACGTCGGTGCCGATGTACTCGCCAATGCGCTGCAAGGCCGGGTAGTTCAGCGACGGGCCGACATCGTTCATCACCAATTTGCGGATCGGCGAGTCAGGTAACGCAGCCAGGCCCATGCCGATCAATGCACCCATCGAAGTGCCGAACCAGTCGACCTGCGGCACATCGAGCCGCGCGACCAGGGTCACCATGTCACTCACGTATTGCGGCACCACGTAGTAAGCCGGGTTCTTCAGCCAGCCCGAGCGGCCACGGCCGACCACGTCGGGGCAGATCACGCGGTAACGGTCGCTCATTGCTGCTGCCAGCGCGTCGAAGTCATCCGACACGCGGGTCACACCATGTACGCAGACCAGCACCTGCGGATTGTTCGGGTCGCCCCATTCCTTGTAGGCCATCTGATGCAGGCCGGCCGGGGAAAGGCATTGCACCATCTTGATCTGCGGCTGCGTCATTCGGGGGCGTCCTTGCGCTGGATGAGGGGGAAAGGAACAGAAATTGAAACTTTGCTCATTCTACCGGTCTCTGCCCTTAGAATCTCGGTTCGACAACGCCGTCCCACCTTCAGTCAACTACCCAAGAGGAATTCATGCAGAACCGTCAGCTGTCCGGCAAGACCGCCCTGGTCACCGGCTCCACTTCCGGCATCGGCCTGGGCATTGCGCATGCGCTGGCCGCAGCAGGCGCCAACATCGTGTTCAATGGCTTTGGCGATGCGGCAGCGATTGCAGAGCTTCAACAACAGACGGCCAGCCAGTTCGGCGTGAAGACTGCTTACAGTGGCGCTGACATGACCAAGCCGGCCGAGATCGAAAAGATGATTGCCGATGCAATCGCGCAGTTCGGCAGCATCGACATCCTGGTCAACAACGCCGGCATACAGTTCGTAGCCAACGTTGAAGATTTTCCGGCCGATCGCTGGGACGCGATCATCGCGATCAACCTGAGCTCGGCCTTCCACACGTCGCGCCATGCGCTTCCGACGATGCAGGAAAAGAACTGGGGTCGCATCATCAATATCGCATCCGCGCATGGCCTGGTGGCGTCGGCCGGAAAGTCGGCCTACGTCGCTTCCAAGCATGGCATCGTCGGACTGACGAAGGTGATCGCGCTGGAAAATGCGCACACTGGCATCACAGCCAATGCAATCTGCCCGGGCTGGGTGCTGACACCGTTGGTTCAGAAGCAGGTGGATGCGCGCGCAGCAGCGAACAACATCCCTGTCGAGCAGGCCAAGCGTGAACTGCTGCTGGAAAAGCAACCATCGGGCGAGTTTGTCACTCCCGAGCAGCTCGGTGCGCTGGCGGTCTTCCTGTGCAGCGATGCAGCGTCGCAGGTGCGCGGCGCCGCATGGAACATGGACGGCGGCTGGGTCGCGCAATAAGCACAGTGAGGACAGCGCGTCAGCCGTAGCTGACCAGCGGATTCAGTCCGCATTGTTTTTTTGCGCTGCCCACACAGGCTCGGTGGTCGCGAATCCGGTGGCGACATGATGCGGCGAGCGCGGTCGCCGCTGGTGCTGCCAGCGCATCCTGCGTCGGTAAGTTCGCAGCTCCTGACAGATGGCGGAGCCCATCTGCACATTCGGTATACGCGCGGTGTAGCGAAACACGGAATAGCCATACACGTCCTTCCAACCGACGAATGGCGAATCGAGGCAGCCGCACAAGAAGCGTATCGCGTCCAGGTCGGCACGCATCACCGCATGAAACAGTAGGGTCCTCCCCTCCGGATCGCGCAGGTTCATGAAGTGGTCTTGCGCGAGCAAGGCCGCCAATGGCAGCCAGTCCTGTCCCCGGCTTGCGGCCACCGGGTCAACCCGATTTTGCAGATACCACTACAGGGCCGGGTTTTCCTGCTGCTGCTCCACACCTGCTTTCCCTAACATCGGCAGCAGTTCAGCATGGCCGTAGTCACGAGCGATCATCGCAGCGTTCAGGCCGAACATATTCAGCGCCTGCGCCCAGGATGGCGGACAGATCTCGAGCAGAAAAGCGACGAGCTCCGCATTGCCTGAGGCGCAGGCGTACATCAGCAGGTTATTCCCGAAACCATCTCGCAGCGTCGGGTAAAAATGCGCGGCATCAGGTAACGGATTAGACCGCGCATATCGTTGATCAAACAGTCGTTCATCCTTCACCCGCAGGCCGCGTGATTCCGGCGGCGCAGGTAGCTCTGGCAGCCTGGATGATGGCTTCAGTTCGGGGCGATGCCATGCATCGAGCGCCGATTGCTGCAAGCGCTGGAGGACCTGCGGTTGACTTTTTCGTTCAGCGCCAAGGTCCGCGGCGGGCCTCGATCGAACAACGCCAATGTCAGGGGCCGGCCTGGACGTCGACTGAGTATCGGGCGGCAAGGCAGACGCAGCCGTCGGGGATGCGAGGATTGCAGCTGGATTGATGGGCTTCACCGAACCACCCCTTCATTTGCGACGGATTTACGGGCAAACGAGGAACAGTCCAATGCATCGTGCCCTCGGTCTCGGCGTACATGTCGATGGATCTCGGGAACAAATGCCGGCCTCAAGTTCTCGGCGCGCAAGGATGCAACTGTCAGCGTCTCCTGCTCGATGTGCGGCCGCTTTTTGTGTGCAGGTAAGTCGCACAATGAACATGCACTGTGCGGCCATGATGCATCGTCATGCGTTCTTGCTGCTGTCGCGAGCGATGTTGTGCTTTTTCTTGCGCAAGTCACGGACGGTTCCGAGCGAATCGCGGCGTAACGCATGAAGGAATCCAAGCACATCCGAGCGTAATTCATCGTCATGAATGCCGGCGGCGTAATCGAATGCTGATTTGCCGTCCGCATCGCGCAACTGAATGTTCGGCGCAGGTTCCAGCTTGCACAGCATGTCGACCACCGCCAATTCACCATCGTCGATTGCGCGCAGCAGAAGGGTCATGCCCTTGTCATCGCGCAGGCTCACGTAGTGGTCTTCGGCGAGTATCTCCATCAGTTGTTTCATCAGTTCAGCGTAGCGCACCTCGTTATTCTCGCTTCGCATTTTTTCGTATATGGAGATTGCAGGGTTGGCTGGGTGTAGGGATATACCTGCCTGGTTCAGCAATGGAAACAGCTGCACGCTGCCTTGCTCATGCGCGATCATTGCTGCATTCTTGCCCCACCAGTTCAACTTGTGCTGGTTGATGCCGGGACATAGCAGGAGCATTTTGGCGAGCACCGGATGATTGATCTTGCATGCATACATGAGCATGCTCATGTCATCACCATCACTCGAGTTTGGATCACAGCCGAGGTCCAGCAAGCGAATCACGCGCTCCAGAACCGCATCGGGAAGTTCGTCATTAAAGGAGCGTAACAACCTGCAGGGCGCCTCGTGTGCGAATTTCCACGCTGATTCATGGAAGTACAACGGTGAACCATTGAAGCGCCAGCCTTTCGCTTCCATCTCGTCCATTGCCTGATCCATTGTCGTGAATTCACGACTGGATATTGCGTCGCTTAGACGATCGACTACAGCGCCAATCTCGATGCCCATAGCTTCTGAACTCAGGACAGGCTCAGATAGCCGAGTGCTGTCGATGCTGGTGCCTAACACGGGCACGCTGTGGGATTCTGGTTTCTGTCTGGCCTCGACCGGCGCCTGATCCCAGACCCTTGCTCTCTCCTCTCTGGCACGAACCGAGGGCGGCTGGCGTGTTTTCGGTCGTCCCTGACGAGGCTTGACCGAACTCAGATCATAACCACTGACAGCATCCGTGACCGTCTTCGACTGCGTAGCTGGCGTACTGTGATTGGCACCCCCTGCTGGCTTCATGACTGCCTCCCTCGGTCAAGGCAGCCTTTATCGTTGAGCTGCCGGAGCAGGACATTGTCATACCGCTGGACGCGAAAGCGCACCGCATGATGCAGCGCAAATGCAAATGTCGGCCAGGATCGCTACCACAACCTGCCGGAAAGCTGGCGGGTAATCAAGCTGCGTCAACTTCCCTGTCCCACTTCTCTTGAATTCGCTGAGGTTCACAATGTAGAGAAGCTCGGGTCAGACGAATGAAAAAAGCCAGCCGGTATGCCGGCTGGCTTGATTACTCACTGCCTGGTCAGGCTGCAACGGTGCGAGTCAGTGCCGGATCTCGCAGCCGGTGGCTGCTGCGAGCTCTTCCTGGGTCACGCCCGGCGCCAGCTCGACCAGCTTCAGCCCCTGCTCGGTCACATCCAGCACCGCAAGATCGGTGATGATGCGGTCGACCACGCCGACGCCGGTCAATGGCAGGTCACACTGCTTGAGCAGCTTGTGCGAGGTAGTGCCATCCTTGGCCTTGGCGACATGCTCCATCAGCACCACCACGCGCTTGACGCCGGCCACCAGGTCCATCGCGCCGCCCATGCCCTTGACCATCTTGCCTGGGATCATCCAGTTCGCGAGGTCGCCCTTCTCCGATACCTGCATCGCGCCGAGGATGGCGATATTGATCTTGCCGCCGCGGATCATCGCAAACGAATCCGCCGAGCTGAAGAAGGAGGCGCCCGGCAGCGCGGTTACGGTCTGCTTGCCGGCGTTGATCAGGTCAGGATCGACCTTGTCTTCGGTCGGGAACGGGCCGATGCCGAGCAAGCCGTTTTCCGACTGCAGCCACACGGTAATGTCCTTCGGGACGTAATTGGCCACCAGCGTCGGCAAGCCGATGCCGAGGTTCACATAGAAGCCGTCTTCCAGCTCTTTGGCAGCGCGCGCCGCCATCTCATCACGCGTCCGTGCCATCTGTCGCTCCCTGCTTACTGGGCACGAACCGTGCGTTGTTCAATGCGCTTCTCCGGGTTCGCGTTGACCACGATCCGGTGCACGAAAATGCCGGGCAGGTGCACGGCATCGGGGTCGATCTCGCCGACACCGACCAGTTCCTCGACTTCGACGATGGTGACCTTGCCGGCCATTGCGACGTTCGGGTTGAAGTTGCGCGAGGTCTTGCGGAACACCAGGTTGCCGGTCGGGTCGGCCTTCCAGGCCTTGACCAGTGATACGTCGGCTACCAGCGAGTGCTCCATCACGTACTGTTCGCCGTCGAACTCGCGCACTTCCTTGCCCTCGGCGACGATGGTGCCGACGCCGGTCTTGGTGAAGAAGGCCGGGATGCCGGCGCCGCCGGCGCGCAGCTTCTCGGCCAGCGTGCCCTGCGGCGTGAATTCCAGCTCAAGCTCGCCGGCCAGGTACTGGCGCTCGAATTCCTTGTTCTCGCCGACATAGGACGCGATCATTTTCTTGATCTGCCGTGTCGTCAGCAGCTGGCCGAGGCCGAAGCCGTCGACGCCGGCATTGTTCGAGATCGCGGTCAGGTTCTTGACGCCTGAATCGCGCAGCGCGGCGATCAGGGCTTCAGGAATGCCGCACAGGCCAAAGCCGCCGACCGCGAGGGTCTGGCCATCCCTGACCACGCCTGCCAGCGCGCTGGCCGCATCCGGATACACTTTTTTCATGGGTCTCCTCGGTTACACTGTTGGCAAATTCTGCCCAGCGGGCAAGGATAAGAGCGAAAAAAGCGCCCCGCAATACCGTAAACGTACGAGCAGCCGTCCGCCGGCCTGACAGCACGACGGACCTTGAGACCCATCACGCCCCCCGCCCAGATCGCCCCTGACCGCATGAGCCAGGCCCAGCCCGCCCTCGCCGACGTCGATTTCGAGACCATCTTCCGCCATGCGCCGGTCGGCATGTGCGTGTCGCAGCAGCGCGTGATCACCGCCTGCAATGATGCGCTGGCGGCGATCTTTGGCTACCAGACAGACCAGCTGTGCGGGCAGTCGTTCTCCATCCTCTATCCGTCGACGGATGAATTCGAGCGTACCGGCGCGCGCATCGCGCCGATCCTGAACCGCCAAGGCCATTACTCGGACGAGCGCATCATGAAGCGTGCCGGCGGCGAACTGTTCTGGTGCCACGTGACCGGCCGCTCGCTGGACCGCGATGATCCGCATGCGTCCGGTATCTGGACTTTCGAAGACCTGGCCAGCCGACGGCCGGTCACGGCAGAACTCAGCGCCCGCGAACGCGAAGTCGCCGCGCTGCTGGTCGACGGACTGACCAGCAAGGAGATCGGTCGTCAGCTGAACCTGAGCCCGCGCACGGTGGAAATGCACCGCGCTCGATTGATGAAGAAATTTTCGGCTGGGACGTCAAGCGAGCTGGTCAACCGGCTGCTCGGTGGTCTCGCTACCTGAGGCCAGTTGCCTTCCCACTCCGGCCACAGCGATGCTACGGCCTTCTACACCGCCCACATGACCCCGAATTCTTTAAAACAGAAGCGTAAGTATCGACAATCGTGCTCATCGTTGAGAACCGTTATGGCTGGCGTGACCAGCCTGGTTTTGCTTGCTACTGTCACGCCCACTGCGATCGCAGCGAGCTTGTTCGGCGATACGCCCTGCGAGCGCTGGTCTGACATGAATATCGAAGCCAAGCGTCGATGGACACTGGCTTTCCTTGCTCCGCTGAGCATGGCGCACGAAGACCGGCAAAAAACCGGCGAGGACAAATTCAACAGCAAGGCCGAGGCAGCCGAACGCGCGATGACGAGCATCGATGGCTACTGCACAGCGAACCCCGGCAAAGGTGCGGCCGATGGCGCGGCTGCCTATCTGGAATCACTGGTGGGAACGCGCTAAGAGTGACCAGTCCCCGATGTAGTGCACCGGTGCTGTGGGACCTCGGTCTTGGTTACAGCAAGGGTTGAAGCAAACGCATGCGCATCGCCTCAGGTAGTGGCTGCGACTTCTCGATGCGCTGGTCAACCCAGACCACTTTCGAACCGCCCTCTGCTGCGACGATCTCGGGACTGTCGACGCGACAGATCTGATGCATTGTCTGAAAGCTGGAGCGACCAAAATCACCGACCCAGGTCGTCACGTCGATGTCACCCGGATAGCGCAGCTGCTTCAGAAAAGTGCAATGCGCATTGATGATCACAGGGCCGGTGCCGGCCGGATCCGGCGGACAGTCCAGCGCCTCGAACCAGGCGATACGTGCCTGCTCGAGATAGCGGAAGTACACCGTATTGTTCACATGTCCCATCGCATCCATGTCGCCCCAGCGGATCGGCATGCGCATACGATGGACCAGCACGTATTGGTCGGGTATGGCCATCGTTGATTCAGAACGCCGCCATGCCGTCGTCGGCCGTCATGATCGCGCCATTGATGAAGCGCGACTCATCGGACGACAGCAGCAACAACAGGCCATCGAGATCTTCCGGCTGGCCGACGCGCTTGCGCGGCAGCATGTCGATCAGCTTCTTGCCGCCTTCGCTGGCAAAGTATTCTCGGTTGATCTCGGTCTCGATATAGCCCGGGCAGATCGCATTGACGTTGATGCCATAACGGCCCCACTCCAGCGCCATCGCCTTCGTCATCTGCACCGCTGCGGCCTTGCTCATGCAATAGACACCGATCTGCGACAGCACGCGCAGGCCGGCGACGGAAGCGATATTGATGATGCGAAACTGGCGCGACGGCTCGGCCTTGGAGCGCAGGATCATGCGCTTGGCCACCTCTTGCGCAACGAAAAAGCTGCCCTTGGTATTGGTGTCGAACACGAAGTCATAGTCTTCCGGCGTCACGTCGACCAGCTTGCCTGTGGTCGATACACCCGAGTTGTTGACCAGGATGTCGATCGGGCCGGCTTCAGTCTCGGCATGCGCAATTGCCGATTTGATGCTCGCATGGTCGGTGACATCCAGCGTGACCAAGCGCGCTGCGCCACCAGCCGATTCGATCTCGGCGCGCAGCTCTTTCAGCCGGTCGGTGCGGCGCGCTGCCAGCACGACGGTGGCGCCGGCATCGGCCAGCACCTTCGCAAAGCGCGCACCCAGACCGCTGGATGCACCGGTGACCAGCGCCACCTTGCCCTTGAAATTCACTTCAATACCCACAAAGCCTCCCTTTGGCTGATGTTGTCGTTTTGTGACCGGTATCATTACACGAAAGACGTGCGGCCCGCCTGCCGAAACTGGCGCTGGCCGCCAAAATCCCCGACAATCCGGGCAACCCGAAACGATGCCGAACTGACAGGCACCACGACAACAATGACCAGCCCCAGCCAGAACCCCGCCTTCCTTGAACAATACGGCCCGCGCGAAGCGATGGACTATGACGTCGTCATCATCGGCGCCGGCCCGGCCGGCCTGTCGGCCGCGATCCGCCTGAAGCAGCTGGCCAATGACAAGGGCCAGGACATCAGCGTCTGCGTGCTCG
>JACCDX011340896.1_pt1 | contig 11154 bp, 8 predicted proteins | sample 7449681 | NCBI WGS metagenome assembly JACCDX01 (sample SAMN15323450, study PRJNA562643) | freshwater metagenome | isolation source: river surface water | place: USA:Blue River Watershed | collected 2017-08-18 | reverse complement strand
CACAAAACCCAGTTGTTGATTTTTGGCGAGTACATTCCCTTTGGCCGCGAATTTCCCATTTTGGCCAAACTCAATCCGGGCGGCGCCGGCTGGGGCCGCGGCACGGGCCCCACTGTTCTGCCTCATCCGCAAGCTGGCTTGGGAATTCAAATTTGCTACGAAAGTTTGGATCCTCTTTTTTCCTCAGCTCTCGCCAATTTGGGAGCCGACATCCTGGTCAACGTCACCAATGACTCTTGGTTCGGACCCCGCTTTGAGCCCTATCAGCATCTGTGGATGACAGCGGCTCGCGCCGTGGAAACCCGCAAGCCGCTGATCCGTTCAACCAACACCGGAATTTCCACCGTGGTCTTGGCCGACGGACGAGTGCTCGAACAATCACCACTTTACGAGAAGTGGCAGGGCTTTTACTCTGTCAAATTTCAGAAAAACTCTCCATTGAGCTTTTACAGCCGCTTTGGCTCTTGGCTTCCAGTGGCTATTTTCGTATTGCTATTGGGGACTCTTTGGATAGGACGAAACCGTGGTCGAATACTCAGCTCTCGATTGGAACGAAATTCTTAAAAACATTCAAAGCTATGCCACCAGCGGCGCCGCTCGCTTGGAAATTGCTTCTCTGAGCCCCAGTCCAAATGCCGAGGCCGCAAAAAATTCCGTTCTGGAAATTTTTGACGCTGTGGAAATGGTGCAAACCGGGACTCGTCCTTTTATGGAGTCATTGGATCTATTTGAACCTTGGTACACTCGAGTCAAACGCAATGCTGTTTTGAAAACCTTGGAGATCAAAGACGTTCGCAGTTTCTGTTTGGAAGTGATGGCACTCAAAGAACTGGCTCAATCTCTCAACAACAGTTTCAGCCGCCGACTGGCCCATGAACTGATGGAAGCTGCGGAGCCAGTTTCCGCCATTGATCAAATCATGACCCCGCGAGGGGATATTCGCTCCGATGCCAGCGAAACACTGTACCGTTTGTTCCGTGAAAAAGAAAATCTCTCTCGGCAAATTGAAACGACTTTGGACAAGACGGTTCACGCTCACGAAATGCAGTCCATGCTTCAGGACAAATACGTGACCACTCGCGAAGGCCGCTGGGTTCTCCCCATCCGTTCAGGAATGCAGCACTACGTGCCCGGAGTGATTCATGGCTCTTCTCACACCAAGCAAACAGTGTACATGGAGCCCGAGCAAATCATTCCCATGAACAATCGCTTGCGCCAAGTCGAAGTCGAAATCGAAGACGAAATTGAAAGACTGCTCACGGATCTCTCCAATTATCTTTACTCATTGGCTTCGGCATTTTCCGCTTCCCGAGATCTGTTGGAAAAAACCGATGTGACTTTGGCCAAAGCGCAGTGGAGTTTGCGAATTGGCGCCCAGGATTTTTCCTTCTCCAACGACCAAATTCTACTCAATGAAGTCCGCCATCCGCTCTTGGTGCTCAGCGGTCGCGGAGTGGTTTCGAATTCCGTCCATTTGACTCCTGAAAAGTCAATTTTGCTGCTCTCAGGCCCCAATGCCGGCGGAAAAACGGTGTTGCTCAAGTCGATGGGACTAGCGGCACAAATGGCCCGATGCGGACTTCCGATTTGCGCTGGCGAAAATTGCACTTTGCCTTTCTTTGAAAAAATTCAAATTGGCATTGGAGATTCGCAAAGCGTGGATGCTGAGCTTTCGACTTTTGCGGCTCACTTGAAAGTTCTCGAAAATGCCGCCAAACTCAAAGGCTCTTCAAATTTGATTTTGGTCGATGAAATCTGTGGCTCCACGGATCCCGAAGAAGGCAGCGCACTGGCGCGAGCATTTATCGAATCTTTCTCTCAGAACAATGTGTTCGGAGTCATCACTTCGCACTTGGGCCCTTTGAAAGCTGGCTGGAGAGCCGAAGACCGAGTTCTCAATGGCAGTCTCGAGTACGATGCCAAAACCGGCCGGCCCACTTATCAATTTTTGCAAGGTGTTCCCGGAGATTCTTTGGCCATCCAAACCGCCAAACGAGTCGGCGTCCCACAAAGTATCATCGATCGCTCGATGGAGTTGCTCAGTCCCGAGACTCGCACTCGCCTGTCAGGGATTGAAGAGCTGGATCAATTGAAATCAGATATCAATGTCCTTCGCGAACATTTGAAAAAAGAGCAGCAAAGAGCTCGCTTTGAAAAAGAAAAATACGAAGCTCTGTCGCAGAAAATCCAAAAAGAAAAAGAGGACTTGCTCGCCAAAACAGTTCGCCAGGCTGAAAAGAAAATTGAAGAGCTCATTCAACACAGCAAAGTCGAGCAGACTTTCAAGCGCCACATGGCTCTCAGTGAAATCAAACAAAATCTTCCTGAGATCGTGAAAAGCAAACCTGGATCAGGTTCCGCCAGTGGCGCCGAGTCACCCGAAGACTTTGCCGCCAAATATCCTCCGGGCACCAAAGTCTTTGTTCCGACTCTCAATCAAGATGGCTTGGTGCAAAGCGCTCCCAATTCCAAAGGCGAAGTGACCATTCTCTCCAATTCGATTCGCCTGAGCCTGCCTTGGCAAGAACTCAAGCCGCCACAAAGAGCTCAAAATCCCACTGCCGGATTGGTGCGTCGTTCAGTGGGTGGCGGCTCGCCGGTGACAGTGGCCTTGGTGGATGCAGACAAGACGATTGACCTGCGAGGCCAAACTGTGGAAGAGGCTATTTCCAATTTGGAAATTGAACTCGACAAATCGACTTCTCAAAAGGAAGATCGTATTAAGATTATTCACGGTCATGGCACCGAGACTTTGAAAAAAGCAGTTCGCACTTATCTTTCCCGATCTGTCTATGTGAAAAAGTGGAAAGCCGGAAGCGCCGAACAAGGTGGCGATGGCATCACATGGGCGGAGTTGGCAGATGACTAAAAATGAAAGCTCTCAAGATTTCATTCAACAATCTCCTGTTTCAAAAAATCAATTCACTCAAGATCCTCTGTTGGCGAGGTATTTGAAACACAAATTGCCAGCGCAGATCGTCAGTGAAATCACTCCTCATTTGCAGGAAATGGGCGAGTTGGCTGTGGGTCCCATGCTCGCTTGGGCTGAAGAAGCCGAGCGCTTGACTCCGGAACACATTCCCTTTGATCCCTGGGGCCAGCGCCTTGATGAGATTCGCACTTCTTCGGGTTGGAAAAAATTAGAAGAGTTGGCGGCCACTCGCGGATTGATTGCCGCCGGATACGAGAGAAAATATTCGGAATTTTCTCGTCTGTACCAAATGTCTCTTTTGTATTTGTATCATCCCTCGAGCGCTTTTTTCAGTTGTCCCTTGGCGATGACCGATGGGGCCACTCGGGCGATTGAGCTCTATGGCAGCGAAGAAATGAAAAGCCGCGCCTTCCGACATTTAACCTCCCGAGATCCCGCTCAGTTTTGGACATCTGGACAATGGATGACTGAAAAAAGCGGAGGCTCCGATGTCAGTGGAACCGCGACCGTGGCCGTTCGTGACGGCCAACATTACCGCTTGCACGGAACGAAATGGTTCACTTCCGCCACCACAGCACAAATGGCCATGACCTTGGCAAGACCCGAGGGCGCCGAGGCCGGAAGCCGTGGACTGAGTTTGTTTTATTTGGAACTTCGAAATACCAGCGGCCGATTGCAGAACATTGAAATTCACCGCTTGAAAGACAAATTGGGAACCAAGGCCCTGCCAACCGCTGAACTGTCCTTGAAGGGAACTCCTGCTTCTTTGGTGGGCGGCGAAGGACAGGGAGTGCGAAAGATTTCTTCGCTCTTTAATTTGACCCGAATTTACAATTCCATTTGTTCGATCGCACAAATGCGACGCGCCTTGGAGCTCGCCATCGGCTATGCTCATTTGCGCACAGCTTTTGGACGGAAGCTCAGTGAACATCCCTTGCACGTTCAGACACTGTCCGATCTGCAGCTCGAGTGGATGGGCTGTTTTCATTTTGTCATGAAAGCAGTCGAGCTTTTGGGAAAAGAAGAGACAGACAAAGCCACGGAAGCCGATTCGGCCTTACTGCGAGTTCTCACTCCTCTCGCCAAGCTCTACTGTGGAAAATCTGTGGTCGCTGTGTGCAGTGAAGTTCTCGAATGTTTTGGCGGCGCTGGATACTGTGAAGACACAGGCCTTCCCCGCCTGCTCAGAGACGCGCAGACTTTGGCGATTTGGGAAGGCACGACCAACATTCTGTCTTTGGATATGCTCCGCGCCTTTGAAAAAGAAAAAGGATTTGAAGCCATTCAAAAAGATTTGCTCACTCGATTGCAATCCCTGAAAAACAGTGAGGCCAAAAACACTCTTTTGAAAGCCGCCACCGAGCTGTCTCAAGAATTTGAAGCCGCCATGAAGCTGGGAGCAGAAGCTGTCAACGGCAATGCTCGTGGTTTTGCCATGACCTTGACACGTATTTATATTGGCTCCTTGCTTTGGGAATTCGCTGAAAAAACCGGTGAAGGAAAAGATCTGTTGGCGGCCGAGCAGTGGCTTCGCTATCGCTCTTTGAAAATGAATTTGCGAAACATCAGTGAATCTTTGATTTGATTGCGAAAAATCGATTGAGAGTGGCCAACAGGCTTCTCTCTTCGGCACAATTGAATTCATGAGAAATTTTAGTTTGATCCTTTTGGCTTGGCTGGGAGCAGCTTGTGTTTCGCCGTCTCCGTTGTCCCCCGTTCTTCCTTCCACACCCGGACCCCTTTGCCGAATTCCGCAAGAGGAGCAAACTGTGGCGGCTGAATATTGGGAAAAAGCCAGCAGCCAGGACACCACCACTCGTTTTAAACGCTGGAAATCTTCGGACTCAAAAATTTTCCTCAATGGCCTCATTCTCGAGGGCGATTGCCTGCGATTTCAAACCTTGGCCAATGAGAAAATCGAAACAGTGGTTCTCAATTCAGTCGAAGGAGATGTCGACGAAGCCGTCTGCATTGGCCAGGAAATTCAAAAGAGAAAATTGCGAACCCAAGTGGCCGGCATGTGTTTAGGCCCCTGCTTTGAACTGCTTTTCTTAAGCGGCAGGGAACCTCAAATTCGCGATGGCTTCGTTGGCATGTACGCTTCTCCGGACAATCCTCGAGAATTTGACGAAGTCAAAGCTCGCTCAGCTCTTGAAACGCAAATCAAATCTCAAGACCTGCGTTTGCGAATGCAATTGCCAGATGCTTCCGAAGCTCAGCTGACACAAATCAAGCAAAAGCTCACACACGAAAATCTGCAAAAATTCAGAATGGGATTTGAAAATTACATTCGCTTTAAAAACCATCTTGGCTTGAAAGAAGATTTCGACCAGGCCTTCCAAGGCGAATCCCTCAATGCTGCTGGCCAGGCTGTGGTGATTTTGCCTTCGGCGAATTTTCTTCGAAAACACCGTTGGCCGGCTTATGAAGGGGCTGCCAATTTGTGTTTGACGAGACCCTTGCAAAAGTCTCTGCAATTTATCGTCAAATAAAAGTGTCAGATTTTCGACATTTACCAAAACATTCTCACCCTGAGACAGGACTGGTCCAGAGCCAGAATTGTCGACTCTCTCGACAAAAAAACAAACACTCTTCTCAGCTTGAAAAACATTTTCCCAAATCTCTGAGAGAGTGTTGAAGATTTTTTCGCTGCAAATTTATTTCAAGTCTGCTGCTCAAATTGATTTCTCAGAACTTCTGCGCACTTAGCTCTCGGACCCTTATCTTTTCCACACTCTTTCTCGAGTCCTATTAACTATTTAGCCCAAATTTCCGAAGGGCCATTCGTCGGCATTACACTGAAAGGGAACTCGCATCTCATGTGCGCAGTTGATTCGGAGGGTTCGAGTCATGAAAACAAACAAGCTCTTGATCACATTGATGGGATCTGCAGTGCTGGCGTTAACGGCTTGTGAGAAAACCGATCGCACTTTCTCGTTGCTCGATGCTGGTTCTTCTTTCCAACAGTCCGGCGCTTATGTTCCTCGCAAAATGGACATCTTGTGGGTCATCGACAATTCCGGCTCCATGGAATCTTCTCAAAACAATCTGACAGCCAGCTTTCAGACCTTCATCGAAAAGTTTCAGCAAAAAAATTACGACTTCCATATGGCCGTGACCAGCACGGACGCATGGAGAGCTTTCTATCAAAGCAACACCACCAACAAAGACATGCTCCGCCGGGCCCGCCCAGGTGAATTGAATTACACCACCAATCCACTGACCTACAAAACCAACTCGGGCTTCTTCATCATGGACAAACTCACTCCGAATCTCTCCAGCGTTTTCTTGACCAATGCCACTCAGAAGACCACAGGGACTGGTGACGAGCGTGCTTTTGCGAGCATGAAAGAATTTTTGGACTTCACTGGAAACAGTGACTTCCGCCGTGAAGATGCCATTTTGGCCGTGATCATCGTCAGCGACGAAGATGATTTCTCTGCCAACACCTCTAGCTATGTGGCAGGCCAGTATGACGACGAAGTTAACGCCGATCCCTTGGTTCTCCCCTCTTCCAATGATCCTGCCAACATTTACAATCTCTATCAGGACACACGCTTGAATTCGGTTCAGTCTTATAAAGACTATCTCGACGGTCTGGTCGGTGCTGGCAACCACAAAGTCCACATCATCAGCGTTTTGGACCAGGCTTGCAAAGCTTCCCTGAACACCACTTACCAAGGACGCCGCATTGGTCGTCGTTACATCGAACTGGCTGATTTGACTGGTGGAGTGAAAACTTCATTGTGTGACAATTTCGGTGATTCTTTGCAAAGAATCCAAGAGTCCATCATTCAGCTTTCCAGCACATTCAGTTTGGGTCGCGAACCCGTCGTCGACACCATCAAAGTCTTGGTCGATGGCGTGGAGATCGCGAACGATGCCAACAATGGATGGACTTATGATGCTTCCAATTGGAGCGTCACTTTCCATGGCAATTCGATTCCAGCACAAGGTTCCAATGTTCAAATCCTCTTCACCCCGGTTCGGGCCGACAACTAGGAGAAGGAGACACTATGTCTTTCAATATTGAAATCCAAACGAGCAATGAATGGCATATCCTCAAGGGCGAGACTCAGTACGGGCCTTACTCTTATGAAGAGATGATCCGCATGATGCAAAACAAACTGCTCTTCGGATTTGATTACATTTGGTCTCCGCATCTGGAAGCTTGGACCCAAGTGAATGACTTGGAAGAGTTTTCCGCGGATCGCATGGCCCGTTTGGTGGAAAAAAACACCGAGCAAGACGTTTTCAACCGCCGACAACACGAGCGAGTTCACTGCCAATTGCCGGTCTATGTGAACGACCAACACACTTTGTGGCAAGGAATGGCCGAGAATTTGTCAGAAGGTGGAGCACTGATTCTGATGAAGAATCCGGTCCTGCTTCCTGGAAACATTGTTCACATTCATTTCCGTTCTCGCAACGGCTTGGACAAAGCTTTCAATTGCACAGCTGAAATCCTGACCAAGCGTTTGGTGAAAAACCGCATTCAACATGACACTGGAATTCACTATGCCGTGAAGTTCCTGAGCAAGTCAGATTTTGGGGACTTGCAAATTCTCAACTGGGTTCAAAAATTTAAAGAAATTAAATAAGAGAAAAGAAGGAGTTACATCATGTCAGCTTTTATCGAATTTTTAAATGCATCAGGAGTCGTTGGATGGCTCATCATGTTCCAAGGCGTCGCTTCTTTGGCCGTTGTGGCCGAGCGAGTGTCTGTTTTGTATTTCCGCTATGGAATGAATGTCGAAGAGTTCATGAACAAAGTTCAAACTCTCGTTTTGGCTCGCAAGACAGATGAAGCTTTGGTGCTTTGCACGCAAATGGAAGGCAAACCCCTGGCTCAAGCTTTCAAAAACATTCTCGAAAAAGCTGACCGCGAAGACGATGCGATTTTCCAAGCGCATGATATTGCCATGGCCGAAACAGTGCCTCTTTACACTCGCCGCATTCACTATCTCTCGATGCTCGCCAACGTGGCCACTTTGATGGGTCTTTTGGGAACCATCCACGGTCTGATTCTGTCCTTCCAAGCGGTCGCGACAGCGGATCCTTCCATGAAGCAAACTTTATTGGCCAACGGTATTTCCGTTTCCATGTACACCACGGCTTTGGGTCTGGCTGTCGCCATTCCTTTGATGGTGGTCTACTCTTTCTTGGTTTCTCGCCAGAACATCTTGGTTGAGCAGCTTCAAGAAAAGTGCGGAAAACTGACAGAGTTGCTCACCGGCTCGCAAGTTCCAAGCTTGTCAAAAAATGCTGTTTATCCAGACTCTGTTGGCAAAGATTCTTTTGAAAAGCAGAGCAAAGCCCCACCGGCTTCAAACCGCGCTTCTTAATTTTGGTTGGGAACCTGAGGAACGAAAAGAATCGAAGGGTGATTTATGAGACAACTGAGAAAAATCAAAACATTGAATCCGCAAGAGTTTGAACTGGATCTGGCGCCACTCCTCGCCGTGATGGTCAAACTCGTCCCCGTTCTTTTGCTTTCCTCGGCCTTTGTGCAAATTTCGATTGTAGAAACGGATCTGCCGCAAGCGGTGAAAGAAGCCATTCAGAAGCAAGAGGAAAAACCGACAGCTTCGATCCAAGTCAAAGCTTCTTTGCAGGGCGGAATGCAAGTGATTGTTGCCAAAGGTGGCTCTCAAAAAGTCGAAACCGTGGCGTTGAAAGATGGAAAGTTTGATTTCCAGTCTTTGCACAAAACTTTGCAAAAAGTGAAATCTGAAAACCCCGAAGTTTTCAAACTTGAGCTGGCTCCGGATTCCGATGTGGCCTACGCCGATGTGGTGCGCATGACTGATGAAGCTCGCCGCAGTCGGGACAAAGGTGTCACTTTCCCCGTTCAAGACAGCAAAGAAAATAAAATTATCATGACGGACTATATGTTTCCGGATGTGGTCTTCACCAACATCTTTGAAGGATAATGATTATGAGCCGTAGAAAAAGATTTGAAATCAAAACGGGCCACAATTCCACCTTTGCCTTGAACGTCACATCGATGACGGACATGTTCACCATCATGCTCGTTTTCTTGCTGCAAACTTACTCGGTTTCCGAAGTTCAAGTGACTCCGGACGCCAATCAAGTGCTTCCCAAGTCAAGCTCTGAAGCCAATGCGACAATGGCCTTGCAACTGTCGCTGACCAAGAATGAATTGAAAATCGAGGACAAAGTCATTGCCACCATCAAAGGCAATGACTTCACAGCCGCGGATGTTGACCCTCATGACAGCAACTTTATCAAGCCGCTCTTTGAGGCTTTGGACAAAATCGCCAAAGAAGAAAAAGCTCGAGATGAAAAATATCAAGCTGATGTCGCTGCCGGCACTGTGAAAATGGTCAAAGATCTGCACGGCCACATGGTGCCTGCGGAAAAACCAAATCCTGGAATTCTCGAAGGCAAATTGATCGTGAAAGCCGACCAAACATTTTCCTATGGCGTGATGAGAAAAGTCATGTACACGGCCTCGATGGCGGGCTTTCCCAAACTCAAAATGGCCACTGTTGTGGGCAATTGACCCTGGTCTGAATGTGGAGTGATTTATGAAACGCAGCTTGATTCTCACAATTTTATTACTTCCAGCATTCTCTTTTTCAGCTGAAAAGGAAACCAAGGGCTTGATGCCCGAATTGCGCATCGATTCCGCCGATGAAAATGTCAACAGTCGCAAAGCTCTGCAAAGCGAAGTGCTGATCACCAAAACCGAGAATCAAGCCATTCAGTCTTTGATCACAATCATCAAGAAAAAACAGGGAACAGCTCAAGAACCTGAGCTCTGGTACCGCTTGGCCGAGCTCTATATGCGCCGAGCGAAGACCGGTCGTTTTTTTGATATCAATCGCAATGATTCGGGTCCAGTGAAGTTCGTCCCCCCCGACATTTCAGGCGAGACAGCCGTGACTTCTCTCAAACGAGCTGTGCAGGTTTACTCCAAAATTGAAAAGGACTTTCCTCATTTTCGCGAGATGGATGCTGTCCTTTTCAACAATGCATTTGCCAGTCAACAGTTGAAAATGAAAAAGAACTCGGAAACTCTCTACTTGAAAATGGTTCAGCAGCACCCGCGTTCGCCCTTGGTGCCTGATGCCTATTTGGCTCTGGGGGAAATTGCCTACGAAAACGGTCAGTTTCAGCAAGCCCTTTCGCACTTCCGAGCCATTGAGAAATTCCCCAAAGCCCGAGTTTACTCTTACGGAATGTACAAATCGGCTTGGACTCTCTACAATTTGAAATCCGATGAAGAGGCCATTGAAAAATTGGTGCAAGTGGTTCAGTACCACGATCCCAACAAGGCCGATTCACAAATGGTCAATCACAATTTGCGCGCTGAAGCTTTGCGGGATTTGACTCTTTTCTACGGCGAATTCCAGCCCTCGGACAAAGCTTATGCCTTCTTCTCTCGTATCGGCACTCCCGATGAAGTCGGCGAATGCATTTACAATCTCGGAAAGCTCTTTGATTCTCATGCTCGTCACAAAGAAATGAATGTGTTTCTGGCCGAGTTCATCAAAAAACAGCCCGTCTCCAAATTCCGAGTGAAAATGGAAACTCTGATGGTCAATGGCAATGAGACGGCTCGCCAGCGTCCCGAAGCTTTGAAGCACTTGGTGGCAGCGGCTGAAATTTGCAAAGCCGGCTCGGACTGGCGCAAAACCAATGCTGAAATTGCCGAAGCGGAATGCGATTATGATTTCGCAAGAACCAATGTGGAAATGGCCAAAAAGTGGTGGGACTTGTGGCAAAAAAATAAAAATGCTACTCAGGCTCGTGAAATTGCCGAATACACTCAAGAAGCCTTCCGCTTGCATTTGGACCGTGAAGATCCCAAAAAGCCCGACACCAAATCACGTTACGCTTATGGCGAATTGCTCTTTCAATTGGGCGATTTCCGCAAAGCCTCTTTGCAGTATCAAGTGGCTGGCGAGAAATCCGTCGACACTCAAATCGCTCACGATGCGAACTATTCAGCGATGGTCTCTTTGCAAAAGGCCATGGAGCAAAAAAAGTCTTCGACGGATGATTCCGAGCTGACCCGACTGGCAAAATACTATCTCGAACGTCACCCCAAAGGCGAGCATGCCACCCAAGTGAAATTCAAGCTGGGTTTCTTAGCCTATGACCAAGGCAACCATGTGGAAGCCGAAAAATGGTTGCGTCCTTTGGCCTCCGATGAAAAGGCCGGTGAATTCAAACGCAAGTCTGAAGATTTGATT
>JACCDX011337371.1_pt1 | contig 11154 bp, 9 predicted proteins | sample 7449681 | NCBI WGS metagenome assembly JACCDX01 (sample SAMN15323450, study PRJNA562643) | freshwater metagenome | isolation source: river surface water | place: USA:Blue River Watershed | collected 2017-08-18 | reverse complement strand
GCTCTTTTCGCTAATGACAGTTGCACCAAGCTCTGCCGCAAGCAGCGCTGCCCCTGAAAGTTGAGTGGCATCTGTTGGAGCCTCAGTTGTGCGAACAGCACGAGCCTCAGGGGTGGAGTTTGTATCGCTGCTGGGATCGACTGTCACTTCAATCTTGCGATCTAGCCCAACAATCTCAATAAAAGCATCGCGCAAGATTGCATCAGATTCACTGCGAACAAATGAATCACGAGCGCCAGCATTGACTATTCCAATGGTGATTGTCTTCTCATCTAGCCCAAGAATCTGTGCGCTTGCACTCAAGAGTGACCATGTGAGGCGACGACGCTTCTTCACATTCTCAATGACTTCTGGCCATAAGCGACGAAGTGCTGCCACATCAATTGCAGAGACATCGTGGACTGCAGGAGCTGCCTTCTTTGGCTCTTCAACGACTGGAGCTGATTCACGAATTGGTTCTGCAGTTGCGCGAGAGACATAGTCAGCAGGATCGACTTCTTTCGCAAAAGGCTTTGCAGGTGCTGCGGCCTTTGCAGGGGCTGCCTTAACAGGCGCAGATGGTGCAATGTTTTCTACACGCTCAAGTCGTTCAATACGAGAGAGCATTCCTGCCTCACCGTTATCGCCAATAGGAAGCAAGATGCGTCCACATATGAGCTCAAGAATCAGGCGAGGTGCTGTTGCTCCGCGCATCTGAGTTAAACCTTCTGAGGCAAGATCTGCAGCACGAGAAAGCGATGCTTGGCCAATGTTTTGAGCCTGCACACGCATTCTCTCTAACTGATCATCAGGGAGTTCACGCAAGATGCTGTTTGCATTTGTTGCTTGAAGTGCATCAACAATCATGAGATCCCGAAGTCGCTCAAGAAGATCTTGTGTAAAGCGTCGTGGGTCATGCCCAGATTCAATAACACGATCAACTGTCTTAAAGAGAGTTGCACCATCACGAGCTGCAATGGCATCCATTGCATCATCAAGGAGTGCGCCATCTGTGAAGCCAAGGAGCTGCACAGCAATTTCATAACTGACTCCATCTTTGCCAGCGCCTGCTAGGAGCTGTCCAAGAACCGAGAGAGCATCACGAACTGAGCCCCCAGAGGCACGAACTACAAGTGGAATAACACCTTTAGCAACTTTCACACCTTCTGACTCACACACCTTTTCAAGATGTGCGGCAAGAGTTCCTGGTGGAACAAGGCGGAATGGATAGTGGTGTGTTCGTGAACGGATGGTGGAGATCAACTTCTCTGGTTCAGTTGTTGCAAAGATAAATATCACATGCGCTGGAGGTTCTTCAACAACTTTGAGCAGAGCATTTGCGGCACCAGGTCCAAGCTGATGAGCTTCGTCGATGATATAAATCTTGTATTTGCTTTGAACTGGCGCAAAGAATGCTTTGTCACGCAAATCACGGGCATCGTCCACGAGGCCATGAGTTGCAGCATCGAGTTCAATGACATCGAGTGAACCTGGACCATTTGCTACTAAATCTTTACAAGATTGACATTGGCCGCATGGGTTGGGTGTTGGACCTTTTTCACAATTGAGTGAACGCGCCATAATGCGAGCAGATGAAGTCTTGCCGCATCCGCGAGGACCGCTAAAGAGATATGCGTGGTGCGTCTTACCTGATTCGAGGGCATTAGAAAGTGGAACAGTCACATGTTCCTGACCGATCACATCGGCAAATACAGATGGACGATACTTACGATAGAGAGCAAGGCTCATGGTCATACCCTTCGATAGCTCTGGACTCAACTCACTTCTAGTTGGACCTGAGGATCTTGATTAATAGGGACCTCCGGTGCACCCAACAGAGCGCACCTACCCTTGCTGTATTCCTACCCTGGGGGAGTTCAGCACGATGTCGTCGCACCGGAGATCTGCCCCAATCTTATGTGTCAGAGGGGACTTTCAACACCGCTACCCTTAGCCAGTCCCCTCAAGCCCTGAGCCTGAGGTGTGGCGCGGGAGGATTCGCATAGCGGCCGAGTGCGCACGCTTGGAAAGCGTGTATAGGGAAACCTATCGAGGGTTCAAATCCCTCATCCTCCGCAGAAAGTGAGGTCTATATGGATTCATCCATAACTCTCGATATTCAAGCCCTGACCGAAATCGCTCACTATGCTCATTGGATTCCTGCCAACAAAGGCCTTACCGATAAATGGATGTCAGAGAATTACCCAGAATGGGGTTGGAGTGATTTTATCCCAGGGTTAATTGCTCAAGAGATTATTTGTGCCTATGTAGATGATCCAGACTACATCCCTTTAAAGCAACAGCTCTATATCAAGAGAGAAATTAAATCCGTAACTGTCATCCGTATAAACGGAGCAATCTCCTATCAAATTCAACTCTGGGATTAAAGTTTCCCTGAAATGCCCATACCCAATTACTTTTCACGCATTAGACTTACACCATGAGAACTCGCTGGCTCTGGGTTAAGAACAACTGGAAGAAACTGCCTCATCCCCTCCGATGGGTCGTTGTTGCAACAGTGGGAACAACTTTAGTCGGACTCGGCATCACTGGTCTTGTGCTTCCAGTTATTCCAGGGATTCCTTTGATGATCGCGGGTTTTGCCTTACTTGCAACAGAGTTTGCGTGGGCTGAGGTTCTTCTTAACCGCACCAAGACTCATGTCTCAAATGCGGTCAACAAAGTTCGAAAGAAGAAGTGATCTTCTAAATCTCAACACCAATGTATTTAGTCTGAAGGAATTCATGGATTCCATCGAATCCGCCTTCACGGCCAAGACCTGATTGCTTCACACCACCAAATGGCGCTGCAGGATCTGAGAGCAATCCTCGATTAATTCCCACCATGCCCGCTTCAATTCCCTCTGCAAAGCGAATAGCTCTCTTGAGATCTTCAGAATAAACATAACTGATAAGACCGTATTCGGTGTCGTTAGCTAGCTTCAGCGCTTCTTCATCCGTGTCAAAGAGGACGATGGGAGCTACTGGACCAAAGACTTCGTTAGCGAGAATCTCATCGTCTTTAGATACTTCTATCACTGTTGGAGGATAGAAAGCTCCTGGACCTTCAGGAGTTGTGCCACCTGTGTGGACTTTGGCGCCTCTAGAAGTTGCTCCATCAACAAGCTCTGCAATCTTATTGCGCTCTTTGAGAGAGACGCTTGCTCCAAGTGTTACTCCACTTTCGCGACCAACACCCATTTTCATAGAGGACATTGCTTTGGCAAACTCGGCAATAAATCGGTCTCCGATTGATCGAGCAACATAGATACGATTTGCGGCCGTGCAGGCAGCTCCACCATTTCGCATCTTTGCAAGCATCAAACCTTTGACAGCTTCTTCGATATTTGCATCATCGAGAACTACAAATGGCGCATTCCCGCCGAGCTCCATTGAGCAGCGAATTACTTGATCTGCTGCCTCTCGTAACAAAATCTTGCCGACATAGGTAGATCCTGTGAAGGAGAGATTCTTAATTCTTGAATCATGAAGCATGGCGCTAATTGCAGGCCCTGTCTGAGCAGGAAGGATTACATTGAGAACTCCCGCAGGAAGTCCTGCTCGCTCCATAATGTCTGCAATAGCGAGCGCAGTCAGTGGTGTTTCACCCGCTGGTTTAAGAATCATCGTGCAGCCTGCAGCAACTGCTGGACCAATCTTGCGAGTTGCCATACCTGCAGGGAAATTCCATGGAGTAATAAGTAGTGAGACACCTATTGGTTGGTGTGTAACCAAGATTCGCTTATCGCCTGCAGGTGCCATGCGGAAATCACCTGATGTGCGAACGGCTTCCTCAGAGAACCAACGGAAGAACTCCGCTGCATACATCACCTCGCCTTTTGCATCAGGAAGGGCCTTTCCATTTTCACGAGAAATTAGCTCAGCCAGTTGGTCAGCCTCTGCGACCATAATCTCGAAAGCTTTGCGGAGGATCTCACCCTTAACGCGAGGGGCGACCTTGGCCCAGCTGGCACTTGCCTTCTCGGCAGCGGCAATTGCAGCGGTGTTCTGCTCATCGCTAGAGGTGGCTACAGCGGCAATTACGCTGCCATCGCTTGGATCAATCACATCGACCGTGCCAGATCCATCTACCCATTGGCCATCTATATATAACTGAGTGCGCATAAGATGAGCCTACTAAATCGGGTAATAAATAGGTACTGAGGTGCCTGGCAGAGGGAGTCACTGTGGCGAAGTCGTGGACGGATGGAGCACCTGCGCCTGTTGTGCTGCAGGAGCATGCACACCTGAAGGATCCCCTTCGCTACAAGATTAAACGGGCCTTCCTTGGCGCCCCACATAACCGCCACACCTTGAGCCATCAGCGTCTTGATAAGAGATACGCACTTGGAATCCTCTCCTCAGATTGCATCTCATCTTCTGCTTATGGATCTGAACAGATTCTTATCGCCCTTCTTCCAGCTTTTGGTTTGGCAGCATTTGGCATCTTGATGCCGATGACAGCAGTCGTCCTCGTGATCCTCACTCTTCTCACTCTTTCATATCGCAATGTGATCGATGTTTACACAAAGACAGGCGGCGCATACATCGTTGCGCGAGGTAACTTTGGACCAGTAGTGGCACAGGTCGCAGCTGTTGCACTCATGCTTGATTACATCGTGACTGTTGCTGTGCAATCTGCTGCGGGTGTTGCAGCAATCATCTCTACCTTCCCAAGCCTTGAACATCTCAAGATGGAGATGATCTTTGCGGTAATTGCATTTCTTACTTTTGGAAATCTGCGTGGAGTCAAAGAAGCAGGAAAAGCTTTTGCTGCTCCTACTTACTTCTTCGTTGGTTGCATGGCAATTGTCTTTGGTATGGGCACATGGCGACTTATCAACGGAACACTTCCAGTTCTCGATCCTTATGCAGAAGGTGCTGTCCATATCGGACAAGAACAAGGTCTTATGACTGCTGCAGCAATCTTTATACTTCTTCGAGCATTTGCAAATGGTGGTTCATCACTGACAGGTCTTGAAGCAATTTCAGATGGTGTGGCTCTCTTTAAGGCGCCAGAGCACACCAACGCCAAGCGCACGATGGTAATTATGAGCACACTCCTAGGTTCTCTTGTCCTCGGAGTCTCATGGTTTGCAAGCCATATTCATGCAGTTCCTTATGAAGATGAATCACCAACTGTGATCTCTCAGATTGCAAAGGCGGCACTTGGATCAGGCACATTTGGTGCAGTGATGTTTATTTTGGTGCAAGCGGCGACGATGCTTATTCTCTTCGCAGGAGCTAACACCACCTATAGCGCATTCCCGTTGCTAGTGAACTTCGTTGCAACAGATGGATATCTGCCTCGACAGCTCACCAAGCGCGGTCACCGCTTGGCATTTTCCAATGGAATCTTGCTTCTCTCAGCGGGTGGTCTTGGTCTTGTTACTTTGACTCAAGGCTCAGTTGAGCACCTTGTCGCCTTCTATGCTCTTGGAGTCTTTACAGGATTCACACTTGCTGGCGCTGGAATGACCAAGCATGCCTTGCGAACCCGTCCTGAAAACTGGCAGTGGAAGGTTGTTATCAACGGAATATCGGCAACTGTTTCCTTTATCGTTGTAGTGATCTTCTCTATTGTGAAATTCAGTGAAGGTGCCTGGATGGTGTTGTTGGCAGCTCCAATACTTGTCTTCACATTCCTGAGATTCCGTAAGCAGTATGTTCGTGAACAAGAAGCTCTCAAGGTTAAAGATGAGCAAGAGAGAGCAACTTCGATTGCTCGCCATGATGTGACAATCTTGGTCGACAATGTCGATCTAGCAACAGTGGGAGCTGTGCGCTATGCACGCAGTCTCAAGCCACACAAAATCAAGGCTGTTCACTTTGTGATTGATGATCGCCATGCAGAAGATATCCAGAAGGCATGGGCTGAATCTGAAGCTTTGGAAGATGTGCCATTGGAGCTTATCGATTGTCCGGATCGTCGAATTGCTAACTCAGCGATGGATTACGCAATTCGTAAGACTGAAAAGCCTGATGTGGAACTGACTCTTTTGCTCCCACGCCGTTCTTATTCACGCTTCCTAGGTCGCTTGCTCCATGATCAAACAGCTGAAGAAATTGCAGCACCAATCTCACAACTTAAGCGGGTTGTTGCAACAATTATTCCTTTTGACGTCAACAACATCACTTCTGGAAAGACCATTGTTCATGAATCTCACGAGCAGGCAACGCCAGTGCAAGAAGCTGTGAAGCCTGCTGTTGCTCGTGCTGATATGCCATTTACACCAATTAGTCACTACGCCGAGCACATCACACCAATCGGAAAGATCGAGTGGAGAAAGCGTGCACATGTTCAGGGAAGAGTGACTTCGCTTTCTACCGCTCCTCGTGGAAGTGCGCCAACGCTTCAGGTTGAAGTGTGGGATGAGACGGGTGGAGTCACACTGAACTTCTTAGGCCGTCGTGAAATTGCAGGTCTTGAAGTAGGTATGGAAATTCGTGCAGAAGGTATGGTTGGAGAAGAAGACGGAACTCTCGTCATCCTCAATCCATCGTATGAATTAGTTCTCTAACTTCTACTTATCTTTAAAGAAGTCTGTTAAGAGTTCTGCGCATTCACTTTCTAGAACTCCGCTAGTCACCTCCACCTTAAAGATGGAGCGAGGATCGCGGAGAACATCCCACACAGAACCCACTGCTCCAGCTTTTGCATCCCATGCACCGAAGACCAGATGGGATATACGAGATTGTGCAATTGCACCCGCACACATCGCGCATGGTTCCAGAGTGACTATGAGTGTGCAGCCATCGAGTCGTGATTTTTGTAGTCGTGCTGCAGCATTTCGAATGGCAACAATTTCGGCGTGGGCTGTGGGATCGTTATTTGCTTCCCGCTCATTAAAGCCCCTACCGATAATCACGCCTTCGCTATTGATAACGATTGCGCCAACAGGGATATCGCCTGCGCTTACTGCAGTGTGAGCCACATCAATGGCTATGCGCATGAGCTCCTCATTATTCTGCATAGCCAGACTTTATCGGTAAGGTAGGAGGCATGAAAGTACATGTGGCCAATCACCCGCTTATCTCTCACAAACTCACTGTTCTTCGAGATGAGCGAACCGACTCCCCAACTTTCCGCAGATTGGTTGAAGAGCTAGTCACACTCTTGGCATACGAAGCCACACGCGATGTGAAGACTGAGACAGTCACAATTACAACTCCAGTAACTCAAACAACTGGTCTGAAGATGTCAGAACCAAGACCTGTTGTGGTTCCTATCTTGCGTGCAGGTCTTGGAATGCTGGAAGGTATGACAAAGTTACTGCCCACAGCTCAAGTAGGTTTCCTTGGAATGGTTCGTGATGAGAAGACTCTCAAGGCGAGCACATACGCCAATCGCCTTCCAGAAAATCTCGCTGGGCGTCAGTGCTTCGTTCTTGACCCCATGCTTGCAACAGGCGGAACTCTTGTTGCAGCTTTCAATTACTTGATAGAGCGTGGAGCAACTGAGATCACAGCGATATGCCTTCTTGCAGCACCAGAAGGAATAAAGATCGTGGAAGATGCATTTAAGGATTCTGGAGTTCCAATCACCTTGGTGACGGGTTCACTCGATGAGCGCCTCAATGAGCACGGCTATATCGTCCCCGGCTTGGGTGATGCTGGTGATCGCCTCTATGGAGTTGTGTAATGGCATCAACATCTCCTGGGTATGGAATCACAATTCGTGTTGAAGGTTCCCCTGAACTTCAACCTGTTGCACTCGTAACTGCAACTGTTACAAATGCTGGTGCAACAATCACAGCGCTCGATGTGGTCGATTCAGATTTAGATCGAGTAGTAGTAGATATCACCTGCGATACAGTCGATAAAGAACATGCTCAAGAAATTAATGATGCTCTTGCCGCACACGATGGATTAACTGTTCGCAAAGTCAGTGATCGCACATTCCTTCTTCACCTAGGTGGCAAGATTGAGATTAACTCTAAAGTTCCACTCAAAACACGAGATGATCTCTCTCGCGCCTACACCCCAGGTGTTGCTCGTATTTGTGAAGCAATCGTGGAAGATCCTTCAGATGTCAGACGCCTAACTATGAAACGCAATACTGTCGCAGTTGTGACAGATGGTTCTGCCGTGCTGGGCCTAGGAAATATAGGACCTGCGGCAGCCCTTCCAGTGATGGAAGGAAAGGCAGTTCTCTTTAAGCGCTTTGCAGATGTCGATGCTTGGCCAGTATGTCTTGATACTCAAGATGTTGATGAAATCGTTCGTACGGTGCAACTGATTGCACCTGTATATGGCGGAATCAACCTTGAAGATATCTCTGCGCCTCGCTGCTTTGAGGTTGAAGCTCGCTTGCGAGAACTATTAGATATTCCAGTCTTCCACGACGATCAGCATGGAACAGCAATTGTTGTGCTTGCCGCTCTTCGCAACTCTTTGAAGTTGGTTAAGAAGAATTTGGGTGATGTGAAAATTGTGATGAGTGGAGCTGGAGCGGCTGGAACTGCAATCGCTCGTCTGCTTGTGCTCAGCGGAGCTAAGAACATCATCGCTTTTGATATCGATGGCGCTATCTGCAAGGAATCCTCAGGTGATGATCCGATGCGTCGCTGGTTTATCGAGAACTCAAATAAAGATAATTACACTGGCGATATCCATGGTGCTATGGCTGGCGCTGATGTCTTTATTGGTGTGAGCGCACCCAATGTTCTCAATGAGGCAGATATAGCCTCGATGAACTCAGGATCAATCGTCTTTGCACTTGCAAATCCAAATCCTGAAATCGATCCTGCGATAGCTCGCAAGTATGCGACAGTTGTTGCAACAGGACGAAGTGACCAACCAAATCAGATCAACAATGTTCTTGCATTCCCTGGAATTTTCCGCGGACTACTTGATGCAGGTGCACATAAGATCTCTGATGACTTACTAGTCGCGGCAGCTGAAGCCATTGCAGATTGCGTCACATCCTCACAGCTCAACGCATCATTTATTGTTCCAAGCGTCTTTGACCCACAAGTTGTCACTAAGGTGGCAAGTGCAGTGAAGACGATTTCCCAGAAGAAGAGCTGATGCACGAGTTAGCGGCCTCCTTCGATAGCCAATTCTCAACGCTGGCACCTTTTCTGCTTTATCTGATTGTCGGAGCCATCGTCTTCGTTGAGACTGGCCTTCTCTTTGGCTTCTTTCTGCCAGGTGATTCCATCCTCTTTAGCGCAGGGCTCGTAGCCGCCTCACATGGAAACATCAATATCGCACTCCTCTGCCTGGTGATTGTGGGAGCTGCCTTTGTTGGAGATCAGGTGGGCTTTGTGATTGGAAGAGTGGTTGGGCGTCCTTATCTCGATAAAAGAGAGTCTCCACGCATTCAAAAGATGATTGCACGCTCAGAGCGATTTTATGAAGAGACAGGATGGTGGGCTGTTGTTGCAGCTCGCTTCTTCCCGTGGATTCGCACATTCGTTCCACCTATTGCAGGTGCTGCAAAGATGAACTACTACAAGTTCCTATCTGCAAATATCTTTGGCGCAATACTCTGGGGCGCTGGAATTACTCTTGCAGGTTTTTATGCGGCAACACTTCCTTGGGTGAAGACTTCGTCTTATGCAATTGCTGCCTTCTTTATTTGTGGTTCCTTGATATCCGCGCTTGTGAACTACTTACGCCGCCCACGATAACGCCTAGATAAGTCATCGCAATTCCTGTAACAAGGTATGCGCTTATCTGAACACCCTCTGTGGGTGAGTAGAGATCAATTAAGAGTGAACCCATGAGGTTGCCGCCAACGCTAAAGAGTGTGAAAGTTAAAACTCCTAAGTGTTGAACAATTTTTGAGGTGAATGCTATATAGATAACGCCAATCACTCCTCCTGTGTAAATCCACCATGGCCCTGCTGGAAGAGGTGAAAGTTCGGTAGAGGTAAAGAGAATCTTTCCTGCCAAGAAAAGCGTCAAAAACGATGTTCCCATAATGAAGTTCAAAAGAGATGTTGAATAACTTTGATGTGAATGCTCATTGATCTGCCCATTGAGTGCTCTTTGAACTCCCACAACGGCTCCTGCAATACCAGCCAAAAGGACTGCAAAGAGCGAGAGATCTGAACTCTCAATCCGATCAAAGACAGAGATAAATACGGCAAAGACGGTAAATAGTGCAGCTGCAACTCTTCTTATGGTGATCTGCATCTTTCCACCACCTGTGATCCCTAAGCGGTCCACCAATAAAGAGGCAGCTGTTTGACCTGCAATAGATGCGACTGAGTAGATGGCCACGCCAATTACTGGCACTACATGAGTCTGAATAGCGACAAAAGTGCCGCCAAGAGCTCCTGCAAAAAGCGTCCAAATGGGCAGCTCTTTTGCTCGCACAGCAGCTCTCATATTTCGAGCTCCCACTTTTATGGCAGGAGAGAAAAGTGCAACGATAGCGATGATTAACAAACCAGAACTAAAAGAGATCAGGGCTGCTTGAACTCCATTATCTAGGCGATGTGACAGTTCACCATTTGCTCGCGCTTGAAGTGCAATCATCACACCTGAAATTGCAGCAAGGATATCTAAACGCTGATGCTCTCTTGTTGCCACTATTGACCCTCCAGCGCAAGAGTAATTTCCAGCCATTCCTCTTCGCGCTTATGTAAGTCAGAGGAGATTTTTTGAAGTTCTTCAGTCAGCGTAAGAAGCTTTCCTGAATCAGAACCGCCAGCTTCCAATTCAGTTGTAATGCGAATAACTTCTGCTTTTCCTTTTGAGATTTGTCGCTCAACTCGAGTGAGATCTTTTTTGAGCTGGCGTTGTTCTGCGGCGCTTGAACTCTTTCCACCCTCAGACTTTGTTGAAACAGGAAGCGATGATGCATGGCGAAGCTCTAGATATTCATCTACTCCGCGTGGTAAATCTCGAAGCTGAAGATCACCCAAGAGCCCCACAAATCGATCGCATACTCGCTCCAAGAAGTATCTATCGTGTGAAACAACAAGAAGAGTTCCACCGAAACTGTCCAGAAGATCTTCGAGTTCAGTCAAAGTTTCAATATCAAAATCGTTGGTTGGTTCATGGAGCATCAAGACATTAGGGGCATCCATCAACAGACGAGTCAATTGCAATCTGCGGCGTTCTCCTCCAGAGAGATCTCCCACAGGAGTCCATTGTCCATCTCTATCAAAGCCCAAGCGTTCACAGAGTTGAGATGCAGAGAGAGTCTTTCCCTTGCCTAATT
>JACCDX010626235.1_pt1 | contig 11154 bp, 10 predicted proteins | sample 7449681 | NCBI WGS metagenome assembly JACCDX01 (sample SAMN15323450, study PRJNA562643) | freshwater metagenome | isolation source: river surface water | place: USA:Blue River Watershed | collected 2017-08-18 | reverse complement strand
CCTTGACTCCGGGCGCTTTGTGTCTGAGGCTATTTCACGTGAAACCTTCGGCGTCTTATCGGCTGCTGTGGTGGAGCAGGTTGAAATCGCGGCGAAGTATTCGGGTTATATCGACCGGCAAAAAGTTGAGGTGGAGAGGGCGGCGCACTTTGAGAACCTCAGGCTGCCCGCCAAGTTGGACTACCTTCAGGTTTCATCCTTGTCGATTGAGGCAAGACAAAAGTTGGACAAGCATCGCCCAGAAACCTTGGGCATGGCTTCGCGAATTTCCGGCATTACGCCCGCTACCATTTCCTTGTTGCTGATTCATCTTAAAAGGGGTGGCTTTAAAGAGTTCATGGCCGTTAAGCCTGAGCTGGTTGAGGGCGCCGAAAGCCTGTCTTCATGAGTGAAGACCTGAAGTTGGCCTTGGCAGATGGTATTTCTGCCTTGGGTTTGTCGCTGAGCGAGGATGCCCAGAAGCAGTTGTTGGACTACATGGCTTTGATCCAAAAGTGGAACAAGGTCTACAACTTAACAGCACTTCGCGACCCACAGGAAATACTGACCCACCATTTGTTGGACAGCCTTTCTGCGGTTGGCCCATTGATGCATCAAACGCGGCCGTTGGGCGGGGCATTTTCTTTCTTAGACGTCGGATCCGGCGGCGGATTGCCGGGGGTGGTCATTGCCATTTGTTGCCCTGGCGTGAATGTGACTTGTGTCGATGCTGTTTCCAAAAAGGCCGCATTCGTTCAGCAGGTTGCAGCCAGTCTCAAGCTTGGCAACTTAAAGGGCATTCATGCCAGAGTCGAAACGCTTAGCGGCCCGTTCGACGTCATTGGGTCTCGTGCATTTGCCTCTTTGCCCGACTTTGTCAATTGGTCTTCTGGCGCCTTGGCCGATGGCGGTGTTTGGATGGCCATGAAAGGCAAGTTACCAGAAGAAGAAATGTCGGCATTGCCATCCATGGCCCAAGTGTTTCACGTGGAACAACTCCTTGTGCCCGGCCTGAATGCCGAAAGATGCATGATTTGGATGAAAAAATCGACGGCTTTGTCTGCCTAGGCATTTGGAGCTGGCTTTCGCCCATTACACTTGGGCTAGATAAGAAAGCCTTGCATGTTTGGAATTTCTGATTACGGCGCCTTTGTTGCGGCCTTTGTTTTGTTGTTGTTTTTGCCAGGGCCCGGCAATTTGGCCCTGATTACCTCTACCAGCCAAGGCGGCATGCGGGGCGGAGTGGCTTCAGTGTTGGGCTTGCTGTTGGGAGACCAAGTCTTGTTGTGGATGACGGTGGCCGGCGTTGCTGCTTTGCTGCAAAGCTATCCTCATTTGTTCATGGCGCTGCAGTGGGTAGGCGCAGCCTATCTGGCTTGGCTGGGCGCAAAAATGGTATTGGCCAAACCGGGCGAAGGCCCCGCCATCCAAATTACACCGGGAAAATATTTCAAAGAAACCATGCTCATCACCTTGCTCAATCCCAAGGCGATCATGTTTTACTTTGCTTTTTTCCCGCAGTTCATTGACCTTGAAAAACACCAGGGAATGACTACTTTTGTTTTCATGGCGGTCACCATTGCTGTGCTGGGTTTTCTTTACTGTTTCGGTGTCGTTTTGATCACCCACACCATGGCAGAGCGTATTCGAGCCAATCCGAAGGTGTCTGGCTTATTGCAAAAACTGGCTGGCGTGTGTTTGATTGGTTTCGGCTTGAAATTGGCCGTTGGCAAATGAGTGCACCAACTGAAAATTAAACGAGTAACAAATGGCAAAAATTTTCTGTGTTGCAAATCAAAAAGGTGGCGTTGGCAAAACCACATCGGCTGTCAACTTGGCCGCGGGTTTGGCCAAGGTTGGTCAAAGAGTTTTGCTGGTCGATTTAGATCCGCAAGGCAATACCACCATGGGCTCTGGCGTAGACAAACGTCAGCTAGAACTCAGTGTTTATGATGTTTTGCTGGAGTCTGCCAGCATTCAAGAGGCCGCCATTTTTTCTGAGAAATGTGCTTATCACGTCTTGGGTGCAAATCGTGAATTGGCCGGCGCAGAAGTTGAGTTGGTCGATTTGGAAAGACGCGATCAGCGTTTGAAGTTGGCGCTTGAGGTGGTCAATCAAGAGTTTGATTTTGTATTGATTGATTGCCCGCCGTCATTGTCCATGCTCACCCTCAATGGTCTGTGTGCTGCGCATGGTGTGATTGTTCCCATGCAATGCGAGTATTTTGCGTTGGAAGGCTTGACCGATTTGGTCAACACCATCAAGCAGGTTCACGCCAATTTAAACCCCGATTTGAAAATCATTGGTTTGCTTCGGGTCATGTTTGATCCTCGAATTACCTTGCAGCAGCAGGTGAGCGAACAGCTCAAATCGCATTTTGGCGACAAGGTTTTCAACACCGTCATACCGCGCAATGTGCGATTGGCCGAGGCCCCTAGTTATGGCTTGCCCGGCGTTGTCTTTGATCCATCTGCCAAGGGCAGCCAAGCCTTTGTGGAGTTTGCCAAGGAGTTGGTGCACCGCATTCCAAGCATGTGACACACCAAAACGTTGCAATGGAATACGCGAAAGTTTTGATTTTACCTGGATGGCAAGGAAGTGGGCCCTTACATTGGCAGATGAGGTGGGTTGAAAAATATGGCTACCAAGTGGTTGAGCAAAGCGATTGGATGCGACCTTTGCGGGGCGACTGGTTGGCACGATTGGACGACGTGGTGTCAGACATAGAGGCCCCGATCTATTTGGTTGCACACAGTTTGGCTTGTATTCAAGTGGCCGCATGGGCCAGCATTTCAAAGCGAGCTTATCAAGTGAAGGCGGCTTTGTTGGTGGCGCCCAGTGATGTAGAGGCGCCGCCGATGAAAGAGGTTTTCAACAGCTGGCGGCCCATCGCTGTGCAAAAGATGCCGTTTCAATCAAAGCTCATCAGCAGCCAAAATGACCCTTATTGCGCTGTTGAGCGCGCACAATTTTTTGCGAAAGCTTGGGGCCCCGCGTTGATCGACGCAGGACCTCAAGGCCACCTCAACGCCGACTCTTTATTGGGTGACTGGCCCGAGGGACACTCTTTTTTGAATGAATTAATGAAAGTCAATGAACATGGTCACTAAAAAACCAAAAGGGCTGGGTCGCGGTTTGGAGGCCCTGCTTGGGCCCAAAGTTCAGGAAGAGGCAAGCTCACCCCAAGCGGTTGAGGCCGCTGCCAATCGAACGCCTTCTGTTTTGGGTTTGGGCGATTTGGTGCCAGGCATGTACCAACCGCGCACGCGCATGGACGAAGGTGCTTTGTATGAACTGGCCGAGTCCATCAAGGCGCAGGGCATCATGCAGCCCATCTTGGTTCGCAAACTAAGCGATGGCCCCAATGCGGGTAAATATGAAATCATCGCTGGCGAGCGTCGCTTTCGCGCATCGCGTTTGGCGGGACTGAGCGAAGTGCCGGTTTTGGTGCGAGACGTCCCCAATGAAGCCGCTGCGGCCATGGCCTTGATTGAGAACATTCAGCGCGAAGACCTCAACCCCTTAGAAGAGGCTCAAGGTTTACAACGCCTCATTAAAGAGTTTGGGCTCACTCACGAAACAGCCGCCCAAGCGGTGGGGCGCTCTCGAAGTGCTGCAAGCAATTTGCTCAGATTGTTAAATTTGGCCGACCCCGTACAAACCATGCTGATGGCGGGCGACATTGACATGGGCCATGCACGCGCACTTTTGGCACTCGACAGGGCGGCACAAATTACAGCGGCCAATCAAATTACAGCCAAAAAAATGTCAGTGCGTGAGGCTGAAAGCTTGGTGAAAAAACTCAGCGCAGAGTTCTCATTGGTTCAGCAAAAACCGAAAAAAGAAAAATCGCGCGACATCAAACGCGTCGAAGAAGAACTGTCGGATTTGTTGATGGCCGAGGTTGAAGTGCGTATCAAAAAGCGCGTCAAGCGCCACGGACGGTTTGAAGAAATGGGCGAGCTGTCTATCCAATTTGGTTCGGTCGATGAACTCAATGGCTTGATTGAAAGACTTCGTGGCTAAAAAACAAAGCCATCAAAAAGGGCGCTCTAAAAAAATAGAGGGCCCTTTTTCATGGAGAGAATTTCAATGAAAGATTTTTCCAGGGTTCATGATGTTGTGTGGATCGAGCGCCTGCTTGATGGTCTTCATCATGCTGACGGCACCTGCGCCAGCCTCGGTTACCAAGAAGTCCATTTTGTGCAAACCAATGCCGTGCTCGCCCGTGCAGGTTCCGCCTAAACGAAGTGCGCGGCTAACCAACTTGTGATTCAGCGCTTCGGCCACTTCTCTTTCGCTTGGAATGTTGGGGTCGATCAAATAACCGAAGTGGAAATTGCCATCGCCCACATGACCCACTAAGAAGTAAGGCAAGCCACTGGCATCTGTTTCTGTGATGGAGTCCAACAGGCAATCTGCTAATTTGCTAATGGGTACGCAGGTGTCCGTGCTGATGGCTCTGCAGCCGGGTCTGCTCTGCAATGCCGCAAAGTAAGCGTTGTGACGCGCCGTCCAAAGGCGGGTGCGCTCTTCTGGCGTTGTGGCCCACTCAAACGCGTTGCCGCCATGATCGCTGGCAATTTCTTGTACGGTTTCGGCTTGTTCTTTGACGCCAGCGGGCGATCCGTGAAACTCCATCAACAGCATGGGTTCCTCGCGCAATCCCAACTTGGCATACGCATTCACCATGCGTACAGAGTTGTGGTCAATGAGTTCAACGCGGGCGATAGGGACACCCAGCTGAATGATTTGAATGACGGTCTGGACTGCGGCTTCAATGCTTGGAAATGAACAAATGGCGGCAGAAATGGCCTCTGGCAAGGGGTACAAACGAACAGTCACTTCTGTGATCACGCCCAAGGTGCCTTCGCTGCCTACAAACAAACGTGTGAGGTCGTAGCCAGCGCTGGATTTTTTGGCGCGCGTGCCTGTTCGAATGACTTCACCAGAGGCGGTTACAACTTCCAGTGCCAAGACGTTTTCTCGCATGGTGCCGTATCTGACAGCGTTGGTGCCACTGGCGCGGGTTGCGCTCATGCCACCAAGGGTGGCGTCGGCACCCGGGTCGATGGGGAAAAACAAGCCCGTCGATTTAATTTCTTCGTTCAATTGTTTGCGCGTGACACCTGGCTGGACGGTCACAGTCAAGTCTTCCGCATTGATTGAGAGCACCTTGTTCATGCGGGTGAGGTCAATGCTGATGCCACCCTGAACGGCCAACAAATGACCCTCCAAGGAAGAGCCTACGCCAAAGGGAATGACGGGCACTTTGTATTCGCTGGCCAACTTGACGGCATCAGAAACATCTTGTGTGCACTCGGCAAAAACCACGGCCGAGGGTGGCGGCACGGGTGCAAAGGCTGACTCGTCGCGGCCGTGTTGTTCTCGAATGACCAAGGCCGTTGAACAATTGTCACCAAATCGCGCCTTCAGCGCATCGATGAAAGCCTGCGGCACAGGACGAGCTTGAACCGCTGGGGCCAAGTGGGCAGCTTGAGTGGGTGCATTCATGGTGGGGCTCCGATGTCAAGGTTCGCAGTGACAAGGCTGATGCGTCAGCCAGTCACGTTGGTGAATCGAGCTTGGCGAAAACTTGTCAAACTCGGTCAAAATGAGAGTTTACGCGCAGACGCCCATTTTTGCAGGCGTCACAGCACAGGGGAAACACCATGGGTAATCGGCTCACACAAATTGCAACCCGAACGGGCGATGAAGGCACAACGGGTTTGGGCAACAACCAGCGGGTGTCCAAAAACAGTTTGCGCGTGCACGCCATGGGCGATGTGGACGAGTTGAATTCGCACATTGGCCTGCTACTGTGCGAGACCCTGCCTGACGATGTTCGGACGCTGATGGTCGAAGTGCAACATCAATTGTTTAATTTGGGCGGTGAGCTGTCTATCCCAGGCTTTGAGTTATTGAAGGCAGAAGCGGTGCAAGCCTTGGACCAAGCCCTCGAAAAATACAACGCCCAGTTGCCAAAGCTAGAAGAATTTATTTTGCCCGCAGGCAGTCGCGCGGCATCTCAAGCGCACATCTGCCGCACGGTTGCGAGGCGTGCCGAGCGCGCCACCGTGGCGCTTGGTAACGAAGAGGCCTTGAACGATGCCCCGCGTCAATATTTAAATCGACTTTCTGACCTGATGTTTGTTTTATCGCGCGTGCTCAATCGCATGGATGGCGGCACGGATGTTTATTGGCAAAGCGAGCGGATGAAAAAATGACAACAACGCCCAACGTATCTTCCAATGCCATACCCATGGCGCCTTTTGACAATGTCCCGCAAATTCGCCTGTATCAAAATTGGTTGAAGCAACATCGCGGTATTTCTTTTGATCGGTACGAAGATTTGTGGCAATGGTCCATCACGGACTTGGATTCTTTTTGGCAAAGTATTTGGGATTACTTTGACTTGCAATCGCCAACACCTCACACCGCCGTGCTGGCCAAGAACGCCATGCCGGGCGCGGTTTGGTTTCCGGGCGCGCAAGTCAATTACGCCAGTCAGGTGTTGCGCCACGTGGATGCCGCACATGCTGCAGGTTTTCCGGCACTGATTGCGCAAAATGAATTGGGCGTTCGACAAGAAATAGCCTGGCCAGAACTAAAGCGGCGAATTGCTTCCTTGGCCTTGCACCTACAAGCCCAAGGCCTTCAGCCAGGTGATCGGGTGGCGGCTTATTTGCCCAACATTCCAGAAGCCATCATTGCTTTTTTGGCCACCATCAGTGTGGGCGGTGTTTGGAGTATTTGCGCGCCCGACATGGGAACACTGGCGGTGCTCGATCGCTTTAAGCAAATTGAACCGAAGATTCTGATTGCTTGCGATGGCGTCACTTACGGCGGTAAAAATTATGACCGCATGAGTGTGATTCAAGAGCTGAAAGATGCGCTGCCGACAGTGCAGCACGTCATTGTGTACGACAACATTGGTGTTGCAGATTTGGCCAGCAACGAAGTGGCTGCGGCCATTCGCTTTTCTGAAACGACGCTGCGACAAGGACTGGAAGTCGATCACTTCGAACCCATGGCCGTGCCCTTTGATCATCCGCTGTGGGTGGTTTATTCGAGCGGCACCACCGGCTTGCCTAAACCCATCGTGCATGGACACGGCGGCACTTTGATCGTGGCCCTGGCGCTGAAAATTTTGCACAACGATGTGGGCTGCAGTTATCACCCCAACACATGGGGCGAACGTTTCCATTGGTACAGCTCAACCGGTTGGGTCATGTGGAATGCCCAAGTGGGTGGCTTGCTCAATGGCACCACCTGTGTGATTTATGACGGCAACCCAGGTGGTAGCAAAGACAATCCAGATTGGACAACGCTGTGGCGTTTTGCCGCAGACAACCAAGTGACATTTTTTGGCGCAGGTGCCGCGTTCTTTGCCAACTGTCAGAAGGCGGGCATTGAGCTCAGTCAGTGTGGCGATCTGTCGCGCATTCGTGCATTGGGTACAACGGGCTCACCTCTCTCACCTGACACCCAAAAATGGGGCAATGCACAATTCAAAAATATTCAAAAAGCGTACAGCCAATCGCGCTATTTGCATCGGGAAAAAGACGGTGATATTTGGTGGTGCAACATTTCGGGCGGCACTGACTTTTGTGGCGCCTTCATTGGCGGCAACCGAGAGTTGCCACAAGAGCCTGGCGTCATGCAGTGTCGCTTGATGGGTTGCGCGGTAGAAGCCTGGAACGAAGCGGGAGAGCCTGTGCACGGTGAAGTGGGCGAACTGGTTTGTGTTCAACCCATTCCCTCCATGCCTTTGTACTTTTGGAACGATGACCAAAATGCACGCTACTTGGCCAGCTATTTTGAAATGTATCCTGCGGGCCGCGGTCGCAAGCCGGGTGGCGGCGATGCTGATGCCTCGTACGGCGGCGTTTGGCGCCATGGCGATTGGTTGCGCATTGGTGCGGCAGGTCAGGGCAAAGAAGGTGGCGAGGGCTGCGTTATTTTTGGCAGGAGCGATGCCACCATCAATCGGCATGGCTTGCGCATGGGCACCAGCGAACTTTATAGCGCCGTAGAAGCTTTGCCGGAAGTGATGGACAGCATGGTGGTCGACCTTGAATACTTGGGCCGTGAAAGTTACATGCCTTTGTTTGTGGTGTTGATGCCCGGTTTGAACTTGACGGAAGACGTTAAAAACAAATTGAACAACGCCATCAAAACCGCGCTAAGTCCTCGCTTTGTGCCGAATGAAATTTTTCAGGTGGCAGAAATCCCCAGAACCTTGTCAGGCAAAAAGCAAGAGTTGCCCATCAAGAAACTGATGTTGGGTCAGCCACTTGAAAAAGTGGTGAACAAAGATGCCATGGCCAATCCAGCGTGTTTGGATTGGTACGTTGATTTGGCCAACAAGCATTTGGCCAAATCAACTTAAACACAGCACAAATTAGTTCTTGTGCAAGTCGGCGTTCAGGCTGCCCCAGCTTTCGGTGCGGGGAATGGCTTGAACCGCGCCTGACTGTGAATCGCGGCGGAACAAAATGCCATTGCGGCCAGACAGTTCGCGCGCTTTGACCACGCTGCCATCGGGCATTTTGACGCGCGTGCCGCCCGTCACATAGCAGCCGGCTTCCACCACACAATCGTCACCTAAAGAAATGCCAATGCCTGAGTTGGCACCCAGCAAGCAACGCTTGCCAATCGAAATGACTTCTTTGCCGCCACCCGACAAAGTACCCATGATGGAAGCGCCGCCGCCCACATCACTTTGATCGTCGACCAACACGCCAGCACTGATGCGACCTTCCACCATGGAGGCGCCCAATGTGCCTGCATTGAAATTGCAGAAGCCTTCGTGCATCACGGTGGTACCCGATGCCAAATGCGCACCCAAGCGCACACGGTCAACGTTGGCAATGCGCACACCAGACGGCACAACGTAGTCTGTCATGTAAGGGAACTTGTCGACGGCTTTGACGTCAAACACAACGCGTGCTGCGCGAGCACGCAAACGTGCCGCTTCCAATTGATCAAGGGGACAAGGGCCCATGGAGGTCCAAGCCAAATTGGCCAACATGCCAAAGATGCCGGTCAAGTTGGCTTGATGTGGTTTGATGAGGCGGTGGCTCAGCAGGTGCAGACGCAAGAACACATCGTGTGTGTCTTTGGCGGGTTCAGACAAATTGGCAATGCTTGTTTTCACGGCCACCACATTGACGCCGCGCAACTCGCAAGGACCTAAGGCTTTGACGAATGCTTCGCCCAAATGCGTTTTGGCATCGGCGTCACTCAACACTTGGCTGCCAGCTTCTAGGATGCCCTCGGCCAATTGGGGTGCGGGATACCAAGTGTCTAAGACGGCACCGTCTTTGGCCAAGGTTGCCAAGCCATAGGCCACAGCGCTGCTTTGAATCATGGGAGGGGTTTGCATGGTGTTGAGTTAAAAAATCAAAAACGAGATTATCGGGCTTTGTGATGAACTTTGCTTTTATTGCAATTCTGAAAGATCAATGCTTTGCTGCTTGAGCCATTCACCTTGCGTGTTTTGAAAGCCCAGCTGAATTTGTTTCTGGGCCCAATTGAAATCAATCAAGGCAAAGTGATTTTGAGTGATCAAGTCGCCCAGTCGATTGGGGCCTGCTTCTTTGGCAGTGGCCCATGCATGCGTCATGCCGCTCGAAGTCAGCTCGTACAGCGGGTAGTTGTTGCCGCGCTTGCTTTTGTAGATGGCCCCAATGTGACGGTCGCCGGATAAGAAAACCACGCCTTTGGCTTGCGTTTTTTGGATGACTTGTTCCAACTTTTCCAGCTCTTTGGGGAAGTTGTGCCACGACTCCCAACCATGCCCCTCAGCGACCACTTGGATGCCAGACACGATCAAGCGAACATCTGCCGCTTGCTTCAGTTGCATCTCAAGCCATTGCCATTGCGCATCACCCAGCATGGTTTTTTGAGGATCGGCATCGGGCAGGTAACGCTCTTTGCCAGGTGCATCCCTTTGGTCGGTGACTTTGGGGCGGGATTTAAACCAGCGGGTGTCAAGGAGAATCACTTGGACGCGTTGCCCTGCCGATCCAAATTGGTAGGCCTGGTAGAGGCCCTCACGCTGACGCCGCGGATCGTTGGCGGGCAATTGCCAAAAATCCATGAAGGCTTCTTTGGCCGTTTGCTTGTGTTGGAATTCGACACCACCGTCATTCAATCCCATGTCGTGGTCGTCCCAAATAGCCAGGTGCGGAACCTCTTTGCGCAATTGGGCAAAGCCGGTTTGTGTTGCTTGGGTGGCATAGGCGTTTTGCAAAGCACTCAATTGCCATGGCTGTCTGCTGGCGTAAACGTTGTCACCGCCAAAAATAAACAAATCGGGCTTGCTCGCCAAGATGCTGCCCCAAATGGGCTGTGATTTGTTTTGATCAATGCAAGAACCAAAGGCAATGCGCCGGATTTTTTGCGGCAAAGCGGGAGGTCTCGCATTGCTTTCTAAGGCACTGCCAAGCCCAGAGAAGAGAGCTCCCAAACTGGTCACTTTTAATAATTTTCGGCGGTCCAAGGCGTGCTCCTGTGTGCCCAAATGGGCATGACTCTCTGCTTATACGGTGCGGATATTTTATGACTGATCAGTTCATGTTGGTCGATCAGTGGCTAGAATAATGCGATGACCACCGCTAACGAACCCGTTAAAAAATCCTTCAAAACACAAATGTTGGAGGCCAGAGAGCTGGCCATCACCGCCTCAGTGAACCGGTTGCTTTCGGAAAAAGGCTTTGATGCGATGACGGTGGATGAAGTGGCGGCGGAGGTTGGGATTGCCAAAGCCAGTTTGTACAAACACTTCAACAGCAAAGAAGAATTGGCGTGTGCAGCCATGGTTTTGGCCATGCAAAAAGCGCAGGCATTTTTAGAAAACCTCGATCAGCAAACGGACATTGAATTGGCTCACTCAACACCAAGTTCTGCGTTGAACAAGCTGATGGCCACAACGCGTTGGACACTCCAGTTAAAACTGGCCGGCGAAATGCCAACGCTACCAAGTCAAAACTCCAGCTTGCGCGCAACCCTGATGGCCAGTCGGCCTTACATGGATGGCTTGATGCGGGTCAGCGATTTGCTGGGCGGATGGATTGTTCAGGCACAAAAAGAAGGCCACCTCAATTCTGCGCTGCCACCCATTGCCATTTTGTACACCTTGTTTGCCAGAGCCTGCGATCCAGTGGTTG
>JACCDX011223079.1_pt1 | contig 11157 bp, 9 predicted proteins | sample 7449681 | NCBI WGS metagenome assembly JACCDX01 (sample SAMN15323450, study PRJNA562643) | freshwater metagenome | isolation source: river surface water | place: USA:Blue River Watershed | collected 2017-08-18 | reverse complement strand
TGTTTCCGAAGCTGGGCCCCTTGCCACAGATATCGCATGTTGATGCCACAGCGGTACTCCTTTGAAATTCGACTAGTTCCAATGGGAACAGGGCGTAAGGGTACCCCGTGAGCGTGGGTTGATGCCAATTGCCGCCCGGCGTGAGCCAGGGATAGGCGTGAGTTGGGCAACATGAGAGGTAGCCCAAGGGAATGTCGATGTGCCCAAATGTGAGAACGCGGAAGATTGCCTTAGAGCCGGTAGAGCGGTTCAGAATCGGGGAATGAGTTCCATGAACTCCTTAGATCTAGCCAGATGGCAGTTCGCCATCACAACTGTGTACCACTTTATATTTGTCCCAATCACTATTGGCATGGCCTTTCTGGTTGCTGGACTTCAAACAGCATGGTTTCGAACCAACAAGGTTAAATACCTGCGGGCAACTAAGTTCTTTGGCAAGTTGTTCTTAATCAACTTTGCTATCGGTGTTGTCACTGGAATCGTTCAAGAGTTCCAGTTTGGAATGAACTGGTCTTCATACAGCCGATTTGTCGGAGATGTTTTTGGTGCACCTCTTGCAATGGAGGGTTTGCTCGCGTTTTTCCTTGAGAGCACCTTTCTAGGTCTCTGGATCTTTGGTTGGGATCGACTCCCGAAAAAAATTCACTTAGCTTCAATCTGGATCGCTGCAACAGGAACCTTGTTGTCGGCTTACTTTATTTTGGCGGCAAATGCCTGGATGCAACATCCAGTCGGATACATCATTAATGAAGAAAAGGGCCGAGCAGAACTTGTGGATATCGTCGCAGTTCTCACACAAAATACCGCGCTTGCTACCTTCTTTCACACTATTCCATCCGCTGCATTTACAGGTGGCGCGGTTGTTGCTGGTGTCTCTGCATACCTCATTATCAAGCGCAAGGATCTTGAAATGGCACGAAGCACTTTTAAACTAGGTGCGATAACAATGTTAATAAGTTTTGTACTTGTCGCTGTCTCTGGCGATATCACAGCTCGAATCATGACTGAACAGCAACCAATGAAGATGGCGGCAGCAGAGGCTCTCTATGACACTCAAGCAAATGCACCATTCTCGCTACTGACAATTGGAACTCTTGATGGTTCAAAAGCGGTATTCCAAATGGGAGTTCCATCAGTGCTGTCATTCATGTCAACCGGTGATTTCAATGGCGTTGTAGAAGGAATTAATGATCTAGAGGCTATGTACGATGAAAAGTATGGTCCAGGGGATTACACCCCTAATGTGCCGTTGGCTTACTGGTCATTCCGCCTGATGATTGGCTTTGGCGTAATCGCTTCACTGTTTGTCTTCTTAGCTTTATGGCAGATGCGTCGTGGAGGAACTCCTAAGGGCAAGTGGTTTGGCCCAGCGATGTACTCATTGCCCTTCCTTCCACTTCTTGCAAACTCATTTGGTTGGATCTTTACTGAAACAGCTCGTCAGCCGTGGGCGGTGTTCGGTTTGATAAAAACCGAAGATGGAGTCAGCGCTGTTGTATCTGCAGGAGCGGTTCTCTTCACCATGATTGTGTTCACACTCTTGTACGGAGTTCTTGCTTTTATTGAGTTTGGATTGATCTTGAAGGTAATTAAAAACGGACCAACTGAAGAGCTCGATTATGAGAATCCAGAGCTTGGTGGCTCTGAGGATAAACAACTAGTGATGGCGTATTAAGAAAGGAGTATGGAAATGAGTTTTCAAACAACATGGTTTTTGCTGATTGCTGTTCTATGGGTTGGCTACTTCATTCTTGAAGGTTTTGATTTCGGAGTGGGCATGCTCCAGCGCTTTGTTTCTCGCAATGAAGCTGATCGACGTGCCGTTCTGACAACACTTGGTCCTGTCTGGGATGGCAATGAGGTGTGGCTACTCGTTGCAGGAGGTGCGACATTTGCAGCTTTCCCGGAATGGTATGCAACCCTGTTTAGTGGTTTTTATCTTCCACTCTTCCTGATTCTTGTCTCGCTCATTGTTCGCGGTGTCGCTTTTGAATATCGCAGCAAGTATGGAAAGGCGCAATGGCGTCAACGGTGGGATTTAGCAATCTTTATCAGCCGCGCAATCCAGCTCTTCTGTGGGGGGTTGCATTTGCCAATATCGTTCGCGGAGTACCTATTGAAAGAGCTGAAAGTGGCTCTCTCGAATATGTTGGTGGATTTTTCAATTTGCTCAATCCTTATGCGTTATTAGGTGGCGTTGTAACTCTGACTGTGTTCCTTACACATGGCGCAGTGTTTCTCTCTTTGAAGACAACTGGAACTATCCGTGATCGTTCCCATGAAATCGCAAAGGTTTCAGGGCTCGTGGCCGCGGTAGCTGCGGTTGCCTTCCTGGTCTGGACTAATCTGATGCTTCCAGAGATCAACTCAGTAGTACTCGCTCTTTCTACCGCTGTTGCACTTCTATGGGTTGCAGGCATCTTTGCAAACCTGAAGCGTCGAGAGGGTTGGGCTTTTATCTTCTCAGCGGCAACAATTGCAACATTTGTTTCCACATTGTTCTTTGCTCTATATCCAAGAGTTATGCCAAGTTCACTAGGTGCACAGTTTGATTTAACTATTACTAATGCATCGAGTACCGATTACACACTCAAGGTCATGACATTTGTTGCGGTCATCATGACTCCATTGGTGTTGATCTATCAGGGCTGGACTTACTGGGTATTCCGCAAACGCGTGAGTGCTTCACAGATACCAAATGCTGAACATGGCATTTTGGACACAGTAAGCCATACGCTTCATAAGTGAGATCGAATAACCTGCGGCTACTGCTTCAACGAGGCGGTAGCCGCAGACTTTTCATTGTCTCAATAGCAGCCTCATTTATTTGGGTTAGCATCATTGTTGGAAGTGGCCTCGTCTTAGCACGAGTGATTGTCGCAATTATTAATAAGGACTCATCAGCCCTTTCTCTCATCACTATCCTGGCTGCACTGTGGGCTTTTAGAGCTCTCTTTAACTCCACATTTGAAACATGGTGCTCACTTCAGGCAAGCTCAATCAAGGGGCAGATACGTAACGAGGTTACTTCAAACCTTGATTCATATTCGCATGTCCCACCATCTGTCATTACAACTCTCTTGGTAAAGGGATTGAACTCGCTAGATATCTACCTTGGTCGCTTTCTGCCTCAACTGTTCTTCTCGATGGTTGTTCCGGCGGTTGTGATTGTGACCATCTTTATTTTAGATCCCCTGTCTGCACTCATTGCAGTTCTTACATTGCCATTGATTCCTATCTTCGGGGCCTTGATTGGTCGCTACACAGCTGATTCAGTGGCTAAGAAGTGGCGGAGCTTAGGATCACTTTCTTCTTACTTTGAAGACTCACTTCGAGGTTTTATCACCTTGAAGATATTCGGACGTCACGATACGCAAAGCTCCCGCATTGAAGAGATGGGGGATAGATACACCCGAGAAACGATGAAGGTATTGAGCGTTTCATTCTTATCTGCACTCGCACTTGAATTGGTAGCAACTCTGTCAGTGGCGGTAATCGCAGTGACTATTGGTATTCGTTTAGTGTATGACTCGGTCGACTTTACGAGCGCACTTGCGGTTCTTATTTTGGCTCCAGAGGTTTACTTTCCGCTTCGAAGTGCCGCCTCACTTTTTCATGCCTCGGCAGATGGAAGCCAAGCCCTTGAACAGCTGCAGGAGATTGAGAAAAAGAAGAGTGCTTCAATTGATTCAATCGAATGTGATTTCTCTCGGGTAGAAGCAGTCTCGTGGAGTCAGTGGGGGCTCACAATTCCTGGTCGAGAGTCTTCAGTAATTGAGGCCCACACCGCAAAAAATGGAGAACTCCACTTTATTCTCGGCGAATCAGGGGCAGGAAAGAGCACCTTTGCTCTCAACCTTCTTGGCATTACTCATGAAGCCGAGGTCATAGTTGATAGCGGAACAACACAAAGGCTCTTAATCCCAGAGTTGAACTCCTCTTGGTTGAAATATCTTGGGTGGATACCGCAGCTTCCACAACTTGCACATGGCTCTTTGCGAGATCAGTTTCGACTTATTTCGCCAAAAGCATCTGATGATGAGATCAAGAGTGTTTTATCCATCGTTGGTTTAGAGATAGAGGATTTACCCAGTGGCCTTGAAACAGTTCTCGGAGGCTCTGGCGAGGGAGCAAGCACCGCATCTGGAGGACAGGTACGAAAGATTGCTGTAGCCCGTGCGCTTTTCTCCAAGCCTCAATTACTAATCGCTGATGAGCCAACTGCAGATCTTGACTCGCAGAGTGCAGAAAAAGTCATGAAGGCTTTGAGATCTTACGCATCAGCTGGAGCGATAGTCATCTGTATTACCCACGATTTATCAATTGTAGAAACACAGGACTCACAACAAAGTTTTGTATCGAAGGTGCGCCCATGATGTTTTTTGCGTACTTGTTTGGTGCTTTTGTATTTATTGGTGGCATAGGACTTACTATTTCAAGTGGATGGTTAATCACTATGGCTTCATCCCACCCTCCTATTTTGACGCTAGGAGTAGCGGTGACAATGGTTAGATTCTTTGGAATCTTTCGCGCTGTTGCCCGATATGGCGAGAGAATCATCAGTCACAAAGCGGTCTTTGATCAGCTAACTTCTCTGCGAGTAAGGATTTACTCCAAGGTAGCAAGCAAGAGTATTTCTGCATCATCTGTGATTAATTCTGGTCCTGCAGTGAAGAGTTTGGTAGATGATGTTGAAAGAGCACAGGAGTATCAACTCCGAATTAAACTGCCTGGAGTCTCTGCGGCATTTGCATTAACTTCGGGGGTTTTGTTGGGATGGTGGATTAGACCAGAATCTCTCTTAATCACAGCTCCAGTTTCAATACTCTTGTTAACTCTCATTCCTGCGCTAATCTCACGCACATCTCTTCCACTTGCAAAAGGAATCGAGAGAAAAGAGGGTTCATATACCAAGATTGTGGATTCAGCTGTACACGGTGTTGTTGAAGCACGTATCTATGGATACTTGGAACAATCCTTTCTTCCAGCGCAACAGCATGAGGATGAGATTAAAGGGATAGAACGAGCCTTGATTTTCCGGAGTGGCTTTTTCTCACTCATGGCCAATCTACTGATCGGTGGTTCTGTCGCAGCGTGTGCATTCTTAGCTTTCACCCTCACGCAGGATCTCGATCTTCCTGCGGTACAGATTGCTATGTTGATCTTCCTTCCGCTGGTTATGTTTGAGGCGATCACCGCTTGGTATCCAAACTTATTTGGCTCGGGAAAGCTGATTGCATCTCAACAGGCGGTAGATGAGTTGCTGCAAACGAAGGATGCACTTTCTAGCAAGAGCGAATTCAATGAGATTGTCAGAAAACTTGAATGCAAGGATGTTCATGTTTCCTGGCGTCAAGATTTTATGCGCGGTGTTTCATGGGAGCTTTTACGGGGCGAGTTAATGGTAATTCGTGGCAACTCTGGCACAGGTAAATCAACCCTTGTCATGGGCTTACTTGGCTTGCTGCCTTACGCGGGTTCGATACGCATCAACGATCGTGAACTATCAACAATCTCCGAGTTGAATTCCATCATTGTAGGCACAGTTCAAAAATCACATGTCTTTAACACCTCAGTGCGCGAGAACATGAAGATAGGCAATCCGGATGCAACCGATGAAGAGATCATGGAAGTTCTTTATGAACTTGGCTTGGATGCACTTATCTCAGAGATGGATAGTGGCTTAGACACCATTGTTGGTAGCTATGGAAGAGAGATATCAGGTGGTGAGGCAAAGAGGTTTGCAATCGCACGCACCTTGCTAGCTAAGGCCCAGATATACATCTTTGATGAGCCAACGGAGCATCTCAATTCAGAGCTCTCACTTCGTGTCATGAAGGCGATCAAAAAGCGCTGTGGCTCAGCTTTATGCATTGTCATCACCCATTCTGATTGGCAGGATTCAGATAAATCGCTGACCCTCGTGCGTTAACCAACTTTTTTGCGAGGTTGCACGAGAGAATGCTCGCATGGCCACACTAGAGAACAAGGTTTCTGCCGTTGTGGGTGACCGCACCGCCAAAGTTCTCAGCACCGTCTTTGGAATAACAACCGTTGGTGATCTGATGCGCCACTATCCACGCCGTTACATGGTGCGTGGGGAGTTATCAGATATTTCTGAACTGCGTGAAGGTGATGAGACCACCATTTTGGCGCAGATCTACTCCACAACAAATCGACCTTTGCGTGGCCGCAAGGGGAGCATTCTCGAGGTTGTTGTCACTGATGGAACCGACAAATTATCACTGACATTTTTCAACCAAGCCTGGCGCGAAAAGGATTTGAAGGTTGGGCGACAAGGTTTGTTTGCAGGAAAGATCGGTGTCTTTAATAACAAGAAACAATTGGCACACCCTGATTACGAGTTGATTCCCGATGGCTCCGATGTGGATTCAGCGGTAGAAGGTTTTGCTGGCAAGTTCTTACCGGTGTATCCAGCCTCATCAAAACTTCCATCCTGGAAGATCTCTCAATGCGCACAACTTGCTATAGGCGCGTTAGATGAGATCAGTGATTTTCTTCCGGAATCCATACGTGAAAAACACAATTACCCAACCTTGCACCAAGCTCTCGTACAACTTCACCAACCAGCTGATTTAGATCATGCAGAAACTGCTCGTGAACGTTTAACCTTTGATGAGGCATTTCTCCTTCAATCCTTACTGGTAATGCGTAGAAATGAGCTGAAGAAACTCAATTCAACCTCTAGAAAAAGGATTGCTGGCGGCTTACTCGACACCTTTGATAAATCACTTCCATTTGAGTTAACCGCTGGCCAGGAAGCGGTGTGCAAAGAGATCGAAAGTGATTTAGCCCAGCCTCATCCGATGCATCGCCTACTGCAAGGAGAAGTTGGCTCCGGAAAAACCATTGTTGCCTTACGCGCCATGCTTGCTGTTGTCGATAGCGGAGGGCAAGCGGCACTTCTTGCTCCAACAGAAGTACTTGCTGCGCAGCATCTGCGAACTATCCAACGACAGCTTGGCACTTTGGCGCAAGGCGGAATGTTGGGAGGTTCCGATAAAGGTACCCAAATCACTTTGATTACAGGATCGCAATCTGCGCAAGCACGAAGGGATGCACTTGCAAAGGCAGCAGATGGAACCGCAGGAATAGTAATTGGAACCCATGCACTATTGGGCGAATCGGTTGTATTCAAAGATTTAGGTTTAATTGTTGTAGATGAGCAACATAGATTTGGTGTTGAACAACGTGATGCATTGAAGGTGAAAGCGGTGCTTCCGCCGCATTTGCTAGTGATGACTGCAACACCAATTCCACGTACCGTGGCTATGACCGTCTTTGGTGATTTAGATGTTTCGACTCTTAGCGAACTACCGCTAGGCCGTCAACCAATTACTACCCACGTAGTTCCTGTAAAGGAAAAACCAAACTACTTGGATCGTGCCTGGGCCAGAATCCGTGAAGAGGTTTCACAAGGCCATCAGGCTTATGTAGTTGCACCACGTATTTCAGCAGATCCCGATGCTGGGGCAGATGCGGATTTAGATTTCCTCTTTGGAGAAGAATCCGATGAAATTTCATCGGTAGAAGAGTTAGCTCCAATGTTGCATGCAGGTCCTTTGCAAGGACTCAAAATCGCTATTTTGCACGGTCGTTTATCTGCCGAAGAAAAAGACACCACTATGCAAGCTTTTTCCAAGGGAGAGATTGATGTCTTGGTCTCAACCACAGTCATCGAGGTTGGTGTGGATGTAGCCAATGCAACGATCATGGTGATCATGGATGCCGATAGGTTTGGTGTATCTCAACTCCACCAGTTAAGAGGACGTGTTGGTCGAGGAACCTCACCAGGGCTGTGTCTCTTGGTCTCACAGTGCGAAGAGCTGACGCCAGCGCGTGAGCGACTCAACGCCGTTGCCGGAACTCTCGATGGCTTTGAACTTTCACGAATCGACCTCGAACAACGACGTGAGGGTGATGTATTGGGAAGAAATCAATCGGGAACCCAATCTCACCTTCGTTTATTGCGGGTATTGAGGGATGAATCTTTGATTGAGCAAGCCCGCGATGATGCTGAGCAATTGATCGCTAAAGATAATGATTTAACCGACTATCCTGCGCTTAGGAAAGAGCTCGCGCAACTGCAGCGAGATCAAGCTGTCGATTATCTAGATAAGGGTTAGAACATTGAGAATCATTGCTGGCGTAGCGCGTGGGCGGAGTTTAGGAGCGGTTGCAGGCGCAACTCGTCCAACCTCAGATCGCGCACGCGAAGGACTTTTCTCTTCTCTGACATCTGAGTTTGGAAGTTTTGAGGGGCTGCACATTCTTGATTTATTTGGTGGCTCAGGTGCAATTGCGTTGGAATCGCTTTCACGTGGTGCAACCTTGGTGCATGTTGTTGAAAAAGATGATGAGGGGCAGAAGACAATCGAAACAAATTATGAGCTAGTGAAAAAATCTAACCCCAGTGGAAAGCTTCAACTCTTTGGAATGAGCGCGGAGAGATTCTTAAAGGAGCTTCCAAAAACAAAGTATCACCTCGTGTATATCGATCCGCCATATGATTTCAGTAATCAAGCTGTCGAAGATGTTTTATCTGCATTAGATGATGGAGAGTTTTTAAGTAGCGATGCCTTTATTGCAGTTGAGCGCACTGCGCGAGGGGCACAATTCATTTGGCCTGATGCCTTTGCACCCGCTCGTGAGCGAAATTATGGGCAGGCGACCATTTATTACGGTAATTATCAGCCTTAAGAATGGATAACTTGGCTCCATCTTGCTAGCGTTTACGCCATGAAGCGCGCAGTTTGCCCAGGATCCTTTGATCCGATCACATATGGGCATTTGGACATCATTGAGCGTGCTGCTCAGCAGTTTGATCATGTTGTGGTTGCAGTTCTTGAAAATCGAACTAAATCCAGCCTCTTTACCGTGCAAGAGCGCATTTCTATGATCACCGAGGTTGTTGCTAAGTTTCCCAATGTCTCCGTTGATTCATGGAGTGGTTTGTTAGTTGACTACTGCAAGAGCAATTCAATTCAGGCAATTGTGAAGGGCCTTCGCGCAGTTTCAGATTTTGATTATGAGCTACAAATGGCGCAGGTGAATTTGCAGGGTTCTGGAGTAGAGACCATGTTTATGGCAACTGCGCCTACACACTCTTTCCTTTCCTCATCATTGGTTAAAGAGCTCGCTCATTACAACGGCGATGTCTCAACTATGGTCCCACCATCAATTAACGAAGCACTCAAGCTACGAATAGCGGGGAAGTAATATGGATTCAGTTGAGAAGTTAACCGCAGCAATCACGATGGTTGAAGAGGCCAGAAGCGTTCCGCTTTCTGCCAGTTGTGTGGTTCATCGTGCTGAAATGCTCGAAGTTCTAGATGATGCTCGTGAATCTCTGCCTACCGATTTTGCATCAGCCCAGAAGATAATTGAAACTCGCGATGCCATCATTGAGGAGGCTCGATTGAGCGCTGAACAAATGATTGCAATCGCTCGCGAAGATGTTGCGCAGATGGTAGAACAGACTTCAATTGTTCAGATCGCACGTGATGAGGCTCGTAAAATTCTTGATGATGCTCGCGAAACAGCTGAGATTGAAAAAGCTGAAGTTGAGGAATATATCGATGGTCGCCTTGCAACTTTGGAGGTAATCCTCAATAAAACTATGGATGCTGTTTCTCGTGGACGCGATCGCTTGGCTGGGGCAAACGATAAGGATGTTTTGTCTCAACTTGCAGATGAAAATTAATTTCTAGAAAAACTCCATGAGTAAACAAGTAGATACATTTGAGCTCAACACCTATGAGCTTCCTCGTCGTGCGGGGGAGATGAAGGAGTATGAGCTAGATATCGTTGTTAAAGAAAAGTTTGGCGTGGAGTTGATTGCTGTTCCAGCGGGAGATTTCATCGAAGTAGATGTGCGTCTTGAGTCTGTAACTGAAGGTGTCTTGCTGAGCGCAGAGGTGTATGCGGTAGCTAAGGGTGAATGTATTCGCTGCCTTGATCCAGTTGAAATTGTTATTGATCGAAAGATTCAGGAGCTCTATAACTACGAGCCAACCAATGAGCGTGGAAAGCGAAAGAAGAAGCAGGAGGAGAGCCTCGAAGATTTAGAGATCGAGGATGAGTTAATGATGGAGGGCGAGATCATGGATCTTGAAACCCCTATCCGCGATGCTGTCGTTCTCTCACTTCCCATCAATCCGGTGTGCAGCGAGGATTGCCTCGGCTTATGCCCTGAGTGCGGGGGTAAATGGGCCGATCTACCCGAGGATCACGCACACGAGGCGATTGATGCCCGTTGGGCCAGCCTTCAGGGGCTTAGCCTCGATGACCCCGATTTCAAGATTTAGCCCTTTTAAGGGATACTTTCCCTCTGCAGCCACGCTGCTGCTAAGTGATTGAGAAGAGGTTAGAACAGTGCCAGTACCAAAGCGAAAAATGTCGCGTTCAAAGACGCGTTCACGACGTAGCCAGTGGAAAACTACTGCAGCAGCTCTTTCAACATGCGGTCAGTGCCAGCAACCTAAGTTGCAGCACACCGCTTGCCCAACATGCGGTACTTACAACCGTCGTCAGGTATTAGAGGTCTGATCTGAGCTCCATGCTCAGTGAGCAGCTGGGAGTAACTCTCGATCCAGCTTTGCTTGAGTTGGCCTTTACACACCGATCATTTGCATATGAATCGGGAAGTTCAGAAACAAATGAACGTCTTGAATTTCTTGGTGATTCAGTTCTCGGATTAATTGTTACCGAGGAGCTGTACAAACGGTATCCAGATTTTGATGAGAGCCGTTTATCGCCATTGCGTTCAGGTGTAGTCAATATGCGTGCGCTCGCAGATATTGCTCGCGGTTTACAACTTGGCCAGTACATCCGCCTTGGAAAAGGTGAAGAGGTTACTAATGGTCGCGATAAAAACTCTTTATTAGCAGATGCTCTCGAGGCATTGATTGGCGCTATTTATTTACAGTTTGGTTTTGCACGATGCACCGAGATTGTGCGCGATCTCATAACCCCAACAATGGATTCAGCGGTAGCGCGTGGTGCTGGACTTGATGGAAAGACGGCGCTGCAGGAGTTGGCCGCCTCATTAGGAAAGGGTGCGCCTGAATATATTGTCAGTGAAGAAGGTCCTGATCACGATAAGAACTTCACCGCGGTAGCGATGTTAGCTGGGCA
>JACCDX011045809.1_pt1 | contig 11157 bp, 12 predicted proteins | sample 7449681 | NCBI WGS metagenome assembly JACCDX01 (sample SAMN15323450, study PRJNA562643) | freshwater metagenome | isolation source: river surface water | place: USA:Blue River Watershed | collected 2017-08-18 | reverse complement strand
AGTGTTCTTGCAGGTTGTGGCCTTCACCGCCGATGTAGGAGATGACCTCAAAACCGTTGGTCAGGCGCACTTTGGCGACCTTGCGCAACGCAGAGTTAGGCTTCTTGGGGGTGGTGGTGTACACGCGAGTGCAAACGCCACGACGCTGTGGCGAGTTTTGCATCGCGGGGCTCTTGGACTTGGTCTTTTCGACCTCGCGTCCTTGGCGCACCAATTGGTTGATGGTTGGCATTGAAAAACGTCCCTAAACGTGAATTGAAACGAAAACGTGATTCCCTTCGGCAATCGCCGAAAAGCCTTCTAGTGTAACACCTTTTGGCCTCATGTTAAGGGTTTGCCTGAGGCCAGACCCCCTCTCAGCCCTCACCCGCACGCTAGATCTTTTTGAGGCTCAGGGTTCGGGAGGACGGGAAATGTCCGATCGCGTCTATTTGATCCACAACCTCATGGCATCCCAAGCTCGGCCGATCACGCCCGATTCAGACACAGAGTCAAGTGCCAATAGAGGTTTTTCGGTTAGTAAGCGCTCGCCAATATATATTTTGATGCGCCCCACCGCTTGACCTTTGGCATAAGGAGCGACCAATGGATCAGGTCGGGTGACCTCGGACCGCAAGCGGGCCGCCTGACCGCTGGGCACGGCGACCACCAGCGGTTCCAGGCGTCCGAGCCGCAATTCGGACGACCGGCCTTTCCAAACCGGCACCTGAAGAATGGGTTGCTGGGCCTCAAAAAGTTGAACGGCATCAAATGCCGTGTACCCCCAATTGAGCAACTTTTGGCTCTCTTGGGCTCGCGCCTGCTCGTTGCTCACGCCCAACAAAACCGCCAGCAGCCGGCGTGACTTCACGATACCCAACTCGCGTTGCGCCGTGGCCACCATGCTGTACCCTGAAGCGGCGCTGTACCCGGTGTGCAAGCCATCGACACTCGGGTCGCGAAAAAGCAACAGGTTGCGATTGGTGTCATTGGCCTCGGGGGTGCCTGGGAATCGGTATTTTTTCAGACTGAAATAGGCCAGGCGATCTGGGAAATCAGTCACCAAACGTTGCGCCAAAATCGCCAGATCGCGTGCGGTGGTGGTGTGCCCGGGCTCGCTCAAGCCCTCGGGGTTTTTGTAGACCGTTGCCGTCATGCCCAAGGCTGTGGCCTGCTGATTCATCCACTCGACGAACCTTTCGGCTGAGCCGGCAACACCCTCAGCCAATGCAATGGTCGCATCGTTGCCTGCCTGCACCAGCATCCCCTTGATCAAGTCCTCTACCGGCACCTGCATGGTCGGATCGATGAACATGCGAGACCCGGACATCTTCCAGGCCCGAGTGCTCACCGGAAAAGTCTGTTTCAACTTGATTCTTTGGGCCCGCAGCGCATCAAACACCACATAAGCCGTCATCAATTTGGTCAGTGATGCCGTCTCAAAGGCCACATCCGGCTGGTGCTCCGCCAAAACCTGCCCGGCCGTGATGTCCACCAAAACATAAGACCGCGCCGCGACCTGCGGTGGATCTGGCACCTGCGCACCGACCCCTTGCCACCCAACCAGCCCCATGAGAACCAGCCCAACCCGCAGCAGCATCTCCCACATGCAACCCCCCTCAACCGTTGTAAAAAAACGACCATTAATTGGGGTCAGACCCCAATTAATGCATCAATGCAGGTGGCGAACGACCCAGTTTTTCAACTGGGGCAGTTGGCCATGGAAGAAATGGCCGCCACCAGGGACGACCCAGATCGGCAACCCCTGCGGCCGCGCCCAATCCATGGCGCTGGCCAAAGGCACGGTGTCGTCGGCTTCACCATGAATCACCAGGGTTCGATCGTGCAATTCGGGGGCGATCGGCGCGACATCGAAACGGGCTGCTGCGGTACCCACCAGCACGATCTTGTCGATGGGGCGTTGCGGGTGCAAGGCCGCCACCACGTGACTGGTGACAAAAGCTCCGAATGAGAAACCGGCCAAAGCCAGCGGCCCTTCGGGAGCCAGCTGACGAATCAGCTCGAGCATGTCCTGCGCTTCGCCCACCCCGTTGTCGTGCTGTCCAGCGCTGGCACCCACGCCCCGAAAGTTGAAACGGATGCACACCCAACCCGCTTGCAAAAAAGCCCGCGCCAGCGTCTGCACCACTTTGTTATCCATGGTGCCCCCAAAAAGAGGGTGGGGATGCGCAATCACGGCATGGCCGATGCTGGGCAACGCAGGGCGGTCGATCAGCACCTCGATCGGACCCGCCGATCCCTGAATGCTCAGGCGTTCGGTCTGCGCATTCATGACTCAGCGCCCCACCTCGGGCGGCGTCAACAAGCGCTCGACCACTTCGCCCTTTTGCAAATGGCGCTCCACAATTTCATCGATGTCGTGCTGGTCCACGAAGGTGTACCAGGTTTCTTGCGGATAAACGACCATGATCGGCCCACCGGCACAACGATCCAGACAACCGGCCTTGTTGACGCGCACACCGCCCGGCCCGGCCAAGCCGAGCTCTTTGACTTTGGCCTTGCAATGGTCAAACGCTTTTTGCGCTCCCTGATGGGCACAGCACTCCTGCGGTGCCTGACGCTCGTTCAGACAGAAGAAAACATGGTGGCGGTAATAAGACATGGGGTGATTATCCGGGATTGCTGATCTGGGTCAGAAATGACCGCGAGTGCAGCTGCGAGATCATTGCGCCGCTCACGCCCAAGCCGCAACGAAGGCACCCAATCCAGGACCATTCTGGATGATTTCAGAGTGGGCGCGCCAGCCTGCGCATGGTGTCCCAAATGAGCGCAAACGGCCACAGCCAGCCCAACCACTGAGCCAGCCCATGGAACCGAATGAAACGACCCTGCTCCCAAGTTTGCAAGGATTGATCGAAGTACGTGGAGGTGGGGGCCTGGTTGACCAAAGCCAAATGAATCAAGCTCAATGTCAGCAACAGCACCAAGCTGGCTCGAGGGCTCAACCACACTGCGCCTGCGCCAGCCAACAGACCCAGGCCCAACCCGGCCGCAATCGGCCCATCGAGCCAAGACCAAGCCAACATGGGGCCATGCGTCAATGCAGCCGACAAACCGCTGACCCCCAAAGCCAACACCCACAACACCCCCAACGCACACCAACGGGACGGTCGTTTTGGCATGACCGAAAAAGCCAACAACACAGGCAAAAGCATGCCCAAAGCCACGCACAAGCTCAAGGAGGCCGGCACCAACGGCTGCAGTTCCACCTCGCGCAAGGGCAACCATTCGAGAAATGGTGTGCCGACCAACCATTTGCCCCAAGCCGTTTCAAAACGCTCCATCACATGACCCACCCCCAGCGGGATCGCCAATGGAAACAGCAAAGCAAACGGCCAAGTCAACAACAAGGGCAAGGCACCCTGCGTTTGGGGCACAAACCAACGCTGGCGCACAGCGCTGTAGCGCAATAAAAAACCTCGCCGCTCCAGCAACAAAGCCAACGTGGCCCCCATCGCAGCACCCAGGGTATTGAGCACCCAATCAGACTGCGAAGGAACCCTCAGCGGCAGATAGCTCTGCATCGCCTCGAGCACCAGAGACAAGCCACTCCCGACCCACACACCATGCCACCAAGGTCGACGATGCCATCCCAGTCGCAAGCTCGCGAGCGTGACCCAAAAACCCAAAGGGACATAGCCCAAGAAATTAGCCCCGACATCAAATCCAGTCCAATAGGGCGTGCGCGGCGCGGCCAAGAAAGCCCAAGGCGAGATGCCCTGATCCCGCCATGGGCCAAACGGGTACAAACTGGCATAAACAATCAAGGCCGCATACAACCAGGCCAGAGGGCGTGCTGAGGTTTGGCCGGTTTTCGCCATGGCCTTTGCCCGTGCGTCAGCGGCGTTGCGCCCGGATGGTGACCCAAGCCAAAGCAATCAGGGCAGCGATGGGCAAGGCCATGTGCAAAAAGAACTCCCCCAAATCAGCAGGTTTGATCACCACCAGCGCCACCGTGATCAGCATGATCAGCACCGGCCACTCATTAAAGCCCCGATACCACAGGTGACTGCGCGTCAGATGGCCCGCCTCGAGCTGACGCAAAATGCGACCACACCAGTGGTGATAGCCCAACGCCATCGCCACAAACAACAACTTGGCGTGCATCCAGGGGTGACCTGGCCCCATGCCGATGCCGTAGTACAACCACAACACCAGCCCCAGAATGAGTGCGGGTGCGGCCAGGATATTCATGAAACGCAACAACTTGCGCGCCATCAGCAACAGTCGTTGTCGCTCCGCCACAGAATCGGTTTCGACCATGGCCAGGTTGACAAAAATCCGGGGCAGGTAAAACAGACCGGCAAACCAGCTGGCCACCAGAACGATGTGGAGTGTTTTGATCCAGAGCATGATGCAAGTGTAGGTCAGTACCCTGCCTGGAGCGAAAAAAAGCCCGGACCAAGCCGGGCCAGAAGACCGCAAGCCCGAAGACCCACGGTCCCCGCTCAGGGAGGTGAAGCGGGGAGAGCTTGCGCCCTCGCTTTTCAATTTAACAAAGGACCCCGACAGCGACAAGGTGGGTTTTCCCCTCTGCACCCTGTCAGCCTTGGGCAAGCCTGATGGGATCAGGCTTCACCGGGGCGTCACACGAAGTGGACACTTCGGCCTGTCTGAGGCACAATTTTTACCATGAATGTGCCCATCTCCTTCCCCTCGACCCGATTGCGCCGCTTGCGCCGGGATGATTACACCCGCCGCCTGGTTCGCGAGCATGCCCTGACGGTCGACGATCTGATTTACCCGGTTTTTGTCCTGGATGGACAAAACCGACGTGAAGCCGTGGCTTCCATGCCCGGTGTCGAACGGGTCAGTCTGGACCTGCTGCTGACGGTGGCCGAGCGGTGCGTGAAACTCGGGGTGCCTGTTCTGGCGCTGTTTCCGGTCATTGACACGGCCCTGAAAACCCCCGACGGTCGCGAAGCGACCAACCCCCAGGGCCTGGTGCCGCGTGTGGTGCGCGAACTCAAAAAGCACTTTCCTGACCTGGGCGTGCTGACCGACGTCGCGCTAGACCCCTACACCAGCCACGGTCAAGACGGCCTGCTCGATGACACCGGTTACATCCTGAACGACCCCACCGTGGAAGTGCTGGTGAAACAAGCGGTGGTGCAAGCCGAGGCCGGCGTGGATTTCGTTGCCCCCAGCGACATGATGGACGGTCGCATCGGCGCCATTCGTCAAGCGCTGGAAGCCGGTGGCCATGTGCACACCCGCATCATGGCTTACAGCGCCAAATACGCCAGCGCGTTTTACGGTCCATTCCGGGATGCGGTGGGTTCGGCGTCGAATCTGGGCAAAAGCAACAAGAAGGTCTATCAGATGGACCCGGGAAACACCGACGAAGCACTGCGCGAAGTAGCGATGGACATTCAGGAAGGTGCCGACCTGGTGATGGTCAAACCTGGCATGCCCTACTTGGACATCGTGCGCCGCGTCAAAGACGCCTTTGGCGTGCCCACATTTGCCTATCAGGTGTCAGGTGAATACGCCATGCTCATGGCCGCCGCCCAAAACGGCTGGCTGGATCGCGAAGCCGTCATGATGGAAAGCCTGCTGGCATTCAAACGCGCCGGTGCAGACGGCATCCTGACCTACTTCGCCTTGGATGCAGCGGAAGTCTTGCGGCGCTGAATGAATGAATTGGGGTCAGACCCCAATTCATGCAGTTTGGTGACGTCAGACCAAGTGTTTGGCAAAGAAGTCGAGCGTGCGTTGGCGCGCCAACTGGGCAGCGGCTGCGTTGTACGAACCGCGCTGGTCACAGTTGAAGCCGTGATCAGCTTGGTAAACATGGACCTCAACGCCAGGCTGCGCTTTTTTAAAGGCCTCGACCGTCTCGAGCGGAATCCAGTGGTCCTTGTCGCCAAAGTGGGCCAAAACTGGGCACTTGGGTTGGCGCTGGGCCTCTGCCTCGGTGGTCACGCCACCACCATAGTAGGGCACCGCCGCACTCAGTCCACGCACCAAAGCGGCACTGCGCCAAGTGAGCAAACCGCCCCAGCAGTAGCCGACCACGCCCACCTTGCCTTTGCAAGTGGCCGCCGCATGGTCTACAGCCGCCTGAATGTCGCCGATCACACCCGGAGCAGGCAACGCCTCAATGGCGGTCTTGAGTGCAAAACCGGCGTTCATGTCCTCGGGCGAATAGCCCAACTCGACCCCCACTTGAGAGCGGGCAAAGGTGGCCGGGGCCAGCGCCAGATAGCCCGCCTGGGCATAGCCGTCAGCGACCTTTCTGATGTGGTCATTGACGCCAAAAATCTCTTGTAACACCACCACCGCAGCGCGGGGGGCTTGTGCGGGCTGTGCCACGTAGGCGTCAAATTTGAAACCGTCGGCAGACTGAAGTTGGATGGTCGTTCCCATGTGATGCTCCTTGCGATACGGCATTTTGAAGGCAGCCCGCCGCCGTGTCAGCGGGTGAACTGAAAAACTGCGGTGCTGGCCAGGGCATTGGGCCAGGTTCGAACCACTTGCCCATTGTGTAACCCAAACGAGTCGAGGATGCGCAAACCGTTTTGGCCGGCCAGCGCTTCAAAATCGGCATGGGTGCCCACCCGGATGTTGGGGGTGTTGTACCACTGGTAAGGCAAACGCCGCGTTACCGGCATGCGACCCACCATCACCGACAGGCGGTTGGGCCAATGGGCAAAGTTGGGAAAAGAGACAATACCGATCCGTCCAACCCGGGCGGTTTCCTGCAACATGGTCTCGGCATTGCGCAAATGCTGCAAGGTGTCGATCTGCAACACCACATCAAAACTCTGATCAGCAAACAACTTCAGGCCCTGATCGAGGTTGAGCTGCAAGACCTCGACACCGCGGCGTGCGCAAGCCAGCACATTGGCATCGTCCAACTCGACCCCATAGCCGGTGCATCCGCGTTTTTTTTGCAAGTGTTCCAGCATGGCACCATCACCACAACCCAAATCAAGCACGCGGCTGCCTTCGGGCACCAGGCTGGCCAGGGTTTCGAGAATCTGCTGTTCACTCATGCCCGCCCCTCGTGGTGGATGCGGTCGAAATAAGCAGCGACCAATTGCATATAACGCGGGTCATCGAGCAAAAACGCGTCGTGTCCGTGGGGCGCATCGATCTCGGCATAACTGACCTGGCGTTGGTTGTCCAGCAATGCCTTGACGATCTCCCGGCTGCGCGCCGGCGAAAACCGCCAGTCGGTGGTGAAGCTCACCACCAAAAAACGGGCCTGCGTCGCGGCCAACGCTTTGGACAAATCGCCGCCGTGCAATCGGGCCGGATCAAAATAATCGAGGGCACGGGTGATCAATAAATAAGTGTTGGCGTCGAAATACTCGGAGAACTTGTCGCCCTGATGGCGCAAGTAACTCTCGATCTGAAACTCGATTTCTTGCGTGCTGAACTTGTAGCCGCTGGCATGACTGGTGACGGATTGTCTCAATTCGCGACCAAACTTTTCGTTCATCACATCGTCACTGAGGTAGGTGATGTGGCCGATCATGCGGGCGATGCGCAAGCCCCGGCGTGGCAAAGTGTCATGGCGGTAAAAGTGACCACCATGAAAGTCTGGGTCAGTCACGATGGCGCGGCGCGCCACTTCGTTGAAGGCGATGTTTTCTGCCGTCAGGTTGGGGGCGCTGGCGATCACCACGGCATGACGCATCCGGTCGGGATGCTGCAAGGTCCAGCTGAGCGCCTGCATGCCGCCCAGGCTGCCGCCCATGACCGCTGCCAATTGCGAAATGCCCAAGCGGTCCAGCAAGCGCGCCTGGGCATTGACCCAGTCTTCGACCGTCACCACCGGAAAATCGGCGCCGTAGATCACCCCCGTAGCCGGGTTTTGGTGCATGGGACCGGTCGAACCAAAGCACGAACCCAAGTTGTTCACACCGATGACAAAAAATCGGTCGGTGTCGACCGGCTTGCCGGGGCCGATCATGTTGTCCCACCAGCCTTCGCTGCGGTCTTGCCCGGGGTAAGTGCCTGCGACATGGTGCGACGCATTGAGGGCGTGGCAAATCAGCACCGCATTGTCACGGCGCTCGTTCAGCGTGCCATAGGTCTCATAGGCCAACTGATAGCCGCTGATGCTGGCACCGCTTTGCAGGGGCAAAGCGGCATCAAAGTGCATCGTCTGGGGTTGGGCTATCAAACTCATGTCGTCCTGTGGTGGGTTTGCCAAAGAAGCCTGGGCCTGTCGGACGACCTCTTTAGCGGCATTTTTGGGATGAACAATCACCCCCGCGCCCGCAAGCTGGAGCAAATCGGCGCTTAATTAGTATAGCCTGTCACTTAAATCTTGCAGATGACTGGTCTTTGACTGGCAAAAAGCCTTGTCTTTCAGCCAATTTATGACCTTTTTGAATCATTCATTCGGACCAGGGCAGCCAATTTGGCTGCGACGAGTTCAATCGTTGATATAAAGACAACCGATTGAGCCCGAGCATGAGCCGCAGGGGCAATTGCTGGGATGACGCCGTGGCCGAGTCCTTCTTCAGCAACTTGAGGAGCGAACAAATCAAGAGGCGGATTTACGGCACACGGGACCAAACCAAGGCGGAAATCTTCGATTACATCGAGGGTTTCTACAATCGTGTTCGACGCCATAAGCATCTCGATCAGCTCAACCCCCATGAGTTCTAGCGGCAGCGTCAAACTGCGCTATGAAAATGTCTAGGGATTTGGGGGAATGCCAATGCTCTGCAAAACGACGCATGGGGTTTGACAGTGCATCCCTAGACCCTTGGCTTCCGATACGGTTCTTCAAAGTCCCTGAAATCATGCTCCGTCAGGGCCTGTGCCACCCACTCTCGCACCGCACTCAGCTCAGACAGACTTTGCACATACTGCGCCGCCTGCTGCGGCAACGCTAACGCATAGGTGTTGACACGCATCGCCACGGGAGCAAAAAAGGCGTCGGCGATGGTGAACCGTCCGAACAGCATGGGACCGCCATGGCGCCCGAGCAACTCAGCCCACAAAGCCGCTAACGGGGCCAAGGCAGATTGCACCCCAGGGTCTTGCATGACGCGCTGACCCAATTCGGGTAAGTGGGCTTCGATGTTCATGGGGCATTGACTGCGCAAAGCCCCAAAGCCGCTGTGCATCTCGGCGCAAATGCTGCGCGCTTTGGCCCGGTCGGCGGCATCCGCGGGCCACAGTGACAGCGGTGCATGCCGCTCAGCCAGATATTCAGCAATCGCCAGCGTGTCCCACACCACCACCTCGCCGTCGACCAGCACCGGCACTTTGCCCGTGGGCGATACCCCATGCAGCGTGGTTTTGAAGGCCGAGCCGGGCTCAAAAGAGTCGAACCTGACCATGACGTCAGTGAAGTCGATCCCGGCCTGTCGCATGAGCACCCAGGGGCGCATGGACCATGAAGAATAGTTTTTATTGCCGATGTAGAGTTGTAAAGCCATGGCGAGTCACCTGAGATGGAGAAAAAATCGGGACAGGCGCACTCTAAAACCACCAGGCCGCCCATCGGGCACAGCAAGCCTTGAATATACAGTCACATGATGCTTGAGCGATGCCACCCCATCCCTACAGACCCCGTCTGAACTTTTAAAACGACGAAGCCCTCTTTTTTGGTGCGCTTTTTGCTTAACTTTGGTGCAACACAGTGCGGGGAAGTTTTCTTGCACCAAAAACGATCATTTTTATCAAGGAAGAGTCATGGACGCACTCAAACAGGGCGCAGATGCCCTGTTCATTTTGCTTGGCGCCATCATGGTGCTGGCGATGCACGCCGGGTTTGCATTTCTGGAACTGGGCACGGTACGCAAAAAAAACCAGGTCAATGCACTGGTGAAAATTTTGGTGGATTTCAGCCTGTCGACCGTGGTGTATTTTTTGGTTGGCTACGGCGTGGCTTATGGCACGCACTTCATGGTCAGTGCCGAAGAGTTGGCGGCTCGCAACGGTTACGACTTGGTCAAATTTTTCTTTTTACTCACCTTTGCTGCCGCCATCCCCGCCATCGTGTCAGGCGGCATTGCCGAACGGGCACGCTTTTATCCTCAACTGTTGGCAACAGCGGTCATCGTGGGCTTTTTCTATCCCTTTTTTGAGGGAATTGCCTGGAACCAGCATTTTGGCGTCCAAGCCTGGTTGAAGGCCACCACGGGTGAAGAGTTCCACGACTTTGCCGGTTCGGTGGTGGTACACGCCATGGGTGGCTGGATCGCCCTGCCGGCCATCTTGCTGGTTGGGGCACGTCACAACCGCTATCGCAAAAGTGGCGTCATCTCCGTTCATCCGCCGTCAAACATCCCCTTTCTGGCGCTAGGTGCGTGGATTCTGATGGTGGGCTGGTTTGGCTTCAATGTCATGAGCGCACAAACGCTGGACAAGGTCTCGGGCCTGGTGGCGGTGAACTCCCTCATGGCCATGGTCGGCGGCACCCTGGTGGCGCTGATCATGGGCCGCAACGACCCGGGCTTTGTGCACAACGGTCCCTTGGCCGGGCTGGTGGCAGTGTGCGCAGGCTCAGACCTGATGCACCCGATGGGCGCCTTGGTGACGGGCGGCGTGGCAGGTGCCTTGTTCGTGGTCATGTTCACGCTGACGCAAAACCGCTGGAAGATCGACGATGTGCTGGGCGTTTGGCCCTTGCACGGTCTGTGCGGGACTTGGGGCGGGCTGGCCGCCGGCATCTTTGGGCAGCAAGCACTGGGGGGTTTGGGCGGCGTGTCTTTGCTGGCCCAGGTCCTGGCCACCGGCATGGCGGTGGCTTGGGCGCTCTTGGGTGGCTGGGTGTCTTACGGCTTGGCCCGCTGGATGTGCGGCGGCTTGCGCCTGGATGCCGAACAAGAATTCATGGGCGCCGACCTCAGTTTGCACAAAATCGGCGCCACGCCTGACCGCGAAAGCGATTGGTGAACCCATCAACATGCCGCTGGCCCTTTGCAAGGGGAAACCCGATATTCGTGGTTTTTTTGTGCTATATCCCTCAAATCGGTGAAAAAACCGGGTCATTTCCAGCGGGACTGAACCATAATGATTGACACTTGCCTGCGTTTCGACTGAAAACAGGCGGGTGGGTTGGTGATCGGTCAGTTTCGTGCCCCGCACTTGTTTTGCGTCGTGCCCTGGGACCTCCGTCGCTTTGTTTCTTTGTATCTGAGGAGTCCCTGTATATGGGCAACAAGTTGTATGTGGGCAATCTGCCCT
>JACCDX011737186.1_pt1 | contig 11158 bp, 8 predicted proteins | sample 7449681 | NCBI WGS metagenome assembly JACCDX01 (sample SAMN15323450, study PRJNA562643) | freshwater metagenome | isolation source: river surface water | place: USA:Blue River Watershed | collected 2017-08-18 | reverse complement strand
GTAATAATATGGTAATGATCGTGTACTAATGACTCTTCACATACTCAATGAAGAACTTCGCAAACTGGTTCTCATACGCGACTTGGACAGTATCTCCAAAGTATTCCGAGACCATCATCTCGAACGCCTGACCCTTCAGCTCTCCCTCATCATACAATAGATCACTAAACGCCTTAAACATCACCTCTGTGTAATAGTTCTCGATATCGAACTTCTGTTCCTTCTGATGATACGCAATCGACGCCTCAATCAATCGCTTATAATCAATCTCCAGCGGTTTCATCTCCATCATCTTGATCAAGTCTCTCGTCACCTCCTCCATCCCTCCCCTCTCCTCAATTAATCGCAGATAGTGACTCCTGCTCGTCTCTCCCTTCAACTCCCCGCCCTCATAGGTAATAATATGTTCCATCTCGTAATTATCATCCTCATTCGTACACGTCAGCTCAAAGCGAAGCTTGGGATAGAGCCTTGCAACCGCGAGGAGCCAATGGACCGGATATGACCACGCCGTGTTAAACGTGTACAGAAGATACCCCGGTGTCGGGATCCCAAGACGGTCGTCCTCTCCTCTCTCGATATGTTCCAGATAAGCCGTCGGATCGATCGCCTCGGACTTCGTCCCCCAAATGTAGACATAGTAATCCGACGCGTCATACCGGATCTCCGGTTTCGTAATCTTCGCCCCCTTCACGATCTTCTCAATCAGCTCCTGGATGTACCCCGTCGTGATCTGATAGTTGTGTCTCGGAACACTCTTCTCAAACGAAAGATCACACGTATAGGGTCCATATACCTCCTCCATAAACTCCACATCCTCCTCCGTCACTCGGTTCTTCTCATAAAAGTATTGAAGCAGTGGCGCTGGGCCATAGATCTTCAGGTTGTTTCTTGTGTAGTTGGGCATCTTCCGTTGATTCTTGGATAAATCGTTTGGATTACTCTTTCTTTTAGCGACGGGTTCTAGTAAGCATTTCTTGATCACTTTTCACATTTTATGGATAAAATGTTTTGAGTGGGCAAACACTTTTAATACCGACGTTCCGGATTAGACCCAGATCTCAAACTCGATGTTGATTTGACCTTCAAATGAAAATGCAAACCAAGCGCTACTATGTATACCAAAACTATTGATATTGTTATTCGTAAATAATAATCGGAAAGTTGTGGATGAATAAGGTAACACATACCCGTGAGTTGACCAGTTACCGGAGTAAACAATTCCACCCATAAGTGGAATGAGATAAGGCGCCATTGCGTTCACACTTGGTGACCAAAGTACTCCTGTATAGATGGGGTTGTACCCCGACGTTGTTTTAAAAGTGACTCCCGATGGAAGGGTATAAAGGTAATCTCCAGAACCGGCCGTTCCCGCAGCCCATCCCAGACGATAGGAGAGTTTGATCTTGTCCGAAATTGTTCTGTAATTGATTTGATCGATCGATCGGGCTCCGAGAACAGGGGCCGTTGTCGTTGCCGAGATCGTAATACCCGTCTGGATCGTTGAGTTGGAAAGCGAAGTTGAAGTAGGCGCATTTCCAGCAATCACCTCAATCTCAAACCAAGGGTAGCTTCCGTTGCTTGAAAAATCTCCGTTTCCACCCGCTGTAATTGAAGAGACCAAAGAAACTGTTCTGAAATCAACTGGAGTGGATGCTGTCGTCGTAAGAATCGCCTCCGCAATACCTCCAAAAGATCCAAATGCAGCACTATCACTTGCAGAATATCCTGCAGTAAGTGATCCTATCTGTGCACCTGTTGTACGATTATACCAGGCAAAGCCTGGGCGAGCGTTTAGTGATACATTCGAAAACGTAGGAACTGTCGCGATCAAACGATATGTTCGATTCGCTGCCAAGGTGATGATACCTGTAGAGGTGTCCAATGAGATGTCACCTGAATACGAGTTATCTACTTGATTAAAAATGATCACTGTACCTATCGAATTGATTGATTGAGTAGTCGATCGCGAACCTCGCATAAAGCTCGCATTTACACCTGGACCCGTATATCCTGTGGGCCCTGTATAACCTGTTGTACCTGTGTATCCAGTAAATCCAGTAAATCCTGTATAACCTGTGTAACCGGTGTAACCGGTTGCTCCTTGAAGCGCTGGACTATATCCTGCAATCTTTGTAATCTGATAGCTTGCATAAGATGCAGAGACTGTAATCGTATTCGGTGTTGTTTGGCGAAGTTCATACGTCGTTGCCACTGATGGAGTCACATAGGCATATGCAATCGGTGCAGATCCAACAGGTTGTGTACTGGTTGTGATTTCGCCAAATCCACCCGTGCCGATATAAGCCGCGTTCGTCACATCATACCATTGGAAAATGCCCCAAGTACTGGATGAAGTAAATCGTGATATGGTAGCTGTTAAGAAATAGGAGCCATTTGGCTGAATCGTCACTTGTGTATTACTCGTTTTCGCAATATCCGTTCCCAATGAATACGCTGTCGTCTGGAATTGAATTGGCACATTCTGTGTCACACTCGTCTGATCGGATGAGTTATACGCGCTTAAGATCGAGGTCTCTACCGCACCCGGGCCCGTATATCCCGTATAACCAATCGGTCCTGTATACCCCGTATACCCCGTATATCCTGTAGCTCCAATGGATCCTGCTGCTCCTGTTGGACCTGTTGCACCTTGGGCTCCATTCAAACCTGCAGGGCCAGTCGGTCCAGTCGGGCCCGTAGGACCATCAATTCCAGAAGTTCCCGATGGACCCGTAGGGCCTGTAAATCCTCGAGCACCCGTGTAACCCGTAGAACCCGTATATCCTGTATATCCCGTTTCACCCGGAATGCCTTGAATACCATCCGGGCCGGTATATCCAGTATAACCGGTATAGCCCGTATAACCAATAATGCCCGTATAACCCGTATATCCTGTATACCCAATCTCACCTTGAGGCCCCGTTGGGCCGGTGTAACCAGTATCTCCCGTAGCGCCTGTGTTGGCGCAAGCGCCTTGAGGACCTGTGTAGCCGGTATATCCTGTATAACAGTTGATCTGAATCGGGCGACACGACCCATCCTTGCTGGGATAGATGTAATATGTGCGCCCACCACCCTGATTTGGACAACTCATCTATATCGTTGATCTCGATCTATAAAAACAAGTAAGATGATTCTACTATAGACCCACACAATTCACTGGGCCAAAATGCCATAACGTAAGCGTGATCTATCAGATCAGATCGATAAATTGATTTTATCGATCTTACCAAAAGCTTCGCAGTGATAAGTAGATCGAGTGACCTTTGCATCTTTCTTTGCAAATCACATCTTTTTATACATAAAATGTCTACTTTGACCACAAATGCTGCCTCACTTACGGAGATGGACCTCGAAATGGGGCCGAAGAGGCGGAGCAGGCCGAGTGCCCAGATCCGGCCCTTTGTGGCCGAAGAGTATGACGAGTTCATTCGCGATTATCTTCGAAGGCTCTATGAAGACCCCTCGATTGAGGGCAACGCCAAGAAGATGATCGAGAAGGTGGAACGGAATCGGCGTTTGAGCTACCCGCTCAAGTACACGATTGTCCGGCAAATCGAGGCCTACATTCGTAGCCGGAAAATCGTCTATACCCACTGTCTTTTCTTTAGATCTCGTGAAGAGATTGAGGAGTTTTACCAGCTACTGGTAACCCAAAACCCGGAATGCGATCTTATTACCGATGCAATCTATGATGGCGATGCCGAGATGCCTGAAGTAGATCCCTTTGTTTGGGAGTTCCGCTCGAATCTTGATCACTTTGCCCTTTACGCAACTGTGGGCGAAATCTGCCTCTATGATGATCATTGGGACATCGGATTCCTTTATGAACCTCACGGTGTTACCCACTTTTAAGGTGGGTTAGGAGAGTGCCGTGGAGGGGCGATCCGAGATAGATCAGGGATAGATAGATACATCATATTCATACATAAAAATTATAACTACAAAAAAGAGTAACGTAAACGAAAGAGAAAAATAGATTCGAGGAAGGTAAAGTGAGAAGAGGAATGAAGAGAAGGAGTGAAGTAGAATCTGAATTTCATTAGACACTACTCTTTTTTATGCATACAATGTCCTCATCTACTTCCTCATTGATCCGGTCTCCAGACCAGTTGATCTTAGGGATTACCGAGAACTTCGAGGATCTGGAGGTCCACGAGAGCGGGATCTTAGCCGCGCTTCGCGAGAGGCTCGACAAGAAGACCCTCATCCACGACTTTAACCCCGCCATCGACGATATGTTCTTACATACTATCCGACGATTTGAGAATGTAAATACCATTCTCCTGTTCGGAATCGGGAAACACGTCGCCTTTCACGCCTACTACAAGGTCAAGTTCCAAGAGGATTACATCTTGTACGGGATCAAGGAGGTGACAATGAAGAAGAAGGCCCTGATTGGCGCCTTCTATCAGCTCCTCTATTACCGGCACCGATGCCGCGTCTACTCAGACTATCTGGACTACCTCGGGAAATACCTGAAGAAGTTCACCGAGTTCGAGTCGATGGGCGATGATGCCGAGATGAAGGTGAGCGTATTGATCGTCTCGAAGAGGCTCGTGGCGACCGACTTCTACGGGATTCCTGAGGAGAGCGCGGGACTGTACGCGATGTATGTTCCACGGACAGTCGAGGAGCAATGGATTGCTGCGACCTTGTTCTTGAATGCCAATTCATTGGCATTCCTGGAAATCCAGGATCTGAGGCACTATCTGAAGAGCGATCCTCGACACAGAGAGAGCTGGGAGCGGACAGATGACTTTCTCCAGATGATCCAGACAAACGTCGCGGTTCGGGAGAGGCATCGGTTGATGTTCTACAGCTCAACCATTCTCTATTTTGCAGGCTCGCGCTGTAACACCGATTTCGATATGATGGTCGTCTGCAAGGATGATCCAGAGTTTCACCGCCCGCTTCGTGAACGCGAGCTTTCTGCGAACGCCCCTTACAAGGAGCGTGGTGAGAAGGGCATCTACGATTTCTCCTATGTGGGAAAACACGCCCAAGATCTCAGGCGGTTGTTCTTCGAGGAGCATTACGACAAGTGGGCTCAACGAATGGGTTGTCGAAAGTTCGAAGAGACTCGCGCTTTGGGCAGGAACCATCAGTACTTTCTGGGGATCAAATCAACCACGCTTGACTATGACATCGCTCGGCGTCAGCTCAGGAATCGTCCTCGAGCGGTGGCGGATCTTATTGCACTTCGCAAGAGATACTGCCTTCGCCTGGAAGTCCCTGCTCCGCCCAAGACACAAGAGGTCTTCCACAAAGCCGCTGCTCTTTCTATCGAGCGGTATGACGACCTTGTCAAGAAGGGGGCCAAAGTGGTCACCAAATACGGCGAAGAAGAGCTGGTCGAGAATATCGCAGTCAATCAAGACGACTTCATCAAGACCGTCATCTGGGCCCTTCGGGATCGGTACGGGATGAACTTCACTCAGAGCGAGGTTCTCATCGAGATGGGTCTCGAGAAGAACACATCTGAGAAGAATACCTACAAGATCCGTGCAGCGATCTCTTCCGCAAGTGCTGGAGCAGGTGCAGCAAAGGCCGCGCTCCCAGATGGATTTGTTACTTCTTCGACTGCTGCAAGTAGTGCAGTTCCGGAGAAAGAGGCCACAGAGAAGAAAAAAGTAGTCGTAACCAGATGTAAAGATATTACAACTGGTCTTATTACTACCAGTCGTACAACAGTCAATACGATTGATCGTGTACCATCTGAAAAGAAACGTGTGGTTGTTGTAAAGAAGAAGGCATAACCTATTACCATACTACTACCATATTATTCATTTTTATACATAAAAACATATATTATAATATTACTATAAAATGATTCGTTGCCGGTGTAAAGAGATTTTGACTAATCTAATGGTTACATCCCATACTATACTACGATGCCGATGGAACGAAGACTTACCAGAAGGGTCTCCTACGAACGCGAAGAGGCTTACTTTGATGCTATTCAAAAAGAAGGAGCTATCCGAAGAGGGCGAAAAGAGAGTCACAAAAGAATATGTATATGGTTACTGATTCCAGTAGGAATGCTGATCACAGGAGTTAAAGATCTCTTTACATTACGATGCTGTCGTGTCCAACCACACGATGATTAATTATTATATATCAATCAAATTTGATATATAAATATATATAAATTACCTACATAACAATCTATGACTTTGTAGATCATTTTGTCAAGGTATTGTCTATAGAGTGCTTTAGTACCAAATTCTCTGAAAGCTTCTTATAACGATCACATTCGGTAGACGATATCTTTCTTTTCTGGTTGTAAAGCCACATTCCAATAGGAATACCTTCATACGTTTCTCTAACTAAAGGAACTTTATCAAACTTATCACAAAACCTGAACAGAAGCTCCTTTAACTCATCCCATGTTAACTTGACTTTATCAGCATTCTCTTTTTTGTATGATAGACACTGGTCTAAGGACTCCTTCACATACAAGTTCTCCGAAAGCTTCTTGTAACGATCACACTCTGTAGAAAATATACTTGCTTTTTGGCGTTGAAGCCATATACCAATCGATATATCTCCATACGTTTCTTTTTGAGTAGGAGTTCTACCGAAATCTACACAAAACTTGAAGAGAATGACCTTTGACTCATCCCAAGATAACTTAGCTTTACCAGCATTCTCTTCTTTGTTTAATAGATACTGGTCTAATGACTCCTTTACATACAAGTTCTCCGAAAGCTTCTTATAACGATCACACTCTGTAGAGGATATCTTTTTTTTCTGGGTATGAAGCCACATTCCAATCATTACACCTTCATACATCTCTTTTTGAGTAGGAGCTCTATCAAACTCATCACAAAACTTGAAGAGAATGGCCTTTAACTCATCCCAAGATAACTTAGCTTTACCAGCATTCTCTTCTTTGTTTAATAGATACTGGTCTAATGACTCCTTCACATACATGTTCTCTGAAAGCTTCTTATAATGTTCACATTCCATAGAGGATATCTTTCCTTTTTGGGCTTGAAGCCAGTTGCCAATCGACATGTCTTCATATATCTCTTTAGCTAAAGGAACCTTACCAAATTCATTACAAAACTTAAAGAGAAGGTCCTTTGACTCATCCCAAGACAATCGAACTTTACCAGAATTCTCTTCTTTGTTTAATAGATACTGGTCTAATGACTCCTTTACAACTGAGTTCTTAGAGAGTTCCTTGTAATAATCACTCTCTGTAGAGGATATCTTCTTTTTCTGATCTTGTAACCACTGTCCAATCGATACATCTTCATACTCTTCTTTATTAGCAGGAACCTTACCAAATGTAGTACAAAACTTGAAGAGAATGGCCTTTGACTCATCCCAAGACAACCGAACTTTACCAGAATTCTCTTCTTTCTTTGATAAATACTGGTTTAAGGACTCCTTCACAATCGAGTTCTCAGAGAGTTTTTTGTAATGATCACAATCTGTAGACGATATCTTTGCTTTTTGGTTTTGAAGCCACTGTCCAATCGACACATCTTTATACTCTTCTTTGTTAGAAGGAACTTTACCAAACTCAGTGCAAAACTTAAACAGAAGAGCTCTCTTAAACTCCCAAATCTCTTCATAACTCATACACTTGGCCGTAATAAACTCTTGTAACTCATTGTTCTTACTACTACCAAGATCCATAGTCTTCTTATCACCACTTTTTACATAGTCCCCGTTCATCACCTTGATCTTCTTTTGAAAGTCTATGTCGTTCTGCTTTAACAAGCTCAGTGATCCAACAATCTTGTGATAGTCTTCAGCCCAGAGAAAGCATCGAGCTTTCTTGTTCGGCATACTCGTCACGAGGCGATTTGCTCGACATATCCTCTGAACCATCTTGATCTCATTCGAGGACTCGGAGACATTCCCAATAAAAACAGAGTCACATACTGGGATATCGATACCTTCATCCAGAATGCGGATCGAGCATAACACCTTAATCTTATCATCATCCTTCTCAAACTGATCAATCACACTCTTTCGCTGAGAAAATGATATATCGCTTGTAATCATCGATACCATAAGGTCCAAGTAGTGATACTTCTTGTTGGTCTCGTCTAAGGTCTTCATAAAAAAATCGCACTCCTCCTTACTGGATAAGTATGCAATACACTTACGAGAACCAGTCTGAAGCATCCCTGACAAGAGATACAACCCGCGATTGGTCATATCATCGTCCAATTCAGCAAGTTCTACAGGCTTCTCGATATAGACAGAAGATTCTCCACTCTCTTCATTCATCGTCGCGAGAGGTAGATATACATCATAATCACATATATGACCTTCCTCAATCGCACGTCTGAAACCATACTGATAGATCGTCGTGCATCCAATCATCTTTTCCATGCAAGAGGGAGGAGTAGCAGTTACCAGAAGTACTTGAGGGAATGACTGAATGATCTTAATCATCTCTTGCTTTTCATCACTCATACTGATCATATTATGAGCTTCATCGATAATAACAAGGGTATCTGAAAGGTCAATGAGAGATTCATAGACTGACTCTACACTTCCTTCATCCTCTACACTTCCTTCATCCTCTACACTTCCTTCATCCTCTTCACTCTCGCTCTTGCTCTTGCTCTTGCTTATATTTTCAACAAACAGTTGTCGGATGACTTGAACAAATGACTTGAATGTGGTTGAGATAATTGCCTTCTTCTCAAGCACCTTCTTTAAGTCACCAAGATCCGTAGATCCATCTGAATCAAGAAGCAGTTCATCATACTCCGGTAAAAAGGCCTTAACACGCTTTAACGTCTGCTCTGCGTGGACCCTTAACGGCGATACAATGATGACATTCTTGTACTTCTTCTCCTGAAGATGATTGCTAAAGATCACTGTCTTACCCGTACCACAAGGCAGATTGAGCAATCCCACACCACTCCATCCCTTATTCAATACTTTCACTGCCTCTTCTTGATACCCTCGTAAAGTATATGTTGTCTCACTCACTGCGCTCTCCTCAACTGAATGTAGATGATCTTCAACCATACTCTTTATATGAGACTCGTCAAATGGCAATAGCTCTTGATTGATGATACCTCGGGTATTCTTGATATCATCTCGGACATCAACCTGTAAACGGCACGTATGATAAAGGTATCCCTTTGAATCAGGACACTTCTTCTGCATTCTCATAAACAATGCTTGATAAAACGTCCCGATATCACCCGCTGTAAGATACCTTTTCGGATTCCATAGCTTTGATTGTATCCCATTATAGATCAACTGATCATCTTTCTTCTCTTCCGCAATACCGTCTAATCCGTACTCTCGAATGGGGTTGTAATAGCGTCCCTCTTTTTCAAAGATCTCCTTTCGCTTCATACGAAGTAAGTTAAAATCGTGTATAAAGCCCGCATTATACAATACTATTTCAGGAACATTCGTCCAATGCCACGCTACTTGCCCATGTTTCTCTTGATGATGTTTGACTGAGTACAGTTCATACTCTTTAGCATATGTTTGATAGAATGTTTTTACGGACATTCTGTAGGTAAATAGTAATGATATATAGCTATCAATGATAGTTATATATTGTTTAATAACCTTTATATTGATAGATTTTATAGATAAAATTTATTATAGAATAGGATATGCCGCATATGTCGCAATTGCACACTGACCAACAGTGGATGTAGCAACCGAGTTACGGGCGATATAGATATAACCGTCCTGGCCCCAGCTCGTACCCCACGAGTTCCGGACAATCCAGTAATCCTGGCCATTCATACTGCTGTATCCAACCGCCACCACTGCATGATCAATATCCGTTCCACAGGCGGGGTCATTGTAGACGCCGCTCGTATAGAGCTGGAAAGAGCGCGAATCAGCTTCAATCGCCACTGAGACGGGCTGATGGCTCACTGCATACGTCAGCTGAAGCTCATTTGCCGGGACGTGATTGCAAGAGGTAGTATAGGTATACGGCGTGAAAGGCTTGCAGCTCGAACGATCCGAATCACCCGCCGTGTAAGGGTAGGCAGCCTCCGTTGTGAGGCCCGCATCGTGGACATAGGTCCAAGCATATGTATACATACCACCATTGTTACCGTGATTGCCATACGAATAAGAGCAATCTACAATCTGCTGAACCGAGAGGCTGGGAAGAGTGCCCTTCTTCAGTGCATAGACGCTCTCCAAATTCTCCGAGGCAGCGTGGGCATAGCACGTGCCCTGCTGACCCTGATCACGAACAGGGGTAACTACGCCCTTGGTACGCCAATCAACGGTTGTGGGGAATGAGCCGCTCTCCGACTTCATCGTTCCGCACATATCCTTGGGAAGACCAAGGGAAGCATCCGATACTATACCTCCCCTCAGAGCCACCTCGTGGAGATTCTCCTGGCGCACTGAAAGGCCCCCGCTCTTCACATACTCCTTGTACTCGCTGTGGGTCATATCCGCAAAACGAGTAGCACCCACCTTGTAGGTATTCTCCTTGATCAGATTGTGCTGGGCAACCCACTCCATATTATCTTGGAAAATGTGGAAACGAGAGAGGATCTCAGCATTGTCTGCGTAGATCTTATTGTGCTCCATCATAAAGTCAGTAAAATGAGCCCACTTGTGGAAAAGTGCCTCATCTGCAACCTCGTCCACATCAATAAATTCAGTACAGCGGGAGCGATCGGTAATCATCAGAGGATCCTCGGCATACTCCTCGCAAGCACGATGGATGGAGCTGTCGATGGCAAAATGCGAGCACATATTGTGAAGGTCGATTGTGTTAGCGAAGCTCCCCTTGGATCGCTGATGGAGGTTGGTCTCCATCAAGCAAAAGAGCATATCCTCATTGACGCTCTTCTTGCTGCCAAGCACAAGCGCCCCCAGAATGGATAAAAGTCCGTTCATTTGATGTATGATTCTTTTTGGTCTATTCTATGTTTGAATGTGATAATTATTTTTGGTGACGAACGAGTGACTGGTACTCCTTCATCTGCCTCTTCAGAAGCTTATCCAGCTTCACCTTGTTCTTCTTTACCTTCCGCATAAAGAACGCCCGCATATTGCTGAAGAGCACGTTCACGTCATCCCGGATCTGGATCCCATAGTACCTCTCATAGAACTTCTTACCACCCATCCTGTTTGTATTCTTCAAATCCACCTTCATCTTCTTACCAAAGTCATAGAGCGCCTTCTT
>JACCDX010275055.1_pt1 | contig 11161 bp, 10 predicted proteins | sample 7449681 | NCBI WGS metagenome assembly JACCDX01 (sample SAMN15323450, study PRJNA562643) | freshwater metagenome | isolation source: river surface water | place: USA:Blue River Watershed | collected 2017-08-18 | reverse complement strand
TAGTATATAAAAAGTAAAATTAAAACATATGTACTGTCATTTTTTTTTAGTTTATTATTTTTATTTACGTTATATTATACTTTTCATAATAATTTATATATTTAAAAATTGATTTTATAATCTTTAAAATAATATATTTTTTTAAAGATATTATAAAATAACGTAAAATGGAATTTAATTCAATTGAAATTATTAACTTTTGGTTTTCAAATCCTCAATTTTGGTTTGATGCTTCTCAAGAAGATGATATTAAAATTGCGGAAGTATATAAACCATTATGTGATTCTATTTTTGCTTACGAAGATGATAACTATTTTTTAACAAAAGAGTATAAAAATAATTCCTTAGGACTTATTATATTATATGACCAAATTGGTCGTCATATTTGTAGAGTACATCAATTAGATCATACATTTTATTTTAAACGTGCTTACGTTATTGCTAAAACCATTATTTCAAATAATGAGCTTTTGGAAAGTTTTGCTCCTGAAGAACGTGTTTTTATACTTTTAGTATATAGACATACATTTGATAAAGCTCATATTGAAGAAGTTATTGAAATTGTTCAAAAATGGAGGTCTACTAATAATTTACCTATATATAGACGATTTTATCAAGCTTCATTAAATTCACTAGCTAAAATCAATAATCAACAAGATTTACTATATGTAAATAATAGTGGTTATATGAATCCTACTATAAATTCTGTGTTAGATGAAAATTTATCACCGAAAATTGAAGAAGTATTATCATATAATATTGATTTTAAATCTATTTATGATGAAGAGATTTACAAAATCTTTGAAGCTTCAATGTTTGAAGCGTTAAGTTTATTTAAAATAAACCATAATAAAATTGGTATTTCCGTTTCAGGAGGTGTTGATTCAATGGTTTGTACTCTTTTAACTTATGCTTTTTCATATAAACATCATTTTATACCTGTTATATTTTCAGTAAATTATGGAAATCGTATTGAACAAAATATTGAAATTTATATGGTAAATCGTTATTTACAACATTTAAATCAAATATATAATTATTCAACACAATTACATACTGAAGATACTATATATAATTATGATATTCAAAATCATTATGTTCGTGTTATTTCTGAAATAAAACGTACACAAGATTGTGACCGTGATTTATATGAAGATTTTACACGAAATATTCGATTTGAGTGCTATAAAAATGTTAGTAAATTATTATGTAATAATAATTCGAATATATTACCATTTATTTTGGGACATAATCGAGATGATTCATTAGAAAATGTAATTAGTAATATTAAAAAAGAGCGGTCATATCAAAATCTTTTTGGTATGAATTTAGTTGGAAATGAAAAAGATGTAACATTATTTAGACCATTACTTAGTGTATGGAAACGTGATATTGTAACATTTGCTCAAAAGTATAAAGTTCCATTTGTATATGATTCAACTCCATCTTGGAGTGAACGTGGAAAAATGCGAGATATACTATTTCCGTTTTTAAATCAATTTGATCCACGAATTCTTGATGGACTCTTTTCTTTAAGTACTAATTTTAAAGAAATCTATAAAGTTTATGAATATTCGCTTCCAGAAATGGAATATAATGAAAATAATATAATTATAGAAGATAAAACGATATATTTTGAAGATTATTTCAAAAAGATTCTTCAAAAAGTATGTGTACATTTTCATATAAAACCAATTAAAAATAAAGCTATATCTCATTTAGTAAATACTTTAAAAGATGATGTACATACACATCGAATTACATTAAGTAAAGAATTAATAGCACTTCGAGATATTACAAATCAAAAGATTATTTTTATTAAAAAATAATATTTTTATTAAAAATAAGTAATAAAAATAAATAAAATATTATAAATAAAAAATAATTATTTTTGTTGTAAACAACGTTTATAAGCTTCTAATAAATGAGTACATTTTTCAAAATTATCATTATTTTTCTCTAAACATTGGCCAAAATCTGTTAATTCTTTATCACATTTACCTTTTTTGGGTCTTAAATCATTATATTCATCTTGATTATCATTTGAAAAGTTATATGTAAAATAAGATGTAGCAATAATTGCTCCTGGAATTAAACTTTTTTTTAAAATATTATTTTTATAAATAAGTCTATCAATGAGTATATAATTTATATTCATTTTATTTATTCTTTATTTTTATATATAAAATCCTTTAAGTTAATTTAAATTATTTTATATAATTTTAAAAATATTTTAAAAATATATTTTTTAAACATTTTTTAATTAATTTTGATATAAAGAACATTATATATAAAATAATAAAAATAATAAAAATGAGTGAAGATAATGATTTTTTTAAAAACGCAAAACATATAAAAGAAGAAAATTATGAAGATGATCTTCAAGAAGAAGATTATCAAGAAAATATAAATGAAGAATTTAAAAAATATTATAATGTTGAAGAAGAAAGTAATGGAGAAGAAGAAGAAAATAATCAAGAAGAAAATAATTTTAGATCAAATATGTTTGGTGGATTTGATTATAATCAATTTATGAATCAATCATCATCTGAATATATGATGTATAGTACAATGGATTTATTAAAAACCATGAATATAATGACGGAATTAAGACAATTATTTAGTTCATTAAGTGATTGGGACCGAATTGTAATATATTATGCGTATGAATTAATGCAACGAAATATGCAATTAGCATATAAATTAATATTATATTTATTTAAAACACAAAATGAAGAATTAGTTTCTCAAATGATTTATTGGGGATTATTATTATTTTGTTTATCAAATGTTCAAACAGCATATTCATATTTAATTTATCGAGTATATCTTTTAGATAAAGCTTTTGCCAGAAAATTACATGAATTTATGAAAGAACAATTTATGTTTTTTGAAAATAGTAGTGATATGTATGGAACATTTACAAATATGATGCCAAATCGATTAGACCAACCTCGTGGAGGAAGGTATAGTAATACAAATGAGTAAAGTTTTTTATAATATTTATTTTTTTATATAATATTTATTTTTTTATATAATAATTATTTAATAATAATCATTATATTTTTGAATTTCATTATTATTTAGTAGTTTTTTTTCGTGAATAGAACATACAAATACTGTTTGATTATTATTGTTATTTTTGTAATAACAAATACGTTTTTTAGTACAACGATGTCCTAATTTTGTTTTAGCATCACATTTTATGGAGCTATTTGGAGTCATAAGTTCTTTTCGTGTCCAATTAAATATTTTTACATTTGTTTCACTTTTCTCTTTTTCTTCTTCTTTAAAAATAAGTCCGTGAAAAAAATGATATAATTGTTCACCATTATTAAATTGTTGATAATGATCTTTACACATTCTAATTTCAGTAGCATCATCAAAAGATACTGTTCCACCATAATAAAAATGATTCATATGTGTTAAATTCAATCTACAAAAAGTAGCTTGACTATATGGAGCATTTATATTATCAGTTCGACATAAACAATGTATTTTACATCGTTCATTCATTGTTTGTATAAATAAATTATAACTAACCTCTGACTTAAATTTTTTAAATACCTTATATCCACCATATTTTTTACAAATAGGACAAGAATATAATTCATTTGTAAAACCTTTTATAGAAGTTTGATTATACCAATCTTTTATACAACTTTTACAAAAATAATGTGAATCATTACAATCTAATGTACATTTTTCAGATTCATCAAAATCTTCACAACAAATATTACATTGAAATTTAGTATTTTCAATAGTATTTTCAATAGTATTTTCAATAGTATTTTCAATAGTATTTTCAATAGTATTGTTTATTTCACTCATTTTAATAAAAATAATAAATATTTATAATGAGATTTATAAATATTTTAATATCTTTTTATATTAAAATCAATTTTTTAATTTTTAAACGCATTTAAAAGTAATTTACGATAACTATTTTTTAAGTTATTATTTGTTAACAAATAATTTATCATTTTTTCATATAAAATATTTGCTTTTACGTACATTTTATTCTTTTTATAATGATTTATTAAAAATAAGATACGTTTTAAATCACTATACGTATATGGTTTATCTTTATTAATATGCTCGACTTTTTTTACAATATTTTGTATATCAGAACTATTCATTTTAGATTTACAATTACTTTCTGCTTGTTGTAATCCAATAGCAATTGCTTGTTTTTGGTTAATTACTTTTTTACCACGTATAATTAAGTTACCTTTTTCATATAATTTCATTATTTTATCAATACTTTTTGATTTACATAATTCATAACTACTTTTTGTACTTTTTATACTTTTTACTTTTTTACCTTTTTTTATTTTTTTTATATTTTTTTCCATATGTTCTATTATTTATAATATATTATTTATTTTTTTAAAAATAAAATGAGTCCATTACTAATCAGCTTTTTTATTTGATTCTTTCTTTTCAGCTTCACGTACAAGGTTATTTTCCCTTAGTAGTTTAGCTAGATCATCTTTTTTAGCATTTGATGGATAATCAACGTGATGATAATCTAATACCTCTTTCATTGAAGCAATTGTAGCTTTAATAGCACGTGGTTTTTTATCATCATCTTCTTTAGCTTTTTCTTTTTCAGCTTTAGCCTTTTCTTTCTCTTTTTCAGCTTTAGCCTTTTCTTTTTCTTTCTCTTTTTCAGCTTTCGCTTTCTCTTTTTCAGCAGCTTTTACCTTTTCTTTATCATTTTTATCTTCTTTTGAAGAAAATAATGAAATTTTAAAAATTGAAGGTGTTGTTGAATCAGATGATCTTGATTTACGTTCATTTCGAACCTTTTCAAGTTGTTTCATAAGATTTTCTTCAACACTTTTAAGTTCTTTAACAGAAAGAGTTTCGTAAGAATTCATTTTAAATAATATTTTTATTTAAATATATTTAAATAAAATACTTAATATCAAAAAAATCAATTTTTATAATTATTTACGTTAACATTATTTTTATTAAACACTACGATGATTTTCCGCAAATTGTCTCTTTAATGCTTCAATAATTTTTCCTGGATTATTTGTTGTAAACCCTTGTTTAACAATATCAGATAATTTATTAATTTCTTCATCACTATATGGTGTATTTTCTAATAATTTTAATAAATCACTATCTATACCAATGGAACCTAATAATCCTCTTAACATTTTATAATCATCTCCTCGTTTTACCAATGATATTTTTTCTGGACCATTTGGTATATTTATATTTGTTAAAAGTGATGCAAAATCAGGATTCGATTTAAGTACACTTAATTTTTCTTTTAATTTATCTTTTACACTTTGATCTAAGAAATTATTATTTAATAATTTACGAACTTTATCAATATATGATTTAGCATCATCTATTGTAGTAATTTTAGTTGTATTTCGATCAAGTAATGATGTAATATTACTTGGATCTAAAATATTATTTTGAATATGTTTTGCTGCTTCTTGACTAAATACTTCATTTTGAACTTGTGGTGTTGTAGCAAATACTTCTTGTCGTGATACAAATAATTTTTTACCAGTAATCTTTTCATAAATATTATTAAATGGTTCAAATAAGAATAAAATTACACTTAAGAATATCAAACTAACTATACCAATACCAACATACATAAATATTTTACTTCCGTTTAATTTCTTTGCTTGAGGTAATGTACCTGATAAAATAACTAAAACTAATATTATAATCCATATTACAAATATTACTAAAAATAATGGATTTCTAAATAAACTTTCTAATTTTTTCATTACTGATAATGGTGATGTTTGACCTAATAAATAATTAGAAGATGTTTGAACTATATCATTTATCATACTGTATATTGAATACATTATACTTAAAGCAAATACTAATCCAAATACAGCAAATAATATTGAGTAAGAACCAATAAATGCTTTATATAATTTGCCATATACATTAATATTATTTGGTGATATTGCGTATGATGAATCAAATTGGTTAAATAATAATACAAAAACAATTAAAACATAAACAAAATAGAATATAAATGAAGTAATTATTGTTAAATTTTTATGTAATCCTATACCAAATATTTCTTTAATATTTCCAAATAAATTTGAAATTGGATTTGAAATATGTTTTTTAAAACCACTTGTAGCTTTATTTAAAAGTGATGGATCACCACCATATTGTGAAAACTCTTCAATTGTTTTTGCTTTTTCATCTTTTAATGTATCACTTAATTTATAATCATTTTCTTGAAGACAATTTGCATCAATACTTTTACTTGAAGAAAAATATAATATGATTGAATCAATATTAAGTACTGAATCAACTACTGATATTTCACCATATTTATCAGATGGTAAAAATAAACGTGATATTGTACTAATAATATTTGAAAATATAGCAACAAATAAAAATACAATAATTGTAACTAATATATCTTTAAAACTTTTTTGTTTTTCAATAATTCTATCACTAAAATTATAAAAAGTTCCTTTTACAACTAAAGCAACATATAATATACATAATACAAATAATGATATTATATTTAATAATTTATTTCCAAAATATACTGTTGAAGCAAATGGTGATTTTGAATATATATATCCCATTAATTCAGCATCTGGTTTATATCCAGAAATTTGTTTATTAACAATATAATTTAAAAAAAGTTGATTCGATAATTGAAAAATAATAACTAATATTGAAATAACATACATTTTCATTATATTATTTATTTTAGGTAAACCAATTTTTTTTGATAACTCTTCTTCTTTCTTTTTTAAATATTCCGCTTTACTTAAACCACTCTTTATATATTCATTTTCATCAATTTTATTTAAAATATTATCATTTATATCATCAATAACATTATTTATATCATCTTTTGGGTTTAAATCTTGTATAGAATCAGTTAAATTTTCAATATTATCAAAATCAGTTTCATAATTTTCTATTTTTTTATTTTCATCATTTTTATTATTTTCTACTTCATTTTCTGATTTATTTTCTACTTCATTTTCTGATTTATTTTCTACTTCATTTTTATTATTTTCTGCTTCATTTTCATCAATTACTTTATCTAATTCACTAATTTTACTTTCTTCTTGATTTTCGAGTGATTCAATTATTTGTTTATCTGTATCTTCTTTAAAAAAGATTAATAAATTACGTTTTGGATTCTCATATGCTTGAAGTGCTTCTTTATATTGATTATATAATTTATTTGGTGCTAATTTTTCACGTAAATTCCCTAAAGCACTATTTGATATAATCATTGGACGTTGAAATATTCTATATGAAATATGTGACATATTTTTATAAGTATATTCATAAAAGGAACGTTCACCATAAGGTGGAAAAAAGTTTGATAAATCAATTGGATTTGGAGGATATGCTATTTCTTTTTTATTTGAAAAATTTGGTACATCCTTAAATAATTCATTTGTTAATTTATAAAATAATAAATCACCTGATTTAGATAATGTTTCTGGACGTGAATCTAAAGCACTATTTGCTAATACACATAATACTATATATTTCTTTTTACCATTTTTATCTATTTTTGAAAATATAAATCCTAATTCACAATCATATAATATTCCATCTATTTTATTAAATGATGGTGTTATGACAAACATTTTTTCAAATTTATAACTACTAAACTCTTCTCCTACAACATCATCATCATATGCTTTCTTTAAATTACATTTATTATTTAGACTTTTTTCAGGATTTTGATTTAATATTAATATTTTACCATTATTTACCATATTCATTAAATGAATTTCATTACAACTATCTATTTCTTGCCCACATCGATTTACACATAAATTTACTGAACCTGTTATATGTGTATATTGAATATCATTTTTAAAAATGTCACTAATTATTGGATCTTGAGTATTAATCCCTAATATACTATTATTTAATTCCATCACAAATATGATAAAATAAACTTTTATTATCTATAATAAAATAATAATTTATTTTAAACATTTGTGCGAATTTATTATTATTAAGTATACCTTATTAAATTTAATTCTTTCTATAAAATAGTAATTCTACATTTTAAAGTAAAAATGAATATTAATCTAAAAAATATATCTTTAATATTATCTATTGTTATTATATGCGCTTATATATTTGGTACAATAATGGTATCTGTTTTTAAATCTAAAATAGATGATTATACATATAATTTAAAAGAACATTTTCAAAGTAAAAAAAATATAATAAAAGATAATCAAAATATGGAAGAAGAAGAAGAAGAGAAAAAAAGAGAAGAAAGTGAAGAAGAAGAAGAAAAAAGTCGTTACTCTACTTCTCAATTAAGTAAAATTTTACAAGAAGAAGAAAAAAGTTTTATTACAAAAAGACCAATTATTCCTCAAGATATTCATTTAAATCAAAATAGTGAAGAAGAAATTTTATATAATAGTAATATTAATAATAAAAATGATTTAGCAAATTTAGTAAATGAAGAAACTGAATATGTAGTTGTTAAAAAAAAATATTTAATAGAAAATTATAGTAACCAAAATAAAAAAAATCAACACCATATTGATAATGAATTTTCTAAATCATTTGGTCCTAAAAGTATTGAACCTACAAATATAAATGGTTATTCAAATATAGATTTAAATGATAATAAATCTTCTATTTGGAATTTTGATTATGAAAAACATGATGTTATTAAAAATATTTGTTTTATGAATCATAACCATACCAAAGATTGTACTTACGGAAATACAAATTATGCTGACCCACGTACTATGAGCATTATTGAAAAACGTACTTTTACTTTAAATTATCCTCAAAATATGACTATGCAAGATTATGTTAATTGGTTATACTGTTTTATTGGCAAAGAAGACCAATTACCTTATAATCATCTTAAAAATTTGGAAAAATTAAAGAAAAATATTCCATTAATAAAAGAAGATGGCGTTTGTCCTCCTCCAGCTCAATATTTTCCACCTATTGATAGCGAAAAATATTTTCAAAATATGTATAATGCTAAAAATCAAGAAGTCGCTTTTGCTCCAAAATTAAATTCTACTACTGGATCACTTATGGGTGCTAATTATAATCAATATAGTGAATTTTCACAAAATTTTGATGTTTATGGTTCTACTGGTAGTATAGTAAATCCAGATATAGCATATAAAAAAAATGCCAAAGATTTAGATAATATTATTAAACCAAAAAATGGAAATGATTTAGAATTAGAAAAAGAATATAAACCTTATTTTGTTAAAAATATAGAAGTATAATTAAATAAAAAAAATAAATATTAAAAAATAAAATATACATTTATATATAAAAATAATTATATATAAAAATAATTATATATAAAAATAATAAATGAATATAAAATTATATGATGTTACATTACGCGATGGGTTACAAGATTTAAATAAAATATACACTTTAGATGAAAAAATAGCTTTATTAGATTCGATTATAAAACCAAATATACAAGATTATGAAATTGGAAGTTTTCCTAATTTAAAATTTGTTCCTCAAATGTGTAATAGTTTAGAATTATATCAATATGCTTTACAAAAATATAAAAATGAAAATCAAAAAAATTTTTATATGCTTATTTTTAATAATTATGGTTTACATCAATGTATAACTCATCAAATAAATCATATTTCTTTTATTACATCCTATTGTGAAACATTTATAAAAAAAAATATAAATAAATCAAAATGTGAAAGTTTAGATTTTATTGTTAATTCATTAAAAAATAATCATTATATTACTTCAAAAGTATATATTTCAGCCTTTTGCGGATCGCCACATACACCTTATTGTAAAGATGCGTTATTCAATATAATACATACTTTATACTCTTTACATATAAAATACATTACACTTTCTGATACATATTCATTATTAACACCACAATTATTTGAAAATATATGTATAAATTTAGGTTCAGTATATGATGATTTTTTGCGTTTTTCATTACATATTCATAAAAATAGTTATTATGATGAAATTATTCAAATTGCTTTACGTTATAATATACATATATTTGATGTTTCTCATGTAAATGGAGGTGGTTGTACTATGATAAAAGATTGTGCTATTGGTGAAAATTTACATATAAATGATATTCAAAAATATAAGGTCTAAAGCGATTAAACTTATATAAAGTTTAACGTAAATAGATTTTTATAAAAAAATTTATTATATAATTTTATTAAAAATCAATATTATTTAATAAAATATAAACATTTACAATTTGATTCTTTTTATTTGATTAAAGATGATTTCAGTGATTAATGATTTTCAACCTATTCCTGATGAAATTAGACTTTCATCATTATATATGGAACGTTATTTTTCAGAAAAAAATGATAACGTAACAAATAATATTACTTCAAGTAATGATACTTCAAATAAAAAGATAGATATAGATATATCTTCTTTGTTTCATATGATTCCATTTATTCCAATGGGAGTAATTGCTATAAGTATTGGTACAGGAATATATACAACAGCTGCTGGATTTACAGTTGCTATGGGTACTGTTATATATGGTACATCATTATCATTACATGCTGTAGCTAATTTAGGTGGTCTTACAAATATGTATAGACATTCAAAATATATAGCTTCTTTTGTTACAAAAAAGAGTAATAAAATAATGCTTTTAGATAAAGAGCTTCCTAAAACACATTTAGATGCTTTTGCTACACCCTATGTATATTACAAAATTATGAAATCAATAAATGAATTTAATCATTTATCTGAACGTAATAAGTTACTTATTGTACAATATGTAAAAGAAGATAAAAAGTATGATTATGAAGATATTAAAAATAATGAAGAAATTAAAAAATTATATACTCGTATTTTTTTTAATTACGATTCAAAATCATCATTTTTTGATGATCTTTTGTCAGATAATTTGGAGAATATTAAACATTCATCTATTGAATCACTATTTATTTCAAATTATTTTAAGTTTTTAATCAAGAATCATATTGTGATTCTTGAATAAATGAATTATTGTAAATAATAAATATTATAAAAAATTAAACTTTAGTTAATGCTTCTTTAGCAAGTGGAACTAAATATTGTGTTAATAAATTAAATATATTTGTATAATATGATTTAAAAATAAGTAATATAAATGCTTCAAATTTATATAAATCTTTCATTTTAT
>JACCDX010263092.1_pt1 | contig 11161 bp, 7 predicted proteins | sample 7449681 | NCBI WGS metagenome assembly JACCDX01 (sample SAMN15323450, study PRJNA562643) | freshwater metagenome | isolation source: river surface water | place: USA:Blue River Watershed | collected 2017-08-18 | reverse complement strand
TCGAGAACCGCTATGTCGGCATGAAGTCGCGCGGCTGCTATGAAACCCCGGGCGGCACCATCATGCTGCGCGCGCACCGCGCGATCGAATCGATCACGCTGGACCGCGAAGTCGCGCACCTGAAGGATGACCTGATGCCGCGCTACGCATCGCTGATCTACAACGGCTACTGGTGGGCGCCGGAGCGCGTCGCGCTGCAGACCCTGATTGACCACACGCAGAAGAGCGTCAACGGTTGGGTCCGCGTGAAACTGTACAAGGGGAATGTGATTGTCGTGTCGCGCGACTCGAAGACTGACTCGCTGTTTGACCAGACCATCGCGACCTTCGACGAAGACGGCGGCGCCTACAACCAGGCCGATGCTGGTGGCTTCATCAAGCTGAACGCACTGCGCATGCGCATCGCGGCCAATGCGCGCATCAAGCGCGGCCAGTAAGTGTCAATCGCACTCATAGAAAACCAACAGGAAAACAAGCCATGAGCAATCAATTCGACAATGTCACCGTCGTCAAGAAAGCCAACGTCTTCTTCGATGGCAAATGCGTTTCGCACACCGTGCTGCTCGCAGACGGCACGAAGAAATCGGTTGGCGTGATCTTCCCGTCGTCGCTGGTATTCAACACCGGTGCGCCGGAGATCATGGAGATCAACGGCGGCAAGTGCCGTGTGCGCATCAAGGGCGAGACCGAATGGAAGACCTATGAAGCCGGCCAGAGCTTCAGCGTGCCGGGTGACTCGCACTTTGACATCGAGACCATCGAACTGCTCGATTACGTCTGCCACTTCGGTTGATCACCGACCTCTCCCCCGTCATCTCCTTGCGCAAGTTGCAGCAGTTCATGCAACTTGCGCATGTCGCTGTCTCCACCTCACCTTGTTAGCTAAGGTCCCCAGCCACTCGCTGTGGCCTGGGCGCTGTTGCTGATCTACCGCAAGTCCATGGCGTCTTTTCTTGACTAACCGTGGAGTAGCTTTTAAGCTACAAATGCCTGATGCCCCAGCTGCTTCGCTATCAAACGGCGCAAGGAGATGTGCCGTTCAGAGATTGGTTGACCCAGCTTCGCGACAAAAAAGCCGTCTTGCAAATCCGGATGCGATTACGACGACTCGAAATGGGTAATTCAGGAGATTGCGCACCGGTCGGTGAAGGTGTTCTGGAATTGCGCATCCACCTCGGCCCCGGGTACCGGATTTAATTTGGACAGCAGGGCTCGCGATATGTACTGCTCTTGTGTGGCGGCGACAAGCGCACTCAAGCTGCCGATATCCAGCGGGCCAAATGGATGTGGAAAGATTGGAAGGAGAGATGCGATGAAAAAATACCCTGCTTCAGTATCTCATCACGCAGCAGAGGTTGAAGAGCTGCGCGAAGATCGTGAGCTGGCGATCGCTTACCTGAAAGTCGCGATGGAATCACTGGATGATCCGGAAGATCGTGCAGCAGGCTTGCTCGCTCTGCGCGCCATTGCCGAGGCTTATGGCGGCTTGGGCAAGATTGCCGAAGAAGCCGGCATCAGCCGTGAATCGCTTTATCGTGCGCTGTCACCGAATGGAAATCCAACACTGAAGACGCTGATCGCAGTGCTGAAATCCGTTGGCATGAGGCTGTCGGTTGAATCTGCGGTGCGCGCCTGAACGACGCGATATTCGTCGGCAGCGAACGGCATCAAACGATCAACGGCTCTGGCGATAGATCGACACCAAAGCGCATCGCCACATCCGATTGGATTTGACTGGCCAAAGCCAGAACCTCGCCGCCAGTCGCCCGACCACGATTGACCAGCACCAGCGCCTGCCGGTCATGCACTCCCGCCGCACCCAGCGACTTCCCTTTCCAGCCGCACTGATCAATCAACCAGCCCGCCGCCAGCTTGTAGCTGCCATCGACCTGCGGATAGCTGACCAGCGCCGGATGCTGCGCGAGCAGTTCATTGCGCTTGGCTGCGCTGACCACCGGGTTCTTGAAGAAGCTGCCCGCGTTGCCGATCTGAGTCGGATCGGGCAGCTTGCGACGCCGGATCGCAATCACTGCATCACTGACCTGTTGCGGTGTCGGCTGCGCGATGCCTTGCGCAGCGAGTTCGGCTGCCAATTCTGCATAGCGGAGGTTCGGCTGCCATTGCCTCGGCAAACGGAAGCGTACGCTACAGATCACCACGCGGTCCTTCAGCTCATGCTTGAATACGCTGTCGCGATAAGCAAAGCGGCAGGCTGCGGCATCGAGTGCGAAGGTATCGCCGGTTGTGAAATCAAAAGCGGTCACCGAGTCGACATACTCTGCCAGCTCGCTGCCATACGCGCCGATATTCTGGATAGGCGAAGCGCCGACCGTGCCGGGTATCAGCGACAGATTTTCCAGCCCCGGACAGCCGTTCGCGAGCGTCCACTGCACGAATGCATGCCAGTTCTCGCCGGCCTGCGCCGTCACGTAATGGAAGCGTTGATCTTCGCCATCGATCGCAATGCCGGTGCTAGTCATATGCAGTACCAGCCCGTCAAAGTCCCGGGTCAGTAGCAGGTTGCTGCCGCCGCCCAAGACCAGCCTTGGCATGCCGGCGAGCGCCGGATTGGCGCGAACTGCCTGCAGGTCTGCCACCGAGCGTATGGCCAGATAGGACCTCGCACTGGCGACAATGCCGAAGGTATTGAGCTCACGCAGCGGAAAGTCGTAGCGAAGGTCCGGCATCGGGCGGGGGGTAGCTTGCATAGGCGAGCGATTATACCGGCGCCCACCGTGGTGCCGGCACCGATCCGCGTGCCGCGCCTTGTCAAAATGATTCGGCTAAAATTCGCGCCATCCAAACCATTCAGGAGGTAGCCATGCCATCGTTCGACGTCGTGTCGGAAGCCAACCAGGTCGAAGTCAAGAATGCAGTCGATCAGGCCAACAAGGAAATCACGACCCGCTTTGACTTCAAGGGCAGCGATGCGCGTGTCGAGCAAAAGGAGCGCGAGCTGACTGCCTATGCGGACAGCGAGTTCCAGCTGGGCCAGGTGCGCGATGTGCTGACGACGAAAATGACCAAGCGGAACGTCGATGTGCGCTTCCTCGACCTTGGCAAGATCGAAAAGATCGGCGGCGACAAGGTCAAGCAAGTGATCAAGGTGAAGAACGGTATCGAGTCCGATGCCGCGAAAAAAATCCAGCGCATCATCAAGGACAGCAAGATCAAGGTACAGGCCAGCATCCAAGGTGACACGCTGCGCGTGCAGGGTGGGAAACGCGATGACTTGCAGGCGACGATTGCGCTGCTGAAGAAAGAAGTCACCGATCTTCCACTGGAATTCAATAACTTCCGCGACTGATCACGGGTGTTGTCGCACCACACCCGACATTGGGTGAATGCACAAAAAACTGCAATTCAATCGCAAGAACAAGCCACGCTTCGCGTGGCTTTTTTTTGTTTGATGATGACGGACGTACAAGTTCCCGAGATTTATATTGTTCTTTCAACTGCCAAATGTTATTTCCATGCACCTTTGATTTTTTAATCGTGCAGGAATCTTCATGGATCAGCTTGTCCCGCTCGCCTCTGCATCCCGTCGGATCCGGAGGCAGGCATGAACCGCATCTATCGACTGGTATGGAACGCAAGCAAAGGCGTTAATCAAGTCGCCTCTGAAAAAGGCCGCAGCCGCGGTAAGGGCAAGCGCGGCATCAAGACGCCGCGACTGGCCGCCCTGCTGCTGATCAGTCCGGCGGCGTTTGCGGGCGGTGCATTGCCGACCGCAGGCTCGGTGGTCGCAGGCCATGGCGATATCGCCAGTAATGGCACGACGATGACCATCACTCAGTCGACGCAAAAAATGGCGATAGACTGGCAAAGCTTTTCTATCGGCAGTGGCAACAGCGTGCAGTTCGTGCAGCCGTCCGCCAGTTTGGTCGCGCTGAACCGTGTGACTGGTGCCGATGTATCACTGATACAGGGTGCATTGAAGGCGAATGGTCAGGTCTTTTTGCTGAACCCGAATGGCGTGCTGTTCTCGCCGACTGCACAGGTCAATACGGGCGCACTAGTCGCATCAACCTTGAACCTGAAGAACGAGAATTTCGTCGCCGGCCGCTATGTATTCGAGGGCAGCAGCAACAATGCTGTGATCAACCAGGGCAACATCAGTGCAGCACAAGGTGGTGCCGTGGCACTGATCGCGGCCAAAGTCAGCAATACCGGCAGCATCGATGCACAACGCGGCAATGCGCTGCTGGGCGCAGGCAGCAAGGTCACGCTGGATTTTGGCGGCCCGGTCAAGCTGCAAGTGGAGCAAGGCGCGATCGACGCGCTGATCAATAACGGCGGTGCGATCCGTGCTGACGGCGGCACGGTCGTGATGACCGCCCGGGCAGCCGGCGAGCTCGGCAGCACTGTCATCAACAATACCGGTCTGGTTCAGGCACGAACGCTGGCCACTGGCGAGAAAGGCCAGATCCTGCTGCTGGGCGACATGGCGCATGGCCGCATCGAGGTCGGCGGCACACTCGATGCACGGGCAACTGGTGCTGGTGATGGCGGCTTCATCGAAACCTCGGCTGCGGAAGTCAATACGGCCAGCGGACTGGTCGTGAATGCCGGTGCCGCGCAGGGCAAGGGCGGCCTGTGGCTGGTCGACCCGTATGACTACACCATAGGCGCGACCGCTGCCGCCAACATCAACACGACACTGAACACCGGCACCAGTGTCACGATCACTACCCAGTCGAACAATGCCAGCTATGGCGCAACCGCCAGCGGCAGTGGCGATATCACCGTCAGCAATGCGATTAGCAAGAGCAGCGGTGGCGATGCGACGCTGACCCTGCGGGCCGACCGCAACATCATCGTCAACAATGACATCACGTCCACCGCCGGCAAGCTGAACCTGACGCTGAGCGCAGCGAATGCTGCCGGCGCCACGCGCGGCGGTGTCGATGTCGAAGGCCACCTGAAATCCAATGGCGGCGACATCCTGATCGGCGGTGCCATCGGCACGGCCAGCCATGGCATCGCTTACGCAACCAACCTGAACAACACCAGCGCCGCGATCATCATCGGACAAGGAAAGTCCGTGCTGTCGACCGGCGGCAGCATCACGATCAATGGCAAGTCGACGATAGGCTCGAGCAGCGGCAACTACTCGGGCACGACCGGCGGTGTGTATGTGAAGTCGGGCGCGACCATCGTGTCTGGCAATGGCAACCTGTATGTCACTGGCGACAGTGCCGGCGGCACCAAGACCTTCGGTCTTGCGTTCGAAGGCAATTCCGGCACCGTGACCACGATGGGCACTTCGCCGACTGCCGGCAACATGATGATCAACGGCGTCAACTCGACCAGCGGCGGCTCGGCCTCGGCGCTGGACGACGGCGCAGTCGGCCTGGTCTCTTATGGCAATCGCGACCGCATCGTGTTCCAGGGACCGTCGGTGGCCAGCTGGCTGGTATTCGTGAACGGCGTCGCGCAGCTGTCCGGCTATACGCAGGCGCCGCAACTGTCGAGCTGCAGCCTCAGCTATCCGAACTGCGGCACGATGGTGGTACCGGGCTCGAACAACAGCTATCTGTATGCGACCTACCAGGTCGTCAACATGTCGACCAATCCGTTGTACGTGACGCAAACCGGCAATGGCAGCAAGGTCTATGACGGCAATACGAATGCGACTGGCCTTGCTTTCTCGACGCTGGGTGGCCCGGCCGGCTTTGCTGTCGGCGCGCTGAACCCGGCTCCGCTGTTCTCGACGTCCAGCAAGAACGTCGGTACTTACAGCAATCTGGTCGCGAATCCGGCCAACCAGACCACCTACACGTCCGGTGGCACCAGCTACGCGGTCGGCTATTTCAACACTGGCAGTTACAGCATCACGCCGAAAGCGCTGACGCCGATCGCCAGCGACAAGGTCTATGACGGGAATACTGTTGCTGCTGTCACGGCCACCGGCCTCGTCAGCGGCGACAGCGTAACGCTGGCCGGCACCGGTACCTTTGCCAGCAAGGATGTCGGCACCTACAACAATGTCGGCATCAGCGGCATCTCGCTGTCGGGCGCGGATGCCGGCAACTACACGCTGTCTGGCAATGCGGTCAGCAATGCGACAGCCAGCATCACGCCGCGCACGGTCACGCTGTCGGCGACCAAGGTCTATGACGGCAGCAGTGCATTCAGCAGCGGCGTCAATATCGGCAACGTGGTGACCGGCGAAGACTTGCAGTTCAGCGGCGCGACCGCCAACAGCGCGCATGCCGGCAGCGCGAGCTACCTGAATGCACTGACGCTGGCCAATGGCAGCAATGGCAGCGCCTCCAACTACCAGCTGCCGGCGATGAACGCTGCCAGCAGCAGCAATGCAGCGACCATCACGCCGAAGGCGCTGACCACCATTCTGGCCAACAGCAGCGTCAGCAAGGAATACGACGGCACGACGACAGCACCCGCCGGCTTCACGCCGAACTGGAACATCAGCGGCTTCGTGAATGGCGACACCGCAGCCGGCATCAGCGGCTCGTCAAGCTATGACAGCGCGCATGTGGCCTCGGCCTCGAAAGTCACGGTGTCAGGCATGACGCTCGGTGCCATCACGGGTTCCAATAACTCGCTGGCCTCCGACTACACGCTCGACACCAGCAGCCGCTTCGTCGCTGCCAGCATCACGCCTAAGACGCTGACCACAGCGCTGACCAACAGCAGCGTGACCAAGGTCTACGACGGCAGCACCAGCGCTCCATCCGGCTTCACGCCGGGCTGGAACGTGACGGGCTTTGTCAGCGGTGACACCGGAGCCACCATCAGCGGCAGCGCGGCGTATGACAGCGCCCATGTGGCATCGGCCAGCAAGATCACCGTGTCCGGCATGACGCTGTCCGGCATCACCGGCAACCGCGGCTCGCAAGCATCGGATTACACGCTCGATGCAGCGAGCCGCTTCGTAAACGCAAGCATCACGCCGCGTACGATCACGGCCACGCTGGCCAATACCGGCGTCAGCAAAACCTATGACGGCACCGACAGCGCACCGGCCGGCTTTACGCCGGGCTGGAACCTGAGCGGCTTCGCCAGCGGTGATACGGCGGCCAGCATCAGCGGCTCGGCTGCCTATGACAGTGCGCATGCAGGCACTGCCAGCAAGGTCACCGTATCGGGCATGAGCATAGGCACGATCACCGGCAGCCTGGGCTCGCAGACCAGCGACTATGCGCTGGATGCCAGCAGCAAGTTCGTGAATGCGACGATCACGCCAAAGACGCTGACGGCATCGCTGGCCAATACCGGCACGACCAAGGTCTATGACGGCAGCACCAGTGCGCCGGCCGGCTTCACGCCGAACTGGAACGTCAACGGCTTCATCAGCGGCGATACGTCTGCCACCGTCAATGGCAGCGCAGCCTTTGACAGCGAGCATGTGGCCTCGGCCACCAGAGTGACGATCTCGGGTCTGGGGATCGGCACCGTCAGCGGCAGCAATGGCTCGCTGGCGACTGATTACGCACTCGATGGCAGCAGCAAATTCACCAGCGCGACGATCACGCCGAAGAGCGTGACGGCGACCCTGGTCAACACGAATGTGTCGAAGCGCCAGGACGGCAACACCTCCGCGCCGCAAGGATTTACGCCCGCATGGAACGTGACCGGACTCGTCAGCGGCGACGGTGGCATCAATATCGGTTATACCGGCGCTGCATTCGACAACAGCCAGACGGGGTCGGCCACGAGTGTAACCGTCAGCGGCATGACGATCAGCAGCGTGCGCAACAGCAGCCACAATTCGCTGGCCAGCGATTACGCGCTGTCGGCCAGCAGCGCCAACGTCGCCGCCAGCATTGTTGCAGCCGCACCGGTCACTCCGCCGGCAGCCGTGCTGCCGGCGCAATACACGGCCGTCGCGCCCACGCTGCTGCCACCGGCCGCCGGTGAATTGACCTACGTCGCTGCGGGCGGTGCCGGCGAGATGAGCTATGTGGCTGCACCGGCCGATAGCTCGACGGCCGCTACTAACGCGGGCACGGGCTCTCGCTCGAACAGCTCGCTGTCTGTCGTCAACCGCCAGCGCAAGCTCGCGTCGCAAGCCGCCACCATCGGCACCACGATCAAGACGCTGGACGTCATGGTGATCTCGGATGGCATCCGTACCCCGACCAACACCACCCCGCAACCAGAAGGCAAGTAACTGATGAAGCATTTTCCGGCACTGACTCCGGTCGCCGCCGCCCTCCTCGTCGCCGTCACCGGCGCCGCCTCTGCTCAACAGGCGCCCGATGCCGGCCGCTTGCTGCGCGAGAACGCCGAACCCACATTGCAGGCACCGCCGCCTGCACCTGCCATCACGATCAAACAATCGGACCAGCGCCCTGCGGCTGGCGGTGCGAAGGTAAAACTGACGTCCATCGCAATCACGGGCAACACAGTGTTCTCGCAAGCGGTGCTGTTGGCCTTGCTCAAAGACCATGACAAGGAAGCACTCGACCTCGCCGGCCTGGATGCACTGGCCGCAAAGCTGACTGCGCACTACCAGGCGGCAGGCTATCCGTTCGCTCGTGCTTACCTGCCCCAACAGGCCATCGATGACGGCAAGCTCAGCATAGCCATTGTCGAGGGACGCTATGGACAAGTGAAAGCGACCGGAGAGCCGGCCTTCATCGAAGGTGCGCAAGGCTTCCTGTCACCATTGCAACCGGGCCAGGTGATCACCAGCGCTGCGCTTGAACGCGCCACGTTGCTGCTCAATGACCAACCGGGCGCGAAGGTCGAGCCACTGGTGCGTCCGGGGCAGGATGTCGGCACCGGCGACCTGATCGTCGATGTACAACGCTACCAGCCTTACAGCGGCGATATCGGCGTCGACAACCATGTCAACCGCTTCACAGGTCGCCAGCGCGCACGCCTGAACCTGAATGCGAACAGCCCCTTCATGCTGGGTGATCAGGTGACGCTGCAATCGCTGGTCACCGAAGAAGGCATGTGGTTCGGCGCACTCGGTTACAACGCGCCGCTTGGCAGCTCGGGGCTGCGTGGCCGTATCGGCTACACGCATTCCTACTATGCGCTCGGCAGCGATTTCAGCAGCCTGCAGGCCAGCGGTACGGCCGATGTCTTCAGCGCCGGCCTCAGCTATCCGCTGCTGCGTACGCAGCGCGCGAACCTGACGCTGGCGACCAGTGTCGAGCACAAGCAGTTGCATGACGTACAGCGCACGACCAGCAGCGATGGCCGCAAGAGCAGCAATGTACTGCCGCTATCGCTGAGCTTCGATATGCGCGATCGCATCGGCCGCGCCGGCCTCACCTACGGCACTTTGACTGCGGCAGCCGGTTACCTGTCGCTCGACAGTGCATTGTCAACCACCGATGCCGCCAGCGCACGCAGCGCGGGCAGTTTCACGAAGCTGAACCTCGACGTCGCACGCATCCAGTCCGTGACGGAGAGCGTGGACCTGTACGGCCGCGTGGCCAGTCAATGGGCGGGCAAGAATCTGGACTCGTCGGAGAAGTTCGGCCTTGGCGGCATCAACGGCGTACGTGCGTATCCCAGTGGTGAAGGCTATGGGGACAGTGGCGTGCTGGCACAGATCGAGCTGCGCCATTCGATGGGTGACTGGATGCCCTTCGCTTTCTTCGATGCCGGCAGTATCAGGATCAACCAGCAGCGCTGGTCGACCAGCAACAACCAGCGCAGCATCGCCGGGCCCGGCTTCGGGCTGCGTTATGTGCATGGTGCGTGGAACGGTGGCGTGACGCTGGCGTGGCGCACCAACGGCGGCACGTCAAGCTCGGATGCGCAAGCTGGCAGCCCGGTACTGTGGGCGAACTTGCAGATGCGTTTCTGACGCTGCTGATCATTGCGAAGAAAAAAAGCCACGCGACGCGTGGCTTTTTTTGTGTTTCAGTGAAAAGCGAAAAACTTATTCGCTCTTCGACAGACGACGCTGGCGCACCGATGCGGCGAGGTTCTCGAGCACTTGCAGGCTGCTGTCCCAGTCGATGCAGCCGTCGGTGATCGACTGACCATAGGTCAGCTCCTTGCCCGGCACGAGGTCCTGGCGACCGCCGACCAGATGCGACTCGACCATCACGCCGATGATGCGGTCGTCACCAGCCGCAACTTGCGCGCCGATGTCGGCGCATACCGGCACCTGGTTCTCCGGCTTCTTCGAGCTGTTCGCATGCGAAGCATCGATCATCAGTTTCTGCGACAGGCCATTGGCGGCGAGTGCCTTCGCAGCCTCTTCCACGCTGGCCGCGTCATAGTTCGGCGCCTTGCCACCACGCAGGATGATGTGGCAATCCTCGTTACCGGCGGTCGATACGATCGCCGAGTGACCGGCCTTGGTCACCGACAGGAAGTGATGCGGCTGCGATGCGGCCTTGATCGCATCGGCAGCGATCTTGATGTTGCCATCGGTGCCGTTCTTGAAGCCGACCGGGCACGACAGGCCCGATGCGAGTTCGCGGTGCACTTGCGATTCGGTGGTACGCGCGCCGATCGCGCCCCAGCTGATCAGGTCGGCGATGTATTGCGGGCTGATCACGTCGAGGAATTCGGTGCCCGCCGGCAGACCGAGCTCATTGATGTTCACCAGCAGTTCGCGCGCGATACGCAAGCCGTCATTGATGCGGAAGCTGCCATCGAGGAAAGGATCATTGATCAGGCCTTTCCAGCCGACGGTGGTGCGCGGCTTCTCGAAATAGACGCGCATCACGATTTCGAGGTCATCCTTGAAGCGCTCGCGCTGCTCGACCAGTTTGCGTGCGTACTCCATGCCGGCCTTGGTGTCGTGGATAGAGCACGGGCCGATGACGACCATCAGCCGGTCATCCTGGCCATGCAGTATCCGATGCAGCGCATTGCGCGCATCGGCGGTCACGTTCGCGATCTTGTCCGAGCTGGGGAATTCCCGGATCAGGTGCGACGGCGGCGTCAGTTCCTTCAATTCTCTAATCCTCAGGTCATCAGTACGGGGCATGGCTTCTCCAGGAATATGCGGTTCGGATTCGATGCTGCTTGTTTTCGGATTCGGGCTGCAGAAAAACAAAAACCGCCATGCCTGGCGGTTTTCAAGATTCGGTCTAGGTCCTGTTTCTACGTGAACTTACCGCTTCTCCACCGCCCGGGGGCTGGGGTAGCTAAAGTAAAAGTGAAAGTAGAAAGCACGGACGGACATTGCTTTTTCCAACGTTTCAGGTTTAACGAATAT
>JACCDX010849442.1_pt1 | contig 11162 bp, 11 predicted proteins | sample 7449681 | NCBI WGS metagenome assembly JACCDX01 (sample SAMN15323450, study PRJNA562643) | freshwater metagenome | isolation source: river surface water | place: USA:Blue River Watershed | collected 2017-08-18 | reverse complement strand
TCGGGAAGAGCAGACGGTGGCCACCGATCAGGACAACGCGATTATTTTCGAGGGGGATAGCGCCACTTATAAAGAGCGCTTTAAGAAGTTAGCCGGCGAGATCAATCGTGGTCTGGCCGACATCGGCTTTCCCTTGTGCAAGGGCGGCGTGATGGCCATGAATGACAAGTGGTGTCACAGCGTGCAGGAGTGGCACGAGTTGCTGGATTCCTGGTTCCGATCCCCCCAGCCTGAAGCGCTGCTGGATGCCAATATCTTTTTCGATTTCCGGGGTCTGTATGGCGAGGTGCGCCTGGCCGAGGAGCTTCGCGCCTGGTTATCCCAACAGATTGCGGATCAGAAACTCTTCTTGCGGATGCTTGCCCAAGACGCGGTGCGCGACGAAGTGGCCAGGCTCAGCAAAAACTCGGTGGCCACCAGCATTGCGCGGGCCCTGCGCCGACGTGGCTATCTGATGGAGTGGTTAGCGCCATCTCAGTTGGAAATGAAGCGGGGCGGAACAGCACCGGTAGTGTACTTTGCCCGTGTGATCGCGCTGGCCAAAGGGATTTCCGCCACCTCCACCGATGAGCGGCTCAAAGCCCTGGTGGAGTTAAAGGCCATGTCCCAGTCCGAATCCCAGCAGATGCGCGACGCATTCAACGTGTTGCAGCGTTATCGCCTAAAGGCCCAGTTGGCGTATGCCACCCGGTCCGAGAAGGAGGACCAGGGCGAGCGTTCGCCCAATGTCCTGGCACTGGATGAGTTGAATTCCCACGAGATCGATCAGCTCTCCCAGGCACTGTCGTGCCTGGGGAGCTTGCGGGCCCGTCTGGAGATGGACTTCCTGCGTTGACCCTTATTGTTGCGGCACGCCGTGCAGACGGGTGATGCACTAGTGGAAGAAATTGTATTGGACGATGTAGACGAACGCACCTGCGAAATACCCGAGTAGTGCCAAGAGGCTTATTTTTCGCAGGTACCAAATAAAGTCGATTTTTTCCAGACCCATGGCCGCTACACCGGCAGCACTACCGATGATCAAGATAGATCCACCGGTGCCTGCGCAATAGGCCAGGAACTCCCAGATAAAACTGTCTGTGGGGTACTGGTCGAGGCTGTACATGCCCATCGAGGCAGCCACCAGTGGCACGTTATCTACCACAGCACTGATCAGTCCGATCACCATGACGATGGCATCCTGACGACCAATGGTATCGTCAAACCACTTTGCCAAACCGCCCAGAATGTGGGTGTGTTCGAGTGTCGCAACGGCGAGCAAAATGCCGATAAAAAATGTGATGGAACTCATATCGATACGCGATAGCGCGTGAGCCAGAGTGAGCGGGTGTTTCTCTTCGTCGTCCTTTTCGCGGTGAATGAGATCTCCTACGAGCCACAGAATTCCCAGCCCGAACATTACGCCCATGAATGGGGGGAGATGCGTTACGGTTTTAAAGATCGGAACGGCAATAAGTGTGCCGAGGCCTAGGAAAAACATCAGGTTTTGCTCAGATACCGAGGTTTGCGCTTTGGTGTTCTCCACGGCGGCCCCACCCGGAGGAATAACCTCTTTCCCGCGCAGCATGTACGACGTAACTGCCAATGGAATGACTAAGTTAACAAGGGAAGGAATAAACAGCCCCTTCATGATCTCCAAGGCGGTGATCTGGCCGCCAATCCAGAGCATGGTGGTCGTGACATCTCCAATGGGGGTCCAGGCGCCACCGGCATTCGCGGCGATGATAATGATGCCGGCAAAGAAGAGCCGGTCATCTCGCCGATCGAGCAACTTCTTCATGAGCGACACCATCACGATGGTGGTCGTGAGGTTATCCAGTACCGCACTCAGAAAGAACGTGACCCAGCCCACCAGCCACGCCAAGGTAGACAGTTTCTGGGTCCGGATACGACGTGTAATGACCTCGAAACCATTGTGGGCATCGACAACCTCCACGATGGTCATGGCACCCAGCAGAAAAAATACAATTTGTGCGGTGCTAATGAGTGTTTCCGACAGGTGCTCCGAGACGTGAGTATCGGGCGGTGAGAGGGTGGCGTAAATCGTCCAGAGGAGGCCGGCACCGAGCAGCGCAGATGCAGATTTATTGATTTTTATCGGGTGCTCCAGCGCGATCGCCGCGTATGCTAGAACGAAAACGATAATTAACGCTGTGGTCATGTTGTCTCCCAGTGGGTCGGCCGTATCCGGCTCTTTATTTGAAAATACTCCGATTGTAAACTGCGCCTCTATTATGCGGATTCACTTTGCGTCTGATTTGCACCTGGAATACCTGAACAAACGGTTTCCTGACTACATTCGGGTAGACCGGCTTTACGCCCCTTTTGCGGATTTGTTGATTCTGGCCGGTGATATACACGTTGGAACGCAGATGGTGGATAAGTTCGGTCAATGGCCACATCCGGTCCTGTACGTGCCGGGTAATCACGAGTTTTATGACACCGCCATTGACGTGCATGTGGCCAAGATCAAAGCGGCGGCGGAAAACACGGCCATGATTGTGCTGGCCCGCGACGAATACGTATACCAGGGGGTTCGGTTTCTTGGTTGTACGTTGTGGACGGACTATTTACTTATGGGCTCGGGTGGTCGGCAGCTGGCAGCGATGCTTGCGTGCGAGGCGCGCATTGCGGATCATCGGAAAATTATGGGTGTGCAAAAAATAGGCCAGGGTTTCTCGGCTCAGCAAGCGTACGAGCTGCACCTAGAGGAGCGCGCCTGGCTGGAGAGTAAGCTCAACGAGCCCTTTAGTGGTAAGACGGTGGTCATTACCCATCACGCGCCATCACGCGGAAGTGTTCATCCTAGATTTCGGGGTGATCCCTGTAATTCAGCTTTTGTATCGGACTTAGAGGGACTGGTCGAGAAGGCGGACTTCTGGATCCATGGTCATGTGCACGACACGTTCGATTACAGGGTGGGCAATTGCCGTGTGATGACCAATCCAGGTAGCTATGCAACGACATTGGGCAAGGTCAAAGCACCAGAAGATCTGGAATGGGAGAATCCGTACTTCGATCCACAAAAACTTTTTGAAATCTAATTAATCCCTCATGGACTGCTCGCTGCGGTGTCATCATGGTTAGATTATTGATCGCAAAGTTTAGCTCGTCTCTTCGCAGCTTCTTTGAGTTGGAGGCCGCGGCCGGGATTGTATTGGGTTGCGCTGCGTTCGTCGCGATTCTGGCGAGCAATTCCTGGATTGCACCTTATTTCCACGCGTTTACTCATTTCCCGGGTGAGCTGAATCTCGGCGATGGTGCGGTCGTATTGCGTAAGCCTCTTTACCTTTGGGTCAACGATCTGTGGATGGCTATTTTCTTTTTCCTGGTTGGCCTGGAGTTGAAGCGGGAGCTCATGATTGGGGAGCTCTCCGATCGATCACAACTTCTCTTGCCGATAGTCGCCGCATTGTGTGGCATGGCGGTTCCGGCGGCCATCTACTCGCTGATTAACTGGGGGGACTCGGTTGCGATGCGCGGTTGGGCCATTCCTGCTGCGACGGATATTGCATTCGCTTTAGGCGTTTTGATGCTCTTGGGAAGGCGTGTGCCGTTATCGCTGAAGGTATTTCTCACTGCGGTGGCGATTCTGGATGACATGGGTGCAATCGTGGTGATTGCGGTGTTTTACACCGAGAATCTGAGCGTCGGGATGCTGCTCGCGGCATTACTGGGTGTCGGTATTTTGACGGCATTAAACCGTAGTCGCGTCACGTCGGTGGTCCCGTATGTGCTTGTGGGTATTGCGATATGGATTTTTGTTTTGAAATCGGGTGTTCACGCGACGCTGGCAGGTGTGGTGACGGCGCTTGCTATTCCTATGCACGACAAGTTCGGAGGATCGCCGCTTCAGCGTCTTGAGCATGCATTACATCCTTGGGTCGCTTTTGGGATTCTCCCCGCGTTTGCGTTTGTAAACGCTGGAGTCTCTCTGCATGGGATCAGTGCAGAGACCCTATTAAGTCCGGTGACGCTCGGGATAACCTTGGGCCTTCTACTGGGTAAGGCTGTCGGCGTTTTTATAGGTCCGATGACGCTTATTCTTATGGGGTGGGCGAGATTGCCTGAAGGCGCTTCCGTCCTGCAGTTTTTTGGCTTATGTGTTTTGTGTGGAATTGGATTTACGATGAGCCTTTTTATAGGTGGACTCGCGTTCGAGGGGCAAGGGCTGGAGTTCGAGCGGGCGACGAAACTCGGTGTGCTATTCGGATCGGTATGCTCTGCGGTGCTGGGATCAATGGTGTTGGTGTTGGCCTCCCAAAAGCAACGGTAGAATACGGGCCCATGTCGCCCGGATGATGAAATAGGTAGACATACAGGACTTAAAATCCTGGGGCGCAAGCCGTGCCGGTTCGATTCCGGCTCCGGGCACCACCGGCTTTGAAAAAAGCCTTTGAAATCAGCAAGTAAGGTTGTCTCGCTGGGTATCCCTTAGGTACTTTTTAGGTACAGGAGATACGATGGCGTTACTTCGAGTCAACGGAAGCGTTTTGATCGTGAAGTACCTTTACGACAACAACGGCAGTCCATATTACCAGCGTCGCATCCCGGACGACCTACGGATCCTATTTCGTAAGTCAAAGCTCTCTATCGCTCTTGATCCCTCGAATGGGCCAGCCGCTATTCAAGTACAGCGTTTGGCGAAGAGTCATGATGCCTTGTTTAGAGCGCTCAGAAACAATCCTGACCAGCCCGTTGCCGAGGAAAAACTCGCCGCGTTCGCCTTGCTTGACAACTTTGGTTTAAAGCCAGGTGACGCTGACTATCGACTGGATTCAAGATTCGATGAGGCCGCAAGGTTTGATGATCAGCCACATCTATCCGAGTTCCATGACTACATAATCGATCTGAAGCGTGAGGGTCGCCTTACGAAGGCAGATAAGTTAGCTTATAAGGCTCTACAGGGGCCGCTTCCGGTCTCGCTATCCGAGATGCCTCGAGTTTATTTTGATCACCACAGACGAGGATCTGAGTCGGTTTGGCGGAAAAAGCAGCTTGAGTACTGGGAAAAATTAGTCGACTTTCTTGGTGATATCCCTGCTGAATCTGTGGACCGAGACAAGGCTCGCGCGTATCGCTCTCATCGAGAGAGCCTTGGGCTGAAGAGTCAGTCCGTGCAAAAAGACCTGAACATCATCAAGGCAATTTTCAACGTCTGTATTCGAGAATTACCGCTTCATATTAAAAATCCGTTCGATGGTCTAAATGCGACAGGCGGCGGGAAGGATGCACAACAGCGCTCCCCGCTTACCGTCGAAGAGACAAAGTTGTTGATTGAATCCGCGCTGATGAGTTCGGACGAGATTCGGAGGATCGCCTTAACTTGCGCGCTCACCGGTGCCAGGATTGGAGAGGTGGTGGGGCTACGTAAATCGGACTGCAATTTCGCAGGGAAGGTCCCTTATTTGAGTTTTGTGGAGTACGGTGAACGACGTTTGAAAACGCGAAATTCCATCAGGGACGTGCCGATCGTGCCGCTGCTGCTATCCGAGTTAAAAAAGCAGATGTTGGCATCTCAGTGTGAGGAGTCGCTTTTTCCGCGCTACAACAGCATGACGGCTGCTCCACGCTCTTCCGCAGCGAGTGCTGCAATGAACAAATGGCTAAAGGAGGCGCTGAGTATCCCCAAAACAGCGCATTCACTCAGGCACACAGTCGCTGACCTGTTGAGAAACGCCGATGTTCCTGAAGACCTGAGAGAGGAGTTGCTGGGGCATGGCCGGCAGAGGTCGGGGGACATTTATGGTCTTGGAGCTTCACTGCGTAAGAAGATCGATTGCTTGAATCAGGCATTCGCTTTAATTGGCCTGTAGAGTTGAGCGAGCACATATATACTTATCGTTCCGCCACTGTCTCTTCCCTTCGTAAAAGCCTAAAGTATTGGCGAATTACTTTCAATATCGTTGCTATGGAGATCATCCGTGGCTCAAGACAGCCGGGGAGAGTCTTTATCGTGAGTACGCAAGCTCTCGGGTTCGGGGACCGACTGCTAGATCAGCAAAACAATTTCGGCGAGCGTTCATTACGGCCCTATCCGGCCTGTATTTAGGTGGAGCCTTCCGGCTGGGCAGCGATCCGGTATTGATCACTCTAAATAAAAATCACTACAACGGCAGAACTCGATTAAGCCCAGTCTTTCGCCCAGAGTTGTTAGCGACTTTCAATTGGCTAATAGCGACCGGCTATTTAGCTAAGGTGACTGATGAGCAACGGCTAGACGGCAAGTGGGTTCCAAGAGGCTATCGATTGACTTCTAAATTTATTAACCATGCTCACGCAGATCCTCCGTCGGAAGACGATGTCTTAAGTACTCTTAGACGCAATGATTTCGCACCTTTTGTAGAATTAAGAAGTAAGGATGGGCGGCGGCTTAGGCTTGGGCCATCGAGTGAAAAATCACTCACGCTCCAGAGGCTTGAGCGATTTGAACGGCGTCTATCGCGTCACCAGTTCAAGATTTGCGGGAGGACTATCCCGCCAGTCCTGTTCAGCCTGACGCGAATCTACAGTCAGGATTACTCGAGAGGTGGAAGGTACTACTCGGCGTTTCAGACGCGATCCTCACAGTTTAGGCTTCAAATTGAGATCAATGGGGTGCCGGTGGCTGAGGCGGATTACAAAGCCTTACACCCAAATTTACTCTATCAATTGGTTGGATTGGAAGCACCCCAGGACCCCTACGATCTAGGCGACGGCTTCCCAAGGTCTGCAGTAAAGAAAGCCTTCCAGGTGCTTATCAATCGCTCCCAGGGTAGTTCTGCGGTCAATAGTTTGGTCTATTGGCTCAATGAGCATAGACGTAAAGGAAAGCCTGATCCGGCTGACTGGAAAGGTGGGTTAATCAAGGTCGATAAGGATTGGTGTCATCGCCTCGAGAAACGACTGAGGGAGCATTTAAAGCCAATCGAAAGCTATTTCTGCAAAGGAGTAGGGTTGCAGCTTCAGCACTACGACAGCCAGCTTGTATCCCACGTTATTGACTATTTCCTTGTAAAAACAGATTCCGTAGTCATTCCGATACATGACTCCTTCCTGGTTAAACAGACGGATTTGCCGATACTGATGGAGGCTCTTCGGTACGCTGAGATCGCTCTTGCAAAAGAAATAAATAGGCCGCTTAGGGTGCCTACATTTAAAGTAGAGACATCTAGGCCGCAGGAAGGCTATGACAAGCTGGTGCGAGCGCTGGGTCTTCACCAAGCGATATCAGAAGTCCTTGAAGACGCCAGAGATGATGTATTAGGTCTTGAAGACGAAGTCTTTAAGGAAGCAATTAATAATCAGTATTTATTGGATTTTCAGATCGAAGCAGACTCAGAAGGCTAGGGACGATGACAAGGGAGCATACTAAGTAAGATAACGGACAAAAAATTTAATAAATCTTTTTAAATCAATGACTTATAAACTTTCTTAATTTTATACAATTTGCTCCTTGTAGGGACTTAGCGACAATTTCTTTTTCTCGAAACTCGAATTATTCTCCCGCGTTTTTTAATCGGTTTTGTATGCTGATCTCCTGGCCAAGTAAAAATCTTTAATCACTTGGTCGTTGAGAGCCGGAACTTGTTCTTGACAAACCGATTTTATGTCTGTGCTGTCTCTGCTCACGCTCTTCCTAGTCTCGAGCCCATTTTCGGTGTATCCATAAGCTAGAGGGGAGGGCGCCGAAGCACCTGTTTGCTCCAGGATAAGTCTGCAAATGGTACCAACTGGAGCAAGAGTGACCGGACTATTTCCTTATTTCAATCATCATGCGTGAGTTCGCACTCGAGCAGTGTTATCGGACCTTTAACAGTGTCTACCAAGCCATAGTAACGCTCATTTGTTTTCGTAAGCTGAAGGGTAATGGGAGCGTTACTGTCTCGTCCTGAGAAGACAATGGTTGCAGTACGGCCATCCACCACTGCTAGTCGGGCTAGAGCCACTGATGCCATACCTTTAGGCGCTACGACTCCATCGTTAATAGCAACCGTAACGTGATTGAGCAAGCAGCTATCATGATTCATCAAGCGCTTTGCCAAATTGACTGGCCGATTATCCGAAGCGGTCCCTCCGGTTATCGTCAAGCAACCTAGGGTAAGCGCTAAGTGGCGTAGAGTGCTTGGGCTAAGACGCCACATTTCAGTGGAGTCCACTCTTGTCCTTAACGGCAAACGGCTCTGACGACATTGGTTTATCAAGGGTGCTCGAACGAGACCGTTCAAATGCAATGTCTAATTCGGTCATGAGCTCCGCATACCTCTGCTCGGGCAAAACGCCGCATCTGACCATATCAGTCAGAAAATCGTCTATCGACATAAAGTCCAGGAAATCAGCGCGTTTGAGCATGGGAAAGGTAACGGAATCCCATCCGTCGAACTTTAGTCGCAACAACCATAACGATCTAGGTTGAAGCGGCCAATACTTTCATTTTGCGTAAGAAAACCTTCATCCAATGAAAGTAATGAAGCGCTTCTTTTGTTTTAGTCTGTTGTTTTGTCTAAACTGCGCGAATGAAAATTCAAGCGCTTAGAGCTTTTAATCTGGTCGTATCTCAAGGCTCCCTTCTTGAAGCTGGTCGACAGCTTGAGATCAGCGAGGCCGCTGTGAGCCGCCTTATTACGCAACTCGAGATGGATTGTGGACTTCAGCTCTTTGATCGCAGTCGACGGCAGCTAGTTTTATCAGATGAGGGTGGAAAATTTCATAAGGAAGTTCTGCGAGTTTTGGAGGGCTTTGAACACTTGCCATCAATTGTAAGCGGAATAAAGCAGAGTCAAGAAGAATTTCTTAGTGTCGTAGCTATGCCGAGGGTAGTCTCGGGGATCGTAGCCCCCGCAGTGGCGGCTTTTACGCGTTCAAACCCTCGAGTTCATGTCAAGGTGGATATCCGCTCACGTTCAGATGGAGACGTGTGGTTTGGAAGTGCAATATACGATGTAGGCGTTGCCTCTTTACCAATCTTTCATCCCAAGATTATATCGACTGAGCACTCTCGCTTACCGGTAAAGTGCATGGTTCCCGCTGGGCATCGACTTACGCGTGTAGATCGTGCCTTGACACCAGCAGACATCGCCTATGAGAGTCTCATTACCCAAGGTCGTTCAACGCTAATTCGTGATCAAATGGAAGCATGGTTTCGTGATGGTAACGCCCAACTTTGCCATACGATCGAGGTTAACTCGCCAGAGCTTCTTGGCTATCTAGTTGCGGAGGGGGCTGGTGTTTCTCTCGTTGATCCGATTTCAGTAGCTGGAATTTCTAAAGATAAATTCACGCTCTTGGCAGTTGAGAATCCCTATCATGTGGCATATGGAACACTATGGTTTTCGTCACCAGAAAAGCGAAAGCAATCAGCAATCGCACTCTCGCAGGCTTTTGAACGTCAACTGTCAGAATGGGTGCTCGCTCAGAATGGCATTAGTTAGTAAATTACGTGATTGGCGTGAGCTTGGCCTTCACATTCAACAGAAGCGTCAACGAGAAAAGATTTCTATATCTTTTTGCGCGGAACAACTCGGGACGTCTGCACAGATTTTATTAGACTTGGAAAGTGCCAATGTGTTTCCATATTCTAGTCAGAGCGCAGAGCTTGGAGAGATTGCAAGGCGATATTTGGAGCTCCTCGGCATACCTGTGAGCACCTTTGCCACTCTATTGATTAATCATGTGAACGATCTGCATGGCGAGGATGAATGTATTCCTAGTTACTTAAAAGCGAAGCCATAGATGATGCAGTACAACACTTACCTACTCGCAATTAGTATTGAACGCGGACAGTACATGACCGCCTCACACGTAGAGGCTCATATCAATATAGACCTAGTTCGGAGACTCGAAAAGCTGCAGGAGGTGATTAGCGATGGCGGGCCTCGCGAATATATTGCGATCTTATAGAAGGAAGAATTGCCAATTTTTTTCCTAGAGCAGGGTAATGTAGAACGGCGTGTCGCTGAGGATTGGTTCAATTCATTGAGTGAGAAAGTTCGATTTATTGTTGTTCACCGAACACCTAATGAACTCTGGAGTAGTAGGCGCGATCAGGGAACCTTACACCGTTTTGTCAAGCTAAATAAGAGTGGTTAGCAGCAGATAAGCGGAAAATGCAAAATGAACTATCATAATTCTAGCGGTTGGCAATTACTCGAAGCGGCTGACTTTAATCTAGCCCGCGGCCATTACGATGCGGCATTCGATCAGTACTTCGAGGCGTTTACACAAGAGTTCTGCGAGGAGGCGCAGAAGCGACTCACTTTGATGACGTCAAATGGTCAACTTCGTCCTGAGCAACTCGAGAAGCTTTTTGCCTATCATAATTCGTTGGATTCGCAACGCGGCGGAATATCTAGCTATAACGTAGCTCTTCTTTATGAGAATGGTATCGGACAACTTAAGCCCGATTTGGCTATTGCGGTTCGTTATTACGAAAAAGCAGTCGAGGAAAATGTCCGAGATGCTTACGCTAACCTTGCCCAAATATTAATCTCTGGTTCTGCGGAGACTTTCGGTGTGCCGCGAGACATCACGCGAGGCTTAGAGTTGCTTGCACGTGGAGTGGAGCTTGGAAGTCGCGAATGCGCATATAGCCTTGGCTGCCTGTACAAAGCCGGCAAGGAGGTTGCTGTTGATGACAGAAAAGCAGCTTACTATCTTGGTATTGCCTATCTCGCAAAGCATGAACATGCGCATCGGTTGCTTATTCTTCTACAACAAACATCAAAATTAGATTTCTCGGTTGAGATTGCTGCGGCGAGGCGTCAAATCGATGAATGGGAGCTAATTAGCTTAACGCAACAGGACAACTACTAAAACAGTTTTCGATAAAGAGCTGCCTGAGTTAGAGATAGCCTTTATTTCCTTATTTCGAGTATGTCGGGGGATCCTGGTTACTTCCCAGACTGTTAGCGGGCATCCCCCCCTGTAATCATTTCTAGTCGTTGGATTTGATTAGGTATTTTTTAGGTACATTGACGTTTCAAAAATGTCAGGTATCCTCATGGCCTCAGGTTTTACCTGGCCTAGCGGCTTGTTGCTTCCAGTGTTGAACGGCTAAGATTCCGGCTCCGGGCACCACACTTCGCACGTGTTGTCGCTTAACCCCTAACCGCAGGAATGTCGGTGTCCAGTCACCACGCACACGATCAGAATGATGCGCAACGCGGGCACGCCCGAGAGCGTGT
>JACCDX010309154.1_pt1 | contig 11164 bp, 18 predicted proteins | sample 7449681 | NCBI WGS metagenome assembly JACCDX01 (sample SAMN15323450, study PRJNA562643) | freshwater metagenome | isolation source: river surface water | place: USA:Blue River Watershed | collected 2017-08-18 | reverse complement strand
TATGTCCAAGGCTTTCCAGCCCAAAGGTCTCAGGAGCCGTATCACTCGGTTTGCTAACTCCCCGATCACCAAGGATCATGAAGTGAGGCCATGCGGGGGCGCCCGCACCCGGCCTTGAGTAGGAGGAGCGTATGCCAGCGGGCGACCCTGTTGATCTGAGAGGTTTATTGGGCTGGATGCCCGATTTTGGGCTGTATGTGCTGCTGATGGAGGGTGGCTTTTACCGGGTGTTGAGCACAACAGACCCCGACCCCAAGCTGGTGGGCGGGCGTGTGCGGATCATTGGCCGCAGCGGCGGGGGCAATCTGATTGAGGTCGACGCGCTCAGCAAGGGATAGGCTTGTCCTCCCCTCACCCCTCCCGCACGCGGGAGGGGGCGACGCGGTGGCAATCGGCCTCAGCGCCCAGCGGCGGCGAGGGCGGTTTTGAGGCGGTCGCGGATCAGGACAAGGTCTGGGATATAATTGGGTGCGGCTGCCGGCGGGGCCTCTGCGGGGGCAGTGATTGTCGCCAGAGGCTCTATCCGGCTGGCGGGGATCGGGGCAGGCGCCTCGACCGCAGGCTCGGGTTTCTCCGCCGGGCTTGATTTTGCCGCCAGCAGCTTTTGCACGCCTTTGACCGTATAGCCTTCCACATTCAGCAATTGATGGATGCGGCGAACGAGCGCCACATCCTCCGGCCGATAATAGCGGCGGTTGCCCGCGCGCGTCAGCGGCCGGAGTTTGGGAAAGCGCGTTTCCCAATAGCGCAGGATGTGCTGGGGAACCCCCAGTTCGGCCGAGAGTTCGCCGATGGTCAAAAATGCACCCGGGGCCTTTTCAGCCATCAGCGACGTCCCTTCCTTATGCGCCGTCGGCGATGCTGTCGCGCATCGAATGGCTGGCCCTGAAGGTCAGCACCCGGCGCGGCGCGATCGGCACTTCGACGCCCGTCTTGGGGTTGCGGCCCACCCGCTGCCCCTTATCGCGCAGCAAGAAGCTGCCAAAACCCGAAATTTTGACATTCTCGCCGCGCGTTAGTGCGCTGCACATATGTTCGAGGATAGATTCAACCAGCTTTGAGGACTCAGCCTTGGACAGGCCCACATTTCTGTGAAGAGACTCAGCAAGATCAGCTCGCGTTAAAGTGCCAATACCCGCCATTACGCAACTCCCTCTTCTTACTCATTGGAGGATTGCTTTTTATCGAATTGGCTTGGCACGTCAATTGCGCGCAAAGATGAAGCGGCTGGCCGTTGCGCTTAATAGCGGATCGCAGCGGCGCCCCAGGTAAAGCCGCCGCCCATGGCCTCGAGCACAAGCAGCTGGCCCCGCTTGATCCGCCCATCGCGCACCGCCGCATCGAGCGCGAGCGGCACCGAGGCCGCTGAGGTGTTCGCGTGCTGATCCACCGTCACGACAATCTGGTCGGGCGACAGGCCGAGCTTGCGGGCGGTTGCATCCAAGATGCGGGCATTGGCCTGATGCGGCACCACCCAATCGACATCGCCCGGCGTCAGATCGGCCGCGGCGAGGACTTCGCCCATGACGCTTGCCAGATTGCCGACCGCATGGCGGAACACTTCCGAGCCCTTCATCCGGATCTTGCCGACAGTGCCCGTGGTGGAGGGGCCGCCATCGACATAGAGCAGCTCATTATGGCGGCCATCGGCGTGGAGCTTGGTGGCCAAAATGCCCGATGCACTTTCTTGGCCTTCCAGCACCACCGCGCCCGCGCCATCGCCGAACAGCACGCAGGTGGTGCGGTCTTCCCAATCCAGAATGCGGCTCATCGTCTCGGCACCGATCACGATCGCGCGGCGGGCATTGCCGGCGCGGATCATCGCATCGGCGACCGACAGCGCGTAGAGAAAGCCAGAACAGACGGCCGCCACATCAAAGGCGACGCAATCATCAATGCCCAGCAGCGCCTGCACCTTGGTGGCGCTCGCGGGGAAGGTCTGGTCAGGCGTTGCAGTGGCGAGCACGATTAGATCGATGCTCGCGGCCTCAATTCCTGCAGCGTCGAGCGCCTGACGCGCCGCGTCTGCCGCCAGTGTTGCCGTTGTTTCGCCTTCGCCTGCAATATGGCGGAAGCGAATGCCGGTGCGCGCCACAATCCATTCGTCGGACGTTTCGACCCGCTGGGCAAGATCATCGTTCGAGACGCGATTGGTCGGGAGCGCTGCGCCCGTGCCGAGGATGACCGCGTGGCGGGTCACTGCCCGTTCGCCTTGATCACCGCGAGATCATCGGTGATGCGCTGGGTGATATTGGCGTCGACGAGCTTGGCGGCCACGCCAACCGCATTGGCGACGCCCTTGGGGCTCGCGCTGCCATGGCTTTTCACCACCACGCCGTTGAGGCCCAAAAACACCGCGCCATTATGATTATCGGGATCAAGATGGTGGCGCATCAGTTCGGTCGCCGGGCGCGAAATGAGGAAGCCGAATTTGGACCGGATCGAACTGGTAAAGGCGCGGCGCAGCAAATCGGTGACGAACCGGGCCGTACCTTCCATCGTTTTGAGCGAAATATTGCCCGAAAACCCATCGCATACGACGACATCGGTCAGGCCCCGGGCAATCTTATCGCCTTCGATAAAGCCGTTGAACGCCATCGGTAGATGGTCTGAGGCGCGCAAAATCGTCGCCGCGTCGCGAATCTCATCGGTGCCCTTTTGATCTTCGGTGCCGATGTTGAGCAGCGAAACACGGGGCTGGGCAATGCCCAGCGCAATGCGCGAATAGGCAGCCCCCATGATCGCGAATTCCACAAGATTGCGGGCTTCGCATTCGGTATTGGCGCCGAGATCGAGCATGACAAAATCTTTGTCGCCAAGGCTTGGCAACAGCGCGGCAAGGGCGGGGCGATCAATGCCCGGCATCGTCCGCAGCGCAAGCTTGGCCATGGCCATCAACGCGCCCGTATTGCCCGCCGACACAGCAGCGCCCGCGCGGCCTTGCTTTACGGCATCGATGGCGATGCCCATGCTGGTGGTTTTGGCGCGGCGGATCGCCTGACCCGCCTTTTCGCTGCCCTCAATCGTTTCGGGCGCGTGGATAATCTGCGACGCGGCGCGCAAATTGGGGTGCTGGCCGAGCGCGGCGGTGATTGCCGCCTCATCGCCGACCAGATCAAAGGTCAGGCCGGGCCATTGCCGCCGGGCCAAAGCGACGCCAGCCAGCATAACGGCCAGCCCTTCGTCGCCCCCCATGGCGTCAATTGCGATACGCGGCGCTTCGGCCACCAACCTCTTCTCCCCGGTTCAGGCGCGGGGATCAGTCAGCCGCGGCGACGACTTCGCGGCCGTTATAATGACCACAAGACTGGCACAGATTGTGCGGCAGCTTCAGTTCGCCGCAGTTCGGGCATTCCTGAAACGTGGTCGCGGTCAGCGCGTGGTGGCTGCGACGCATGTTCCGGCGCGACGGCGAAGTTTTTCTCTTAGGGACGGCCATTTCGGCACCTTATTCGTTAAGTGATCACAAAATCCTGCGCGGCATCAAAGATCAGCCAAACCGAATCTTCGGGCCGTCAGGCGAAGGCGCGCGTATAGCCAAAATTCCCGCCGTTGCAAGCGCATCGGCCTTGTGGCAGCACCGCGTCTCCCAATAGGAGGGGAATAGACCATGATTTTGCCCGTGACCATGACCTTCGCTGGCGTTGCTGCGATACTCAATTTCTGGCTCGCTTTGCGCGTGGGCCAAGTCCGCCACAGCCAGAATGTTTCGATTGGCGATGGCGGCAATGAAGCCGTGATCCGCCGCATGCGGGCGCATTCCAACTATATCGAGTCGGCGCCCTTTGTCCTTATTCTCATCGGCGTGATTGAATTTGCGCATCATGGCGGCCCCGCGCCCAGCTGGCTTTGGGCTGTGGCTGGCATCTATTTCTTGGGCCGGGTTGCGCATGGCGTTGGCATGGATGGCGGCAAGCTCGGCAAGGGGCGCACCCTCGGCACGCTGACCACAATGGCGGCGCTGTTGGGCCTTGGGCTTTACGCGATTGCGACGCCCTATCTTGCGGGCGGGCAGGCTGAGGCGCCCACCAGCATCGACATGCAGACCGCCGAGCCGCTGTCGAACGGCTAAGCCTAGAAGATCCCTAAAGCGAGCCCCGCTGCCATGGTCGCCCCCAGCGCCTGGCAGCGGGCGAGCGCGTCGGGCGTGAGCTGCTTTGGGGCAAGGATCGCCTCGGGCGTTTGCGCCTGGGTGCAGATGATGAGCGGATCAGCCACGGGCTTCATCCGCCAGCCCAACAAGATGCGCGCCATTTGCCGCGCGGCATTTTCCCCATCGGACCCCGCACAGATCATCATGGCGTAAGGCCGGCCTTCGACCCGGCCGACCAAGGGATAATAGGCCCGATCAAAAAACGCCTTCATAACGCCAGACACCGCCGCCAGATTTTCCGGGCAGGCAAAGATCACCCCGTCGGCGTCAAGAAGATCGTCGGGCTGGGCATCGGCCGCGGGGCGCAGCACAATTTCAGCGTCGCTCGCGGCCCCTTCAGCAGCGGCGCGCGCCATTGCTTCGGTGCCCCCAGTCTGGGAATGGTAGAGGATGAGAAGGCGCGGCATGAGCGCAGTTTAGCATTGGGGAAAGCGTTGGCCCACCCCTTCCCCGCTGGCGGGGAGCAAAGGGTATTATAACCTATTTGGTAAAATAGCCTTGACATCGTCACGCTGATCTGGCACAAAAGCCGAAGCTGGCGACGTGTGAGTCGGGCAGATACGCCCCGCACCGCCCCTTTCCTTGGAGATCTTCATGGCTTTTGCGACCCCAAAGGGCGCTGCCGGTGCGGCTGCGCCCTTTGATGCCGGTGCCCGGCAGATTTTTCTCGATCATCTCGCGATGACCGCCCATGTGGCCGCGTCTGCCCGGGCAGCGGGGGTCTCGGCGTCGACGCCTTATCTCTATCGCCGCCGCCATCCAGCGTTTGCCGAGGCGTGGCAGCACGCCTTGTGCGAGGGCTTTGCCCGGCTGGAAGCGACCCTTTTAGCCGAAGCCCTGACCCCGGTCTCGGGCAAGATTTCAGACGCGGCGCTCAAGTCCCGCGCGCAGAAGCATCGGTTGGCGCTCGCGCTGCTCGGGCTGCATCACGCGACGGTCAAAGGCAGCGCGGCCAAGCCCGCCAGACCGACCGCCGATCAGCGCCGCCAGCTCGCTGATAAGGTGGAAGCCAAGCTGCGCGATATGCGCGCGCGGCTGAAAGCCGGCCATGGCGACGCCTAAAGGCCATGTCCGCGACCTGCTCAAGGCGCTGGACAAGGATGAAGATTTTGAACGCTGGCTCACCAAACACCGCAAGGATCTGGCCGATTATTGGCACCATTGGCGCTTTTGGGCGCGCGACGACCAATGCCCTCCGGCAGGCGCGTGGCGTTGTTGGCTGATCTTGGCCGGGCGCGGCTTTGGCAAGACGCGGACGGGTGCCGAATGGGTCCGCGCCGCCGCCGAAGCGCAGCCGGGCGCCCGGATCGCGCTTGTTGCGGCGACCCAAGCCGACGCGCGGACGATTATGGTGGAAGGCGAAAGCGGGCTGAAGGCCATCGCGCCCGACGCCACCGCCCCCTTTTTTGAGCCCTCACGCCGCCGGCTGATCTGGCCCAATGGCGCGATTGCCGCGCTGTTTTCCGCCGCCGAGCCCGAAGGCTTGCGAGGCCCCGAACACCATCTGGCTTGGGCCGATGAATGCGCGAAATGGGACAATGCCGAGGCGACATGGGATAATCTGGCGCTCAGCCTGAGGCTGGGGAGCAGCCCGCAAATTGTGGCGACCACCACCCCGCGGCCAGTGCCGCTGATCCGGCGGTTGGTCGCGGCCCCGGGCACGCAGCTGACGCGGGGGCGGATGACCGATAATGCGATTAACCTGCCGACCAGCTTTCTCGCGGCGATGACCGAGCTTTATGCCGGCACCCGATTGGCCCGGCAGGAAATCGACGGGCAGATTTTGGAAGAGGTTGAAGGCGCGTTGTGGACGCGCGCGATGATGGACCGCGCGCGCCACGACGATCCGCCCGCGCGCCGAAGCCTCGTGCTCGGGGTCGACCCGCCGGCCGGGAGCCATGGCGACGCCTGTGGGATTATTGCGGCAGCGCTCGGCCACGATGGCCGGTGCTGGATCATGGCAGATGAAAGCCTGGCCGGCGCCTCCCCAGAAGGCTGGGCGCGGCGCGTGGCCGAAGCTGCCGAACGCTGGCAGGCCGACCGGGTGATCGCCGAAGCCAATAATGGCGGGCTGATGGTCGAAAGCGTGCTGCGCGCCGCACAAGCGCAGCTGCCGGTCAAGCTCGTCCGCGCGGCTTCTGGCAAGGCCGCCCGGGCCGAACCCATTGCGGCTTTATATGAGCGCGATCAGGTGCGGCATGCCGGCATCTTTCCCGCGCTTGAAGATGAGCTGTGCGGGCTGACGATCGGGGGCGGTTATCAGGGACCTGGCCGGTCCCCCGACAGGGCGGATGCGCTCGTCTGGGCTGTGACCGAATTGATGCTGGGTAGGAGCGTCGAGCCGCGGGTGCGGATGCTCTAGCAAGCGGGCCCTCCCCCGGCCCTTTTTTTCCACATTTGGGGAAACAGCGCCACCGCCGCGAGGCCGGGCCGCAAAAGCCCTTTGTCATGGGAGGCATTCAGTGAAACTCTTCGGCTGGAAATCGGCCGGGCGTGCGGTGGCGCGGCCGGCCTTGGGGCGGGCGTTGACCGGCTGGGTCGGCGGGCATTGGCCGCGTTCTTATGAGGCGCAGTTGCGCGAGCTCTATCTGGTCAATGCGGTTGCCCAACGGGCAGTGCGGCTGGTGGCCGAAGGGGTTGCCTCTGTGGCGCTCAACGCGCGCGAACCCGCGGCGGCCGCGCTGGTTGAGGCGACCTCGAGCGGGCAGCGGCTGCTGGAAACGCTGGCAACCAACTTGCTGCTCCATGGCAATGGTTATGTGCAGATTTTGAGCGACGCTTCGGGCCTGCCGGTTGAGCTTTATGCGCTGCGGCCCGAGCGGGTGTCGGTCGAGGCCGATGCGCGCGGCTGGCCGATGGGATATCGCTATCGCGCGGGCGAGGCGGTGACCATATTGCCACCCGAAAGCCTGATCCATATCCGCGCGCACCATCCGCTTGACGACCATTATGGGCTGGGCTGCCTTGATGCCGCTGCTGGGCCGATGGCAATCCATAATGCCGCCGCGCGCTGGAACAAGGCGCTCCTCGATAATGCAGCCCGGCCGTCGGGCGCGCTTATCCACGGGGCGAAAGAGTCGCTCTCGGCCGACCAATTTGACCGGCTGCGCGAGGAGCTTTCGGCGAGCTTTCAGGGTGCTGCCAATGCAGGTCGGCCGATGCTGCTGGAAGGGGGGTTGAGCTGGCAATCGCTGTCCCTCTCGCCCGCCGAGATGGATTTTGTTCAACTCAAAGCGATGGCCGCACGGGACATTGCGCTTGCTTTTGGTGTGCCGCCGATGCTGCTCGGCCTGCCCGGGGACGCGACCTATGCCAATTATCGCGAGGCGCACCGTGCTTTGTGGCGGCAATCGATCCTGCCGCTCGCCGCCAAGATTTTGGACGCGATTGCCGAAGGGCTGCGCCCCTGGTTTGCCGGCCTCACGCTGCCCATCGATCACGACCGGATCCCCGCGCTCAGCGAAGATCGGGAGCGGCTTTGGGCGCAGGTGACGGCGGCCGATTTTCTGACTGCCGCTGAAAAGCGGGCGATGGTTGGGCTGGAGACACACGCATGATCAATACCAATATGCTGATCCACCTTGCGGCCCAAGCGGACGCGCGGGGGGCGGATCTGGTGACGCTGCGCGCGCTGATTGAGGAAGCGTCCGACCTGGGGGCCGCACGCGCGCTGGCCCGGCTGGGGCTGGCGGATGACCATGCCGCCAAAGACATGGCCGAACTGCGCGAGCTGCTCTCGGCCTGGCGCGACGCGAAAAAGACCGCGCGTAAAGCCGTGGTCGGCTGGCTGGTGCGGGCCGCGCTTGCCCTCCTCCTCTTGGGGCTGGTGGTGAAGCTTGGCCAGCTTGGGCTGGTGCTGAAATGAGCGTGCGCTTTGCTGGCTATGCCGCGGTGTTCGACCGGCCGGACCGCGGCGGCGACATCATTCGCAAAGGGGCCTTTGCCGAAGCGGTGGCGGGGCTGCCCTTGTACCTCAACCATGATCCCCGCCAGCGGATCGGCACCGTCTCGGTGCTGGGCGAAGACGCAAAAGGGTTGCGCGTGATTGCCGAAAGCGCGCGTGCGCCGGTGCAGATCGGGCAGGGGCTTTCCTTTGGCTATCGCGTCAAAGGCGCGTGCCGCAGTGCATGTGGCCAATATCGCGAACTGACGCAGCTCGACCTCATCGAAATCAGCCTTGTCGCCTGCCCGATGCAACCGCTCGCCCGGGTGATCGCGACCGAGGCGTGTGACCCCAAGAAGGAGACCGAAAATGGATTATGATGTGAAAGCCGATGCGCTGGAGGCCGCGTTTGAGACAGCAGATTTGCCGCGCGCGCCGGTGGCGCGGCCCGCGCTCGCCACAGCGACCGCAGCCGACCCGGCCAAGACCGCCTTTATCGACGGCTATATAAGGCGCGGGAGCGAGGTGGCGCTGAAAAGCGTGACGGGCGTAACCCCGCAAGACGGCGGCTTTGCCGTGCCGCGCGACATTGATGCGCAGATTGACAGCCTGTTGAAAACCGCCTCACCGATCCGTCAAATTGCCAATGTCGTCAAAGTGGGGTCAGCCGGGTATCGCAAGCTGGTGACCCAAAATGGTGTCGCGTCAGGCTGGGTGGCCGAAACCGCGGCGCGGCCCGAAACGGCTTCTCCCGTGTTCAACGAAATCGCCCCGAGCTTTGGGGAGCTTTATGCCAACCCCGCCGCCACCCAAGCGATGCTCGACGATGCGGCCTTTGATGTCGAAGGCTGGCTGGCGAGCGAGATTGCGATGGAATTTGCCAAAGCCGAAGGCATGGCCTTTATCAGCGGCTCAGGCACCAATCGGCCCAAGGGGTTTTTGACCGCGCCCGTTGCGGCCAACCCCGATGCGACGCGCGCCTTTGGCACGCTCCAATATATCGCCTCAGGGGCAGCGGGAGCCTTTACCGCAAACCCGCAGGATAAGCTGGTGGACCTTGTCCACACGCTGCGTGCCCCCTATCGCCAAGGCGCCGTTTGGGTGATGAACGCGGCAACGCTGGCAGCGATCCGCAAGTTCAAGACAACCGATGGCGCGTTTCTCTTCCAGCCCGGGCTGGTCGCGGGGCACCCCGACACGCTGCTGGGCTATCCGGTGGTGGAAGCCGCCGACATGCCCGATATCGGGGCGAACAGCCTGTCCATCGCCTTTGGCAATTTCAAACAGGGCTATCTGATCGCCGAGCGCGCCGAAACAGCGGTGCTGCGCGACCCCTATACCAACAAGCCGTTCGTCCATTTCTACGCGACCAAGCGGCTGGGGGGCAGTGTTTCCAATTCCGACGCGATCAAGCTGCTGCGCTTTTCGCAGAGCTGAAGCGCCCTGCAGGCGGCGCACGTTCCACTTTCTGATCGGGGGGCCGATATGCACGAACCTAGTCCCGTCCCTGCCGCGCCGCTTGTGGGCGCGCGGGAGGGGGCGGAGGCCTATTTGCGGATTGAAGGGGCAGCCGAAGATAAGGCGATCGACCAATTGGTTGCCGCCGCAGCGGCGCTGGCCGAAGCCTTTACCGCGCAAATGCTGCTGGTGAGAAGCGCGACCGAGACGATCCCCGCCCGGCGCGACTGGACGCGGCTTGCCAGCTGCCCCGTCAGGTCGGTCACCCGCATCGAGGCGATGGCCGAGACGGGGGCGACGACGCTTCCGGCCACAGCCTATGATGTTGATATCGGGCATCATGGCGAAGGCTGGGTGCGGGTGGCGGATCCTGTGGGGCTTGCCCGGTTGCGGGTCACGCTGACAGCAGGCCTTGGAGCGGACTGGGCGGCGCTGCCCGAGCCGGTGCGCCTTGGTATTTTGCGGCTCGCCGCGCATGGCTACACCCATCGCGATGCCAGCGAAGATGCCGGGCCACCTGCAGCGGTTGCCGCGCTGCTGCGCCCCTGGCGGCGGATGCGGATTATATGAGCGGGGAATTTGCGGGCGCGCTGCGCGAGCGGGTGACGATCGAGCAGCCCAGGCCGATGCGCGATGCGCTGGGCGGGCGGCAGGGCGGTTGGACCTATGATGGTGCGGCATGGGCGCGGGTGGCGCCCTTGGTTCCCGCCGCGCTGCACGCTGCTGACGCGCTGAGCAGCCTGCCGCGCTGGTCCGTCACGATGCGCAAGCGCGAAGGGGTGCTGCCCGGCACCCGCTTTGTCTGGCGCGGGCGCTTTTTGATCGTGCGCAGCGGCATCAGCGACCCGGCGGACCCCGCCCGAATGGTGCTGAGCTGTGAGGAGGTGCGCTGATGCTCGACCGATTAACGGCGCGCGCCCAAGCGCGGGCTGAAGACAAGCGGCGGGCCGCGATTGCCCGCCTTTGCGCCACAGCGCCGCGCTGGCTTCGCGCAGAGGCCAGCCGCGCAGGCGTAGTGATCAAGGCCAAAAGGCTGCGCTGGTGGCTCATCACCCATGCCGGGCAATGGGGCTTTTGGCGATGAGCGGGCCTTATGCCGCGGTGCAGGCGGCGATTGTCTCTGCGCTCACCGCCGCGCCCGCGCTGGCCGTGCTGACGGGCATTTACGATGGCCCGCCGCCGCGCGCGGCCTTTCCCTATGCGTCGTTCAGCAGCAATGCGGCGACCGATTGGGGAACCAAAACCGAGGCCGGGCGCGAGCTGCGGCTGGCGATAACGCTTTGGGATGATGGCGAAAGCCCTGCGCGGCTGCACCAGTTGGTCGCGGCGCTGGAGGCTGTAGTTGCGACGCTTCCCGCCCAGATCGAAGGCTGGCGGATCGTCAGCCTAGTGCTGACCCGCACGCTGATAGCGCGCGACCCGCAAGGCCCCTGGGCAGGGCTTGTCGAACATCGTCTGCGGCTTTTTAAAACTTAGGAGGTTGTCATGCCCGCTGAAAAAGGAAGCGCCTTTTTGCTGAAGGTCAGCAACGGCGCAACGCCTGCTGCCTATCAGACGATTGCCGGGATGCGCACGACGCAGCTGTCGATCAGCGGTGAGACGGTGGTCATCACCCATAAAGGCTCGGGCGGGTGGCGCGAATTATTGGGCGGGGCCGGGGTGCGCGCCGT
>JACCDX010384202.1_pt1 | contig 11165 bp, 10 predicted proteins | sample 7449681 | NCBI WGS metagenome assembly JACCDX01 (sample SAMN15323450, study PRJNA562643) | freshwater metagenome | isolation source: river surface water | place: USA:Blue River Watershed | collected 2017-08-18 | reverse complement strand
GAGGCTGCTGGGTGGCGGCAATGCGTTCCGCCAGCGCGCGGGTCCAGGCCTGGGCGAAGAAGTCGGGCACGCCCGTGCGGCGGCATTGCCGTGACTTCAGTCGCAGCACGGTCTCGAAGACGTCCCGGTCGGCGGTGTGCGCCTCGAAACGCAGGGGGCCGACTTCCCGGGCGAGCTTGCGCCCTTTGCGCTCGATCTCGCCCAGGCGGCGGATACCGCAGGTCCGGCGCGCCGTGAGGTAGGCGGCGAAGCCGCGCGAGAGGTCCATGACGGGGGACAGGGCGGGTGTGCTCAGCGCGCCGGCGGGTGCCTGTTCGCGTGGCAGGTGATCGAAGCGCCAGGAGGACAGGCCCGCAGCCCGCAGCAATTCCAGCCAATCCCAGCGCGCGCCGCTGGCGCACACCACGCCATGGTGGTCAGACAGCCCGCCGCCTACCGGCAGGCCGATGCCCCATCGTGCCTGGTGGGGAAAGAAGCCCGCGATGCGGCCCGCCTGTTCGAGGATGGCGATGCGCACGTCGTCGCGGACAGCGGCGACGGCCAGGGTGAATTCGGGTGCGAAATACGGACTGCGCAGCGCCGTGTTGCCTGCCTGCAGCTCACGCCACCTAGCTTGCAGGCCGGCGTCCAGTTGCGAAGCCCCGATCACCGTGATGTTCATGTCGCTTGCCATCCTGGCGAGCGATCATGCGCCGGAGGCTCCCAGGCGCGTGGTCACGGTGAAAAAGCGTAAGGCTCAGGCGTCGTTCGCGGGCAGCGGCATCGGCGCGGGGGCCATGGGCGGCGCCGATGCGGGGCTGCCTCGCTCGAAGGTCACCACATGGTCCACTTGGGCGCGGATGCCGATCCACTCGCCGATCTTGTGATCGTGGTGGCTCGGGACATGCGCCATCACCGTCTCGCCCGTGCCCAGGCGCAGCGTGTACAGGAAGTCCGCACCACGGAAGGCCTTGCGCACGATCTGCGCCTTCACCGGCGCATCGTCGTCGTGCACGATGTCGTCGGCGCGCAGCAGCACTTCGCACTGGCCCGCCTCGAAGGCGGTGGGCAGCGGGCATTCGGCCACGTCGGTGAGCGCGCCCAGGGGGGTGTCGACCACCACCTGGTCGCCCGCTTCGCGCAGGGTGGCGGGCGTGAACACGCCATGGCCGATGAAGTCGGCGACGAAGCGGGTGGCCGGCCGGTGGTAGAGGGTATAGGCCTCGTCCCACTGGTGCAGGTGGCCCTGGTGCATGACGCCGATCACGTCGCCGATGGCGAAGGCCTCCAGCTGGTCGTGCGTGACGAAGAGGGCCGTCGCCCCCGCCGCCTTCAGGATGCCGCGGATCTCGTGGGCCAGGCGTTCGCGCAGGTCGATGTCCAGGTTGGAGAAGGGTTCGTCCAGCAGCAGCAGTTCAGGCTTGGGCGCGAGCGCGCGGGCCAGGGCGACGCGCTGCTGCTGCCCGCCCGAAAGTTCATGCGGCATGCGCCGCTCGGTGCCGGCCAGTCCCACCAGGGCCAGGACCTGCGCCACGCGCTCGGCCCGCTGCGCGCGCGGCAGGTCCCCGATACCGAAGGCCACGTTGCGGCCCACATCCAGGTGCGGGAAGAGGGCGTAGTCCTGGAACACCATGCCGATGCGGCGGGATTCGGCCGGCACGTGCACGCCCGCGCCGCCCACGACCTGGCGCGAGATGCGGATCGTGCCCGCGCTGGCAGGCTCCAGGCCGGCGATGGCGCGCAGCAGGGTGGTCTTGCCGCAGCCCGAGGGGCCGATCAGCACCCCGATTGCGCCACGGGGCAGCCCGAAGGACACGGCATCGACCGCGGGACGGCTCGCGCCCGCGTACTGCACGCTCACATCGGACAGTTCCAAATGCATGAGGGTCATTCTAGATGCTTACAATTCTCATTTGTATTTTCGGGGCTTCCCGGTCCCCTGTCCTTGACCTACCTCATGCGCCGGCTTCATGACCTGCTGCTCCTGACGCTCGGCCTGCTGCTGCTGGTGCCGGTGGGCGGAGTGCTGGTCTCCTGGCTGCAGTGGGACGTCCAGAGCGCCTCGATCCTGCGCGAGATGGCGGCCACGGTGCTGCCCGGGTACCTGGGGGCCAGCCTGGCCCTGTGCCTGGTCGTGGCCGCTGGCGTGGCCCTGGTGGGGGTGTCGACCGCGGCGGCGGTCACCTTGTTCGATTTCCCGGGCCGGCGCACCTTCGAGTGGGCCCTGCTGCTGCCCCTGGCCATGCCGGCCTATGTGGTGGCCTATGCCTATACCGACTTCCTGCAATTCAGTGGCCCGCTGCAGACCGGGTTGCGCGCCGCCTTCGGCCTGCAAGGGCGCGTGTTCCCGGAGGTGCGCAGCCTCCCGGGCGCGGCCTGGGTGTTCGTCTTCTCGCTGTATCCCTATGTCTACCTGCTCGCGCGCACGGCCCTGGGCGAGCGCGCGCCGCAGCTGATGGAGGCGGCGCGGCTGCTGGGCGCGCCGTTGCGCCGGCGCATCGTGCAGGTGGCCCTGCCCCTGGCGCGTCCCGCAGTGGCGGCCGGCGTGGCCCTGGCGCTGATGGAGACGCTGGCGGATTTCGGCGTCACCAGCTACTTCGGCATCCAGACCTTTTCCACCGGCATCTACAAGGCCTGGCTGGCCATGGACAACCGCGTGGCCGCCGCGCAACTGGCGACCACGCTGCTGGCGCTGGTGGCGATGCTGCTCTGGATCGAGCACCGCGCGCAAAAGCGCATGCGCTTCGCGGTGTCGCGCGGCGCCCGCGCGGGATCGGGCGAGGCGCAGGCGATCGCGCTGCACGGCGCGCGGCGCGCGATCGCCTGGGCCGTCTGCGCCCTGCCGGTGCTCATGGGCTTCGTGCTGCCCGTGGCCTTCATGCTGCGGCCGCTGGCCGCCGACTGGTCGGTGCTGCCCTGGGACCGCTTCCTGCTCTGGGCGATGAACAGCGTGCGCCTGGGGGCGCTCAGCGCCGTGCTGGCCGTGGGCGTCGCGGTGCTGCTGGTGTTCTCCCTGCGCCAACGAAGCAGCCCGCTCACGCGCGGTGTGGTGCAGGTGGCCGGCATGGCCTATGCCGTGCCGGGCGCGGTGATCGTGGTGGGGTTGCTGCTGCCCGTGGGCTGGCTGCAGCGCGTCGCGCCCGAGACGCCCACGGTGTACTGGGTGACGGGCACGGTGCTGGGGGTGGTATGGGCCTACCTGGTGCGCTTCATGTCAGTGGCCCTGCAATCGGTGCAGAGCGGCTACGCGCGCATTCCCCCCAGCCTGGATGATTCGGCCCGCATGCTGGGGACGTCCGGCTGGCGCCTGCTGGCGCGGGTGCACTGGCCGCTGCTTCGGCGTTCCGCCATCGCCGCCAGCCTGCTGGTGTTCGTGGACGTGATGAAGGAGTTGCCCGCCACCATGGTGCTGCGCCCTTTCAACACGGACACCCTCGCCGTGGTGGCCTACCAGCTCGCGCGTGACGAGCGCCTGGGGGAGGCGGCGCTGCCTTCGCTGGCGCTGGTGCTGGTGGGGCTGATGCCGGTGATGCTTCTGAGCCGCACCCTGCGGCGCTAGCTGCCGCCCGGACCGCTGTCCGGCGCCTGCATGTCGGCGTGCTTGCGGTAGACGATCTCGCCGGTGGGCACGTGCACCACCCGGATCTCCTGGCCGTCGGCGGCATGGCAATTCTTGGCGGCCAGGGCCACCGCCAGCCCGCGGTTGCCCACCATCCAGGGGGTACGGCCCGCCAGGGGCAGCCATCGGCCCGACAAGGGGCGGTCGCTCTCGATGCGGTATTCAGCCGGCGTCATGCATAACCTCTTGGATCTGTCTCTGTCGTTGTGGGGACTGCCAGGACCTGCGTTCCGTGTTGCGCGGGGCAGGGTCAGCGTGTGAAAGACAGCTTATGGCGCGCCTGTGCGAAGTCTGTAGGACGGTGGCGAAAGGGCCGTGCGCCAAAGCCGCAGGCCGCCGCTGGCTAAGATGTGCGCCTTCCCTGGAGACACCATGCCCCCTCTCGTTCTCGTTCCTGGCTTGATGTGCGATGAAGCCGTCTGGCAGCCGCTGTTCGCGCACTGGCCCGCCAGCCTCTCCCCCCAGATCGTCGATCCCGGCACGACCGACAGCCTCACGACGATGGCGCAGCGCCTGCTGGAGCAGGCGCCTGCGAAGTTCGCCCTGGCCGGGCATTCCATGGGCGGGCGGGTGGCGCTGGAAGTGGTGCGCCTGGCGCCCGACCGGGTGGACCGCCTGGCCTTGCTGGATACGGGCTACCTGCCGCTGGCGCAGGGCGCCGCGGGCATGCAGGAAGTGGCCAAGCGCCAGGCCTTGCTGCAGGTGGCGCGTGAGCGCGGCGTGCGCACCATGGCGGCTGAATGGGTGCAGGGCATGGTGCATCCGGCGCGCCTGCCCGATACCGCGCTGATCGAATCCATCCTGCAGATGTTCGAGCGGCGCAGCGCCGACACCTTCGCCGCGCAGATCCAGGCCCTGATCCGCCGTCCCGATGCGAGCGGCGTGCTGCAGTCCTTGCGCATGCCCACCCTGATCGCCTGCGGGCGCCAGGACGGCTGGTCGACGTTGGCGCAGCATGAAGCCATGCACCGCCTGGCGCCGGCGGCGACGCTGCGCGTGGTCGACGATGCGGGCCACATGGTGATGATGGAGCGGCCTCGCGAGACGGCCGCCGTGCTGCTGGAGTGGCTGGCCGGCGCGGGCTGAGCGTGTCGGCCTCGCGATTGCGGGTTCGGCCTCTGCGGGTTTCGCGTTTCAGCGTTCGACCGGGCGGTCTGAAAAGCGCATCGAGAAATCCACCGCCTGGATGTCCTTGATCAGGGCGCCGACGGAGATGCGGTCCACGCCCGTCTCTGCCAGTTCACGCAGCCCCTCCAGGGTCACGCCGCCGGAGATTTCCAGGCTGCAGCGCCCGCCAGCCATGCGCACCGCCTCGCGCAGTGTCGGCAGGTCCATGTTGTCCAGGAGCAGCATGGTCACGCCGGCGTCGAGGGCCTCCTGCAGCTGCCTGAGCGTCTCGACCTCCACCTGGATGAAGGTGACGGGCGCCTTCAGCGCCTGCGCGGCGCGGAAGGCCTCGGTCAGACCGCCTGCCGCGGCGATGTGGTTTTCCTTGATCAGGAAGGCGTCGTACAGGCCCATGCGGTGGTTCTTGCCGCCGCCGCAGCGGACGGCGTATTTCTGCGCCAGTCTCAGGCCGGGAATCGTCTTGCGCGTATCCAGGATGGCCGCGCGCGTGCCTCGCACGATGTCCACGTACTGGGCGGTGCGGGTGGCGACGGCGCTGAGCGTCTGCAGGAAGTTCAGGCAGGTGCGTTCGGCGGTGAGCAGGTCGCGCGCGGCGCCCTCGATCTCCACCACGGTGTCGCCGGGCGCGCAGCGCTGGCCGTCCTGGACCCGCCAGCGTGCCTGCGCGCCGGGGGCGACCTGCTTGAGGACTTCGTTGACCCAGGGCTGGCCGCAGATCACGGCGGATTCGCGGCAGATCACGGTGGCCATGGCGCGCCGGCTGGCGGGGACGAGGGAGGCGGTGAGGTCGCCCGCGCCGACGTCTTCCTCGAGGGCGCGGCGCACGTCGGCTTCGATCAGGGCGGGGGAGGGGGCGGTGAGGTTCTCGGGCATGTCGTTCCAGGGGCGGTGGATGCGGTCGGCAGCCCGTATTGGAGCAGGGTTTAGGATCCTGCCTGTCCGGGCCTGCGGTGGCGGACCGATTTTTCCTGATGCAGTTTCCATGAAAAAAACGTTTTTTCTCCTGGCCTCCCTGGTCCTGGCCGTATCAGCGGCGCATGCGCAAACCACCGTGCTGGCCTGCCAGTTCGCGGAGTCGGGCGGCTTCATCTACAAGGGCAACCGGTGGCAGTCCACGACGTTCAACCTGGAGCGGCCCTTCTTCATCAAGTTGAAACCCGATGGCCTGATCGATGAATCATCGCTGGCGGGCGTGGGCATGACCTACGCCGTCGAGTGCAGGAAGCCCTATGGCCACCGGCCTGAATTCGTGCGCTGCTCGGGCAGTTCGGACCTCGTGGTGTTCAGCACCAAGACCCTGTCAGGCGCGGTTTCGGTCCTGCATGGGGCGGCCAGTGACGGCAGCAATCGGGACACGCTGTCCATCAGCACCTTCAACTGCCAGAAGATGTGAGCGGCAGGGCCAGCCTAAATGCAGAACAATTTCCAACGCCCGCTGATGCTCGCCCTGCAGGCTTTCCAGGCAGGAAAGCCCGAGGAAGCCGACCACTGGGCCGCAGAGACCTTGAAGGTCAACCCGAAGTCGGCGGACGCGCTTCATCTGCGCGGGGTGGTGGCCGGTATCCAGAATCGGCATGCGCAGGCCGAGGCGTTTCTGCGGCAGGCGGTCGAGATCGACAAGAAAAACCACTTCATGTACTTCAACCTTGCCAAGGCCTTGATGGAGCAGGGGAAGGACGCGCATGCGCTGAAGTGGCACCGGAAGGCCCTCGAACTCGATCCGAAACACGACAAGGCCTGGCTGAACTACGGCCGATCACTCTCGAACCAGGGGGAGATCGATGGAGCGATCGCGGCCTATGACCGTGCGATCGCCCTCAATGCAAATCTCGCGGAGGCCTGCACCAACAAGGCCGTTTGTCTGCACCAGAAAAACGCTGATGAAGAGGCGCTGGCCCTGCATGACCGTGCCCTGGCCTTGAATCCGGGTCTGGCCGAAGCCTGGAGCAACCGTGGGGTCGCCCTCAACGCCCTCAAGCGCCATGACGAGGCGCTGGCCAGTCATGAACGGGCGATCGAACTCAAGCCGGATCACGCCGAGGCCTGGAACAACCGGGGAGCCGCCCTCCACGACCTCAAACGCCATGACGAGGCGCTGGCCAGTTACGCGCGGGCGATCGAGTTGCGCGCTGACTTCGTCGAGGCCTGGAACAGCCAGGGCGTGGCCTTGAACGACCTGGGTCGGCACATGGAGGCACTGGCCAGTTATGCGCGCGCGATCGAGATCCAGCCTCGGCGAGCAGAGCCCTGGAGCAACCAGGGCCTGGCGCTCAGCGCGCTCGAACGCTACGACGAGGCCATGGCCAGTTACGAGCGGGCCATCGAACTCAGTCCCCGCTATGCCCAGTCCCACTACAACAGGGCGACGCTTCAACTTCTGCGCCAGGACTTCCAGGCGGGCTTCAGGAATTACCGCTGGCGCTGGCAGACGAAGGATCTGGTCGGCCAGGGGCTCCAGACCGACATTCCGGGCCTGATGCGCGATTCACCGCCAGGCCCTGTGCTCCTGTGGGCCGAGCAGGGCCTAGGGGACGAGATCCTCTATGCGGGGATGCTGCCCCAGGCGCGCGAGGTGTTCCCGCAGATCACCCTGTCTGCCGACAGGCGGCTGCATCCGATCCTCGCGCGCTCCTTCCCCGGCCTGGACCTGGTCGACAGGAATGAACCTGCGTCCGCACTGGCGCAGCGTGCCTTCAGGTTCCAGGCGCCTGTCGGTGATCTGGGCGACCTGCTCGGGTTCGACAAGGAAGGATTCGCGCGCACCCGCCAGCCTTTCCTCGTTCCGGATCGTGACAAGACCTCGGCGCTGCGGGCCAGGATTCCCTTTGCCGTGGGCAAGCCCGTGTGCGGCATCGCCTGGCGCAGCGCCAACAAGTTGATCGGCGATGCCAAAAGCATCGCCCTGGCTGATTTAAGGCCCTTGTTCGAGGCCCGCGAGCTGTCGTTTGTGAACCTTCAGTACGGCAACGTCGATGAGGAAATCCGGCAGGTCGCGAGCCAGTCGCCCACGCAGATTCACCAGGTCCCGGACCTGGACGTCTTCAACGACATCGATGGGCTGCTGGCCCTGATCGATGCGTGTGACGTGGTGGTCACGACGAGCAACGTGACGGCGCACCTGGCCGGATCCATCGGCAAGCGCGCTTGTATCCTGGTGCCATTTTCCAGAGGAAGAATCTGGTACTGGCACCTGCATGACACCTTCAGCTTCTGGTACCCGAGTCTTCGGGTCATCTACCAGGAGGCGCCGAACGACTGGTCAGGCGCCATCCGCCAGGCGGCGCAGTGGATAAAGGAAATCGCATGATGGAGACGGTCAACATCGTCATTGGTTTTGACCAGCGCGAAGCGGTCGCCTACCACGTGTTCTGCCAGAGCATCCTGGAGAAGACCAGCGTGCCGGTCCGCTTCCTGCCGCTGGTGAAGAAGTCGCTGGCGGGTTATCAGGAACGGCACCAGGATGGCAGCAACGCCTTCACATACACCCGCTTCCTGTGCCCGCACCTGATGGATTACCAAGGGTGGGCTCTCTTCGCCGACGGTGACATGGTCTGCAACGACGACATCGCCAAGCTCTGGGCACTGCGCGACCCGGGCAAGGCCGTCCAGGTCGTCAAGCACGACTACCAGACCAAGGCTTTCCAGAAATACCTCGGGAACAAGAATGAAAACTACCCGAGGAAGAACTGGTCCAGCGTCATCCTCTGGAACTGCGCGCACCCTGCCAACCGCGTGTTGACGCCGCAATTCGTTGCCGACAAGGACGGCGCCTTCCTGCACCGGTTCAAGTGGCTGGACGATGCGCTGATCGGCGACCTGCCGAAGGAGTGGAACTGGCTGGCAACGGAGTACGAGCCGAATCCGCAGGCCAGGCTGGTGCATTACACGCTGGGTACGCCCTGCTTTTCGGAATACAAGGATGCCGACATGGCGCAGGACTGGCATGCCACCTTGGCCCGTGCGAGCCAGGGGCTGGAGCGGTAAGGGGAGCGTGGGGCGGGGGGCTGGCGCCCCCGACAGGAATCGAACCTGTATCTAGCGCTTAGGAGGCGCTCGTTCTATCCATTGAACTACGGCGGCGGCACGCAGATTCTATGCGGCGCCGTCCGTGGCGCCAGCCACCTTCGTCACACCGATTCCAGCTTGATCTGCTGTGTCGAGGCGACCCGCTGCCAGCCCGCATAGTCCTGCGCCAGAAAGCGGGCCTGCGCCTGCGGTCCGAGCAGCGCCGGCTCGAGGGCGTCGAGCCGGAAGCGCGCCTGCACGTCGGGCAGGGCCAGCACGCGAGGCAGGGTCTCGCTCAGTCGGTCGACCACGGCTTGCGGCGTGCCGCGTGGGGCGACCAGCCCGAAGTAGTTGGTGACCTCGGTACCTGCCAGGCCCGACTCGGCCAGGCCCGGCACGTCCGGCAGCACCGGCGTGCGGCGCGCCGAGGTGACGGCCAGCGGCTTGACCCGGCCGTCGCGGATGAAGGGCATCAGCGCGGGAATGGTGCCTGTGAGCAGCTGGATCTGGCCGGCGACCAGGTCCATCGTCGCCGGCGCGATGCCGCGATAGGGGATGTGGGTGATGAAGATCCCGGTGCGCGCCTTCAGGCTCTCGAGCGCCAGATGGTTGATGCCGCCCGCGCCGGCCGACCCGTAATTGAGTTGGCCCGGGCGCTTGCGGGCGTACTCTACCAGCTCCTTGAGCGTGGTGACGGGCAGGTCCTTGTTGCAGACCCACAGCAGCGGCCCTTCGGCCACCATGCTCACGGGGGTGAAGCTGCGCACCGGGTCGTAGCCCGCATGCGGCAGCACCGCGGGCACCGTGGTGAAGGGCGCGGCCACCAGCAGCAGGGTGTGGCCGTCGGGCGCGCTTTGCGCCACATGCTGCGTGCCGATGACGCCCGAGGCGCCGGCGCGGTTGTCCACGACAAAGGTGGCCCCCAGCAGCTCGCCGAGTTTCTGCGCCAGCAGCCGGCCCATGGCGTCCGTGCCCGCGCCGGCGGCAAAGGGCACGACGATGCGCACCGGCCGCTCGGGCCACCCCGAGGCGCGGGCAGCAGGCGCCAGCAGCGTGGCGGCGGACAGTGCCAGAACCTGGCGGCGTGAAAGCGGGTCGCGCATGGCTATTTCGTGAGCAGGCGCATTGCCTCTTCGAGGCCCCGCAGCGTGAGCGGGTACATGCGCTGGTTCATCAACTGCTGGATCACGCTGATGCTCTGGCGGTATTGCCAGACGCCCTGCGGCTCGGGGTTGATCCAGGCGAACTTGGGGAAGGCGTTGGTCAGGCGCTGCAGCCACTCGGCGCCGGCTTCCTCGTTGTTGTATTCGACGCTGCCCCCGGGCTGCAGGATCTCGTAGGGGCTCATGGTCGCATCGCCCACGAAGATCAGCTTGTAGTCCTTGTTGTACTTGCGGATGATGTCCCAGGTCGGGAATTTCTCCGCGTAGCGGCGGCGGTTGTTCTTCCACATGAAGTCATAGACGCAGTTGTGGAAGTAGTAGAACTCCAGGTGCTTGAATTCGGCCTTGGCCGCCGAGAACAGTTCCTCGACCCGCTGGATGTGGTCGTCCATCGTGCCGCCCACGTCCATCAGCAGCAGCACTTTCACGTTGTTGTGACGCTCGGGCACCATCTTGATGTCCAGCCAGCCCGCATTGGCGGCGGTGGATCGGATGGTGTCGTCCAGGTCCAGTTCCTCCTGCGAGCCCTCGCGCGCGAAGCGGCGCAGCCGGCGCAGGGCCACCTTGATGTTGCGGGTGCCCAGTTCCTGGGTGTCGTCGTAGTCCTTGTAGGCGCGCTGGTCCCAGACCTTCACCGCACTGCGGTTGCGGCTCTTTTCCTGGCCGATGCGGATGCCTTGCGGGTTGTAGCCGTTGGCGCCAAAGGGGGAGGTGCCGCCGGTGCCGATCATGCGGTTGCCGCCCTCGTGGCGTTCCTTCTGTTCCTCGAAACGCTTCTTCAGCGTTTCCATCAGCTCGTCCCAGCCCATTTTCTCGATGCGGGCCTTTTCCTCGGGGGTCAGGTCCAGCTCGAGGTTCTTGCGCAGCCACTCCAGGGGGATGTCCTTCGTGAAGTCGGTCACCAGCTCGACGCCCTTGAAGTAGGCGGCGAAGGCGCGGTCGAACTTGTCGTAGTGCTTCTCGTCCTTCACCAGCACGGTGCGTGACAGGTGATAGAAGTCGTCGATGGCCCAGCCCTCATCGCTGCGCGGGCCGACCACGCCCGCTTGCAGGGCCTCCAGCAGCGTGAGGTACTCCTTGACCGAGACCGGCAGCTTGGTGCTGCGCAGGGTATAGAAGAAGTCGATCAGCATCGCGCAGCCTCCCGCGCCAGCAGGTGTTCCAGGTGGGCGCGCACCTCGGGCCATTCGCCGGCAGTGACGCTGTACATCACGGTGTCGCGCACCGTGCCGTCCCGGCGGGGCGCGTGGTGCCGGATCACGCCGTCGCGG
>JACCDX010496238.1_pt1 | contig 11166 bp, 10 predicted proteins | sample 7449681 | NCBI WGS metagenome assembly JACCDX01 (sample SAMN15323450, study PRJNA562643) | freshwater metagenome | isolation source: river surface water | place: USA:Blue River Watershed | collected 2017-08-18 | reverse complement strand
GCTGAGCGAATGAACCACAGCATTCAAAAAGCCTTGTCGGGTCAAAACATTCAAAGCCTTTGAGCTTCTTAGTCACAAACACCTGCCTGTTAACTAAAGAACAATATGCCAGTCATTAAAATTTTGCCGCACGCTGAATATTGCCCAGAGGGCACTCAAATTACTGCGCCTTCTGGCACCAGCATTTGCGAAGCCTTGCTTGACAACAAAATCAACATTGAGCACGCCTGTGATATGAGTTGTGCCTGCACCACTTGCCACGTCATAGTGCGTGAGGGCCTCAACAGCCTGAACGAAGCCGAAGAAACAGAAGAAGACTTGCTCGACAGAGCCTGGGGTTTGGAACCCAACTCCCGATTAAGCTGCCAAGCATTTTTGGGTAAGCAAGACCTGGTCATTGAAATTCCCAAATACACCATCAATCACGCCAAAGAAAACCACTGAAAGTTTTTTGAGCTTGAATTGGGTTTAAAGTTAAGTCATGCGACAAATATTTTTAGACACCGAAACCACTGGCCTCTCTGCGGAGGGTGGCGATCGCGTCATCGAGTTGGGTTGCGTTGAGTTGGTCAACCGCAAGCTCACTGGCAACAACCTCCATTTCTATTTCAACCCCGGCCGCGATAGCCACGAAGACGCCCTCAAGGTTCATGGCATCAGCAACGAGTTCCTGCGTGACAAGCCCAAATTTGCTTCCGTGGTTCAAGAAATTCTGAGCTATGTGGAGGGTGCCGAAATCATCATCCACAACGCCGCCTTCGACATTGGGTTTTTAAACAAAGAACTCGAGCTAGCAGGTCAGAAGCCCTTCACCACCTATGTTGAAGGTGTGGTCGATACCCTGGTCATGGCCAAGCAAATGTACCCAGGCAAACGCAACAGTTTGGATGCCTTGTGCGAACGCCTAGGCGTTGACAATTCTGGCCGCACTTTGCACGGCGCTCTGCTCGATGCCGAATTGTTGGCCGATGTCTATATCAACCTCACCCGAGGTCAAGAGGCGTTGCTAATAGACGCTGGTACCGAAGAAGGCCAGGCAGGTTCTGAAGAGTCTATAGACCTGTCAGCTTTTGTTTTGCCAGTTTTAAAGGCCAATGCCCAAGAGCTAGCAGCCCATGACGAGCAAATGACGCAACTGGACAAAGCCAGTGGCGGTAAGACCTTGTGGCGCCAGGCTGCAGTTGCCTGATTCTTGGGTTTCTTGAAGCCCCCCAATTTTCCATGGCATAATCTAGGGCTACGCTAAAAAAGCGATAGGGCGATTAGCTCAGGGGTAGAGCACTGCATTCACACTGCAGGGGTCGCAAGTTCGAAACTTGCATCGCCCACCAAAAATTCCTAATGAAATCAAGCATCTAGACGAAAGTTTCGGTGCTTTTTTAGTCTGACCTGAGTGCTGTGAATGCGGCGAATTTGCGCAGCTTCACAAAATTGCTACGTTTGTTTTGAGTTGGTTTCACAAAGATCTCAGCCATGCAGTTACTTTTCAGCATCGTCGGCCTTCGGTGGTGACTTTCTTAAATCAGCCCAATCAGATGAGCGGGTTTTCATGGTCAATACTTTGCTGCGGGATACTCCAAACGCCATGCACACCGCTCTAACTGCTCGTCCCCGGGCAATACAGGCAAGCGCGTAATCCACTTTTTTGCCTTGTCAAAGTCCACAGCCTTCTTGAGAATCTCGTTCTCCAGAGTCTTGCGGACAAGCGCACCTTCAATTTGTTTAATGCGTCTCATGGCTTCTTGAAGTTCAGAAGCAGGGCGGGCTAACAAAGATACGGAGCTTCCTGGTACATTGGTTTGTTTGACGATTTCAAGCTAAGCAGCTAAGTTTCAAGAGATTAATTTTGCCGCAGAGAATTGAGTCAATGTTCGATAAATATACGGCATAAATATTGCTTAAATCGTAAGTGTCAGAGATTTGACAGACAAAACAGAGTTTCCCATGACTATTCAAGCTAGTTCGCTTCAACAATCCATTGAATGGCAAATAAGAGCTGCTTCAAATCCGGGTATTTCCCGTGAAAAGCCAGTTGCGGAAGCCCCTTTTCGCAATTTTGTTGCAATGGCTCAGTCGCAGACTGTTGGATCAGATGGTGAAACTAAAGTAAGTGTCCAAAAGGGCGACACATTGTCTGGTTTGATTCGCCAATTTGTATCGGAAACAAAACCTCAATTATCATCGTCTGAGTTAAGCAGTTTGGTCATTGCGGTGTCTAAATCGAATGGAATTGCAGATCCCAATCGAATATTCATTGGTCAAATGATCGACTTTTCTTCTATTACGGCAAAAAAAATTCAAATAGAAGCAAAGCCCTCTTTTCAAACCACTCTTCCTCAGCAAACGCTGAATGCCTTTGTGGCTGAGCCAACTGTTCAATTAAAATCTGACAGAGCTGTAATTGTGGGAGACAGCATAGCATTGGGTGTTGGTGCTTCCATCTTGAGAAAAAAAGGCTTATCTCCACATTTTTCCTCAGATTCAAAAAATTTGAGTCAAAACATAACTGAACTTTCAGTGGATGCGACTGTTGGCCTCAGAAGTGCTCAAATTCTTCAAAAAATCAAACGAAACAACCTAGTTCAAAATGCTCAAGTGGCAGTTATTTCGGCGGGCACGAATGATTTAGCTAGTGCAGACAATCAAACACCTGAAAGGCTAAATGCGATTAGTCAGAATTTACGCAACATTCGCAGTTCTTTGAATGCGACACAAAATGTCTGGATCTTGCCCTACGATGTCAAAGGACGTGAATTGGTTTCAAGAATAGCCAAAGAGTATGGCGATGGAACGGTAGATTTGGGGCAATTTGCTACTGCTGATCGCTACCATCCTAAAAATTACACTGAAATTGCCAATGTTCTGAAGTTGCCTGAAGTGAGCGCTCCAAAACCATGGGTTTCCACACTGTCAATGCTGCATTCAAGAGCGCAAAATCCTTGAAAGTAGTTTTTGTTGGATATAAACTTATAATATTTGTAAATATTATTTTGCGTTCTCAATCCTGTTTATCTTGTCTTTGAAGATTGAATGTCATTCAACTGCGCTCGTCTAGGTCTTTTGAAATTACTGAGCGTTTTTTCGATCTTTTCCTGCTCCACAAGCTTGGCACAAAACTTTGATGGTCAATATTTAAGTGACCAAGCTTCAACTGCTTTCTTTCATAAATGCCCAGAAGCACGATACGTGAATTATGTTACTGGCAACACGCAGCAAAATTTGCCTTCCCAGGACATCATCGAAGATGCAGCGGCTACACCCAACTCTATCCCAGCTTATCATGGCGTGCCACGCATAGGAGTTTGGGGAGACAGTCACACAGCATCAGGTGATTTCGTCGTATCTGCGATACAGCAATGGGGCTTTCAAAGCAAGAGCGTTCGACCCAGCATGATTCAGCCTGCCATGATCTTGGCGGGTGTTAAAACGCAACTTAAAAAATCTTGCATCAGTTCGGGATGGAAGTTGCAGTATGCCCATCGCACTTCTGGATCAGTTGAAAAATTCAATCAGACCATGATTCTTTTGACTTCTGAGAATCCCAATGAATTTTTGTGGTTCGATTTTAGAACGCCAAACGATGATGTGCGTTTGAAATGGCTCAACATTCACTTTTCAAAAAATGATTTCGATCGCTCATTGATCGTAGCTATCTCCGTTGATGGTGGTACTGAACAATTTTTCAATTTGACAAGTTCGAAGACCCCTCTTTTGCAAGTGATGGCTAAGGAGCCATTTGCAACTGTTCGAATAAGGCTTGTATTGGGCCAAATGGGTATTCAAGGTTTGGCACCTGTCTATGCTGACGCCCCGCGAACCTTAGTAGATATCTTTAGCACTCCAGGTGCAATGGCCAAAGGATGGAATGACATGAATGCAAGCATGATCGGTCCGCTTAAATATGATACTGTAATCTTTCAATACGGCACGAATGAAGCCATGGACCTTGCATACAACGATGCAACTTATGCCAAGAATTTTAGGGAGAGTCTGACAGCATTTCGAAAAATGAATCCAAGCGCAAGGTGCATTGTAATTGGCCCCCCTGCAAGAGGTTCTCTTTCAAATGGTGTGATGAGACCTTTTGCGAAAATCCACCATAGCATCAGTCAAATTCAGGCGAACATAGCCAAAGAGATTGGCTGCGCTTTTTGGAATTGGCAAGCAATGCTGATGAAATTCGGTGACGTGAATCAGTTAATGATGTCAAGTCCGCCATTGTTAAAACAAGATCAAGTGCATTTAACCAAGCAGGGGTATGAGTTAAGTGGCCAACAATTCGGTAAAACCATACATTGGAAAAGTGATCGATCTAACGTTATCCCATGAAGCATTCCAAGAAAATTAATAAACTTTTGGATCAAGATATTGAATCACGGTTGTTGGGTTTGGAGATTGTCCGCTCCATTGCAATCTTGACCGTTCTTTTCTACCATTTGAACATCAGTGGATTTTTTAATGCTGGTTTTTTAGGAGTTGACATTTTTTTTAACCTGTCAGGGTTTCTTATCACATGTCTTCTTTTAAAAGAATATGAGAAATTTGGTCGGATTCAATTAGGTAACTTTTACCTTCGGCGATTTAAGCGACTCTTTCCCGCCGCCGCCGCCATGATTTTGGCCTGTTTGATCTTCGCACCAATCTTTGTGCCGCAGGCTTTCTTAAGTCTATGCAAGGACATTCCGGCGGCGTTACTGTATTACTCAAACTGGTGGCAAATTTATTCTAAGCAACCGTATTTTGAAACGTTTGAAAGTCCGCCTTTATTGCAACATTTGTGGTCGCTAGCAGTTGAAGAGCAGTTTTATATTTTGTGGCCAATTGTATTAATCACGCTTTTGAAATTGATGCCAGTAAGAAAAGTCGGTTGGGTGGCTTTTCTGATGGCAGTTTGCAGTACCGTTTGGATGGCTTACTTAGATGGAATACGAATTAACGGAGTAGACACCAGTAGAGCCTATTTAGGTTCCGATGCGCATTCAATGGGTTTGTTTTTGGGTGCTGCTTTAGCATGTTTCTGGAATCCTTGGCAAGAAAGAAGTCCGCAACTTGTCTCGTGGGTTGAAAAATTTCGGATTCCTATAGGTTCGATGGCGTTGATAGCGTTACTTACCTTAGTAACAACTTGGAACGAAGGACTTTCAATTCTATTTAATGGTGGTTTCTTCCTGACTGGAATCATCACTTTAGTATTGATTGTTTCTTTATCCGATTTAAAGACAAATTCATGGATACAAACATTATGGGGGCAATTTTTTGCTCGATGTATTACTTGGATGGGGACCCGATCCTATGCTATCTACCTCTGGCATTGGCCTATTTTTATTGCGTTCAAAGTACAACCCAACATGGTGTGGGAAACAATTTTTTTAAGTTTAGCGGTCACTTTTATAGTGTCTGAGCTTTCGTACAGAATAATAGAGCAACCCTTCAAAAGTAATTCATTAAAGGCCGCCATTGCGACTCCCTCATTTGCTGCACTGAGTGGACTCACGTGTGTGTTTATGGGAATTTCATGGCTGGAATTTAAACCTCTGGAGATCATTGACAAGGCGCAGTTGGTTCAGCAGTCTAAGGAAGCTTCAATATTTTCAAAATCATCAAATGACAGCGAAAGCTTCGCAGCCACTGTTTCTTCCAGTACGACAGAAAAACCAGTTGAGTCTTTGCCGTCAACTCAAAATATGATTTTGGTTGGTGATTCAGTATTACTCGGTGCAAAAGATTATTTGATAAGGAATTTCCCCAAAGTAACTGTAGATGCGGAAGTGGGGCGTCAAGCGTATCAAGGTTTACAAGTCATCAAAAAGATTAGAGGTCTACAAAAAGATATCGACTTTGCCGTAATTCATCTTGGGACCAATGGTTACATTGTTGAATCGCAGTATGTGTCATTGCTGAAAGAGTTGTCCGACCTGAAAACAGTGATCGTTTTCAATGTCTACGCAAACAGGCGATGGACACAACCCAATAATGAAGTCATTGACCGCGTCACGCCGTTGTTTCCCAATGTACGCTTGGTCAACTGGAATGAGATGGGGCAAGCTAATCCTAATTTCTTTGTCAAAGATGGCATTCATCTCACAAGTGATGGTATTTTGGCAATGACCCACCAGATTAGTAAAATTTCTGGCATTGCTTTGGGTTCGAAAAATAGTTACAAGCCTGCAAAAGTGCGCACCACACCTATAAATGATGACAAGGTAACGATAGTCCCCCTTAGCCCTAATGCTGAAAAAGAGTACGAAGATGTTCGACTGGATAATCCAGCCGACAAAGAACCAGAAATAAATAAACAAGTTACCAATAGGTCATTTGACTTTGAATGAGATGAAAATAAAAGCATTGATTTTCGGTGGCTACTTTCTTGCCCTATTACATTTTTCCGTACAGGCGCAGGTTAGTACGTTTGCTTCGTTATCGGTTCATGCAGGAGAAAAAGTACCTGATTTGATTTGTGAAGTAAGCCACGCCAAAAAACCACAAATGAAAACATCTGAACCAGATGATCCATTGGTAATTCCAGATATGGAGTTGGTTGCCAAGGAGAAGGCTGATTTTTCAGTCGTCGACAAATTGGACAACGCAAGAGTTTCTTCTTTACTGATGGGATCGCTCGTTGAAAATTACACAGGCGGCCGACCGTTTAGGGTTGCCGTTTGGGGTGACAGTCACATGGCAGCTGGTTTTTTTACCCGTGAATTGATCAAGCAATTGGGACTTAGGCTTGATCAGGTCCAAAATACGTTCATCCCAGCAAATATGAACCGAGCTGGAGTGCGGCTGCCAGTCAGAAAAACATGTGTGTCACCTCAATGGCGCTACGAGTCGGCGCATGCCAACATTGAAGGAGCCCAATTTCCAGGACCTGCTTTGGTGAATTTATCCTCCGCTGATAAAAATTCAAGTTTGTCTTGGGATTTAAGAAGTTCTACTGGCACCCCTGAGCTTCAAACAGTTCAAGTGCTTTATCAGCAAAACCTTGCCCCTGTGCGAATTGCGATCAGCGTTGACAATCAAGACGAAGTTGAAGTAATTCTCAAAGGTGACTTGGGATCCGGAGTACTTGAGTTGGTGGGGAATGCGCCAATTTCAGTTCTAAAGATTCGCTTGCTTGAAGGGACCTTCAGATTCCATGGTCTCTTTCTAAAGTGGTTAGAACCTTCTGCCAAATTACAGTTGGACCTTTTTGCGTATCCCGGAGCGACAGTTACCGGTTGGCGATCTGCCAAAATAAAATATTTTCAGTCATGGTTTCCAGAGAATCCTTACGATTTGGTTATATTTGCTTATGGAACCAACGAGGGTAATGTGAAGCCTTTTGACCCTGCCGCGTACCAAAGTTTACTGAGTGAATCTATTCAGCAAATGAAATCAGCGTTTCCAAAAGCATCTTGTCTTCTGATTTCACCTGGTGATCGAGGAGTGCTCCTTCGAAAGTCAACTTTGCAGAAGTTAAAAAATAAAGAGGGTGCAAAACTCAAACCCAATGCTAAAAATAAGACTCACAATATGTCCAACAATAGCAAATCACTTACAAATGCTGGAGATGCTAGTAAAACTAAAAGTGTCAATCTATTTTTATATACAAGCATTCATGAAAAGATTGCTGCAATTCAAAAAGAAGTTGGCAATCAATTCCAATGCAATACTTGGAGTATGTTAGAAGCTATGGGTGGCGCGGGGTCATCGTATGCTTGGGCCAAAGAAAAACCGCCACTTATGGCTAATGACTTGATACATTTCACGCCCTTGGGTTACGAGCGTTTGGCGCAAAAATTTGCTAGTGAATTTCAGTGGACACCCGCAATGTTTCCGGCAGAAAAATAACAATTTTGTTAAGTTGAATAAATCTCAAATTAAACCTCTTGACGCAACATTTCAAATTTAAATTCAAATCTGCTTTCACTACTTTTTTTCGTGATGTGGGAGCCGGTGTTTTCGTCATGGCACACAGCTCTTTGGCCCTGATTGGACTTGTGCTGTTTCTGAGTTTGAGTGTTGCAGTAGTGCGTCCTGATGTTTTGACTTCCGCCGAAACTCAAGTCTATAGTTGGATTCGTGAAAACTCCCTCGGCTTGTGGTGGGAACCTGAAAATACGGCAGATCGATCGACAGCCATTGATTTAAAAGAAATACCCCGGCGACAATCAGCAGTTGCAACATGGTTGGCCAAAAAATACAAAGTTGCACCCGAACCAATTGCCGCTTTGGTTGCAGAAGCATATGTTTTGTCAGAAACTTCAGGTATCAAACCCCATCTAATTATGGCAGTGATGGCTATTGAATCGAACTTTCATCCTTACATACAAAGCCCAGTTGGTGCGCAGGGTTTGATGCAAGTTATGACTGAAATCCACATCAAAAAATATGAGAAATATGGCGGCAAATCAACTGCATTTGATCCACTGACCAACATGCGTGTTGGGGTTGCAGTTTTGCAAGAATGTATCAAACTACGCCAAGGCTCAATTGAAGGTGGTTTGCTGTTTTATTTGGGCGGCACTAACGCAGACAGTGAGTCGAATTATGTTGCCAAGGTGCTGGCAGAGCAGCAGCGACTTGATCAAGTTGCTGCTGGTGAAGTTGTCAGCGTGCTACAGTGATAAGGCTCGCCTTTTTCCTTAGATGTTATAGCGAAAACCATATACCCTTTTTCGACTTGCCTCAAGGTGAGTTAGATGGCGCGGATAAAAGTTCAAAACCCATAAGCGTAAAGAGTCTTTCTGCTTGACCCTATAAAAGTACAAATTTTTGAAATTAATTAGCACTTAAGAAATTCATTTGTATTTCACTTCAAAACGTGCTTGCTTGTCTATATTACACAGATATTTTCCGAGCGAGATAAGCAGTAATTTAATTTCACAACCATACTACTTCTATGCTACTTTGGGTTAACAAGAAGCAGCTAATTAAATGAATTCATCCAGGAAAGTAGTGGTCTAAAGGAGTCTTCACACTGCAGGGGTCGCAAGTTCGAAACTTGCATCGCCCACCAGAACACTTCAAAAGCACTTGCGAGAAATCGTCAGTGCTTTTTCTTTGCCAACGCAGCACCAAATAGTCGTCTTCAAAAGCCAATGACTTCAGTCCTTGCGTAATTTAGAATGCAATAGGGTTTACATAAAGAAGTAAAAGTAAACGATCATCTGCATCCGCCGTAAGCCATCTGCTCGACCTATTTGACGACCAGAACCATCGTAAATGCGCTCGCCATCAATGCGGCCCATTTGTGAGCCTGAGCCACTGTAGAGTCGTTCTCCATCAATACGGCCGATTTGACTTCCCGAAGAGTTGTAAACGCGCTGGCCATCAATTCGGCCAAGTTGTCGCCCCGAGCCGTCGTATATGTTTGCGCCATCAACGCGGCCAATCTGATGACCTGATCCGTCGTAAAAACGTTCTCCATCAACGCGACCTATTTGACGACCACTGCCGTCATACATTCGCTGAGCATAAGCAGATGATGCACACATCAGGGTAATTAACATCAACGCAAATAGGCGTTTCATTGCGTGCTGCTCCATTCAGTCAGTTCAATTGCAAGGATATAAAAATCAAATACTTTCAATAAGGATCCTAAGGAAGTATTTTTTCTGTCAGTTTCTAGATGGTTCAGATCTGCATGATAGCCAAAACAGAATATATTGTGCTGGTGGACATGAACATGAACATGGTCATGCTACTTGAGCAAATACGGGGGTAACAAATGAGGTGGCCAGAAATATCTGAACTTGAAAAAATCGTCCCTTTCCCAGAGGGTTGTTCTGGTCAAAGGTTAAGTCGAAAAGACATTCCGCTTTTGATTGAATCAATCAAAAAGTGGTATCCGGACATCGCCGTTGGTGGCGCAAGTTGCTACCTTACCTCAGAGTTCTATGAGTCTCAAGCCACATTAGAAGGCGAAGAAGACAAGCCGCTTTTTGTGTTGACAATGTGGAAATCACAAGAATTGATCAGCTTTATCTCTTGGGACTGGGAGGAAGCCCCCGAAGCTCTTTATGCGCGATTTGGCGTTGTGTCACCTACTAGCAGATCTGCGGGTCTTGGCACATTTGGTATGCGATTTGGTGAAGCTTTGGGTCGTGCAATGGGGGCGGGATTCATTTACTCTATGTGCACATTGAAGATACCTAACATGCAATTAGCGTTTGAGCATGCTGGCTATAAGTTATTGGGCTTTGCACCTGGGTACGATCGTGAAATCGTTGCTCCTGGCGTTGTAAAAAGAGTATTTGAAGCTTATTACGCAAAAATCTTGGTGCCTGTTGAAAATTTGCATGTTCCAGATAAAAAGAACTTAACCCCCCAAACGCTGGACCTGTTTACAAAACTATTTCCTGAATTCGTTTCTGAATAATTTTTCAGTTTACTGATCAAGCAGATCAATTTTTCAAAATCAACAAGCTTCAAGCGCGATGAAGCTTGATCGCCTCTAAGAGCTCGTTTGTCTCTCAAGGTAGTAGGCAACTACCGTTCCCACTTACGTTCCCACCCCACCCGATCGGGTTCTATTTAAGACTTCAGGATTCATGTGTTCGCTTGTCCTGTTGTTTGTTTGCGGGTTACTTCATTTAGACGCAACAGTCATTTAAGGCGAAATTTAGAACTTGACAATGCATTCAACAAAATAAATAATACTTAACAATTCAAAATACTCATTAAATTTTAATTAAATAGCTCAATATGAAACTAAACACCATTCCTGACTTATCAAGTGCTTTTTGCGGTACGGCAAATGCAGCCAAGCTCCTTCGCATGTCTGTTGGTTCAGTCCAAAATTTGGTCAATAAAAATGAGCTTCAAGCATGGAAAACCGAGGGTGGACACCGACGAATTTCGATTACTTCAATTCGGGATTACCAAATAAAGCACAAAATTTTGCTGAATCAATTTGAGTCGCGTGAGAACACATTGCGTGTGTTGTTGGTTGAAGACGATGTCGTTACATGCGAAATTCTGCGAAGTTACTGCAACCAATCGAATCCGAGTGTCGTCTGCATCTCAAAGTCTTCAGGATTGGAGGCATTGATTGAAATTGCAAGCATCAAACCAGATATTTTGATCACTGATCTATTGATGCCTGACGTAGATGGCTTTGAGCTCCTGCGAACGCTTCGTCAAAATTCTCAATTTGATTCCATGACAACCATGGTGATATCCGCT
>JACCDX011437275.1_pt1 | contig 11167 bp, 11 predicted proteins | sample 7449681 | NCBI WGS metagenome assembly JACCDX01 (sample SAMN15323450, study PRJNA562643) | freshwater metagenome | isolation source: river surface water | place: USA:Blue River Watershed | collected 2017-08-18 | reverse complement strand
TTTTGGCACTGATTTTCAATCATTGTATAATCGTCATTTAGCTGGAAACAAACATTTAACTGGAAAGCGTAAAACACGAAATGATAAAGATAAATCTCGCGTTGAAGAACCTGTATCTTATACTTGTACATTGTGTAATATTACATATGATCATATTACAAATTATAAAGCTCATAATCTAAATCACCATTCTACTATTGAAACTCGTGAAAAAGAGTTTCCGTTTTATTGTAAAAGCTGTGATATTGGATACTTTGCCAAAAGCAAGTTTGATTTACATTGTAATACAAAAATTCATTTGAATAAAATTAAATTATATTTATTTTTTTAAAAATTTTTCGTAATATTGTTTTTTATGCTCATTTATTTGTTCACGATTATCTAACATTTTATTTATTTTTTTCATATAACTTTTCGTTGATGTTTTTTGTATATTATTTTCATTATCATATTCATATACAAATATATATGGATATATGGCTGGATGATTTTTTACAAGTTTAGATTTTTCACCACAAAAATCAATATAGTCTTCTAAAAGTATTTCTGTAGATTTAGGAAATGCTATACATGTTGATAATTCATAATTATTATAATATAATTTTAATATTTCTAATTCATTTTTTGTTATTTTAATTACTATACCATCAACATCTGGATAAGTATCATTACATAAAAGATATCCTTCCTTAATTGAAGCTCTAACAATATTTTTACCATTTTGAGAAAAAATTTTATTAAAAATAAGTTCATGTACAGGCATTTTGGCACTTTGATATAAAAATGATAAAGAATCACGATTTAATAATTTTGCTAAATAATTTATATGTAAATGGTCATATATAAATAAATAACACTCATCTTCGGTATATTTTATATATTCGTTGTCATATAAATTATATATATTTTTTATATTCATTTATACTATTTTTTATATTTAAATAATAGTATATAAAATATGAGTAGTTCTAAAATAAATAATTATAAAATCAATTTTTTATCTTTTTCAAAAAATAATAATTTAAAATATAATAAAAATAAAAAAGTAAAACATTTTTTTAGAAAATCATATGTACATTCAACTTTTTCTTGTCACAAAAATTTACATCAATTTACAAATATATTAAATACTATTTTAAATATTGATGATAATCATACAGAAATTAGTTCTAACAAAAAATTAGCTATTTTTAATACAATTAAACGATGTTTGTATTCCAGATATTCGGATAATATTAAAAAGGTTAATAAAACAAATTCGTGTAATATTACAAATATACCTACATTAGTACGTAGATTATTTCCATATTTTCAGATATTATATAAATTATCTGAAAATATAAGTATTAGTGATACAGAAAAAAAAAGAATTTATTCAAATAAAGAAGATAATAAAGAAATCACAAAAGCGCTTGTACATTTTTCAATAATAAATTCTCTTAAAAAATTATACATTATATTAGATTATTTAATTGCTAAAAAGTGTAAAATTAATAAAATTGAATATTTTGAAAATTATAATAATCTTATAATTGATTATAATTCAATTATAAATAAATATCATAATAAAATGAATCAAAAATTATATAATAAACAACTTATATTTTTTTATATATCTATTTTACAAATATATCATAATAGTAATTTTTTAATTATTTATGATAATCAAAAAAATATTACTACACAAACTGATTTATTTGATAATAATCAAACAGAATCTATAAATACTATTTCAAAAACAAACTATAAAAATGATTTATTAAAAAATTTAAATTTTACATATGAAAACAAAAACATATTAAATAATAAAATTGATTTTAGAGAATTGTATAATCCAATATTAAAAATTAAAAGTGAAAATATTATACCCATATATTTAGATATATTTTCATCTCAATATTATACAATAAATTATACATTAAAAAATATCACTAATATGTCTAAAATTGAAAAGGTTGATATTATTAACAAATCCAGAATTAAAAATAAAATATTACAAATTTTACAAAATAATCAGATTACATCTAATAATCAATATACCAATATAATTTTAACATACTTTTACAATAAAATAAAAAATGATTATACAAATCCAATATATAATTATAATCATATGAGTTTAATTATTCCAGATACATTATTTATAAAAGATGATGAAAAAATATTACCAGATATAAATGAAAATTTAGTATTACCACCAAGCGTTTCATATAATATTAATTTATCATCTCAAATTTTCTCATCATCTTCTAAACCTTCTTCTTCATCATCTTCTAAACCTTCTTCTTCATCATCTTCTAAACCTTCTTCTTCATCATCTTCTAAACCTTCTTCTTCATCCATCTTCTAAACCTTCTTTTTCATCATCTTCTAAACCTTCTTCTTCTTCATCATCTTCTAAACCTTCTTCCTCATCATCTTCTAAACCTTATTTATCATCATCTTCTAAATCTTATAAAACAATACCATAAGATGGTACCTGAATATTTTGTAAGTTTGTTTGGTCAATATATATACTATTATTTATAATATTATCATCCATATCAAATATATATCTTTCATTTGTTCGTATATTATGATTATTAACATTTGGATATTTTAATAATTTATTATTATGATAAATATCGTGTAATAAATAATATATTCCAATATTTTTATAACTTTGATTTTTATAGATATATGAATATAATCTATTTTTTTCTTTATTATTAAATAAACTAATATATTGATATATATTACAACCTTTTACATTTTGAATACATCTATTTTGATAACTATTACTATTTGATGATAATTTTTGATTAATTAAACATTTATATCTTTTATCTCTTCCATTCATTATATTATTGTTTGCTAAATAATAATAATTTAAATCTTTTATTTTATTATGTAAATTTTCCCCAAAATATTCATCACATTTAAATAAATACAATTCATTATTTTTTGTATAATGCATCATTAAATATCTTGGTTTATGACCTTTTTTTTCATTTGTTATATTTTTTACTACACACGAATTTATTAACATTTTATTATAATTATCCATTTCATTTATCATATTTTTTGATATATTATCATAAATAACCTTTGTATATAAATTATTATATGTATCTACTAATTTTTTATTATCATAATATACTGTAAAAACATACATTCCACTATATATATTATTTATACTTTTCGCAATAGAGTATAATTGTTTATTTATATCATCATCAGTTGGTGGTTTGTTTAATTTTTCTAAAATATCTTTATACATTATAGCCGATTCATGTTTTATAAAACAAATATTTATTTTTGAAATATCTAATTTTAATTCTTTTATTTTTTCCATTATTATATGTAATTTTATCAAAGAATATATTGGAGATATATGATATAATAATGTACTATTATTTATCATTGTTTCAATTTCATTTTCGATTTGATTTACATACAATTTTGTATATGATGTTTTTATACTTTTTTTTGTTATACTATCTTTTTTTATTATGTAATTCATTATACTTTCATTAGTATGCCCATTTTTTATATGTTGTTTTGTTAAATATTTCCAATATCCAACAGGATACCTACATATATTTTCAGCATACCGATTTATATCAGCTATATAATCATCTATTGATAATTTACTTTTGTAAAATGATTTACCAAATCGCGCATAAATACACCTTTTTATTTGATTTAAAACCATAATCCATCTCTTTTCATCACTTAAATTATAACTATTTGGTATATTATTATGATTTTTATTGATTCCTGCTCTAAATCCAGTTAAATAATAATTTAATTTATTTGTTAATAATTCAAAATTATTTGCACAAATATATGTTTGATGATGATTTAATAAATCCATTTTTTTACTATTTTATATATAAATTATGTTTAGATAAAAATAAAATAATTTTTTTTATTTTTTATAAAAAAATAAAAAAATGAAAAAGTGTTTCTATATAAAAGCATTAGATACTTATTAAAATAAGTATTATAAAATTAATATTTATAAAAGATGGCTTCCGCTACTCATGTACCTTCTATTAAACTGAATATGAAAAACCCTTATAGTGCTGAAACACATCGCAAATGTGTTCCAATGTGGAAAAAAGTGTATCCATCTTTTAAAGATCTTGAACATCGGCCTCCTTTTGAACTTACATATGCTTGCTATTTGAATCTTATCAATTTTATTAAAAAAAATCATCCTTGTACTAATTGTAATAAACCTCTTGAAGGAACTGGTCTTTATTTCCCTATTGAAGACCATCATATTATGCCTCTTCCTTGTTGCGAAAAGTGTTGTACTTTTGAAATTACAAAAAATGGAGTTAAAAGTAAAGAAGTACGAAACTTTATTTATGTGAATAAATATCAACGTGGTATTAAATTTTATAGTTGGAAAATGATGGTTTGTGCTAATTTAGTTGTACCCATGTATAACAAAATGATAAAAGAAGAGGAAGATGCTAATAAAGAAATGAATATTGAAAATATACCTATTATTGAAAATATAAATCCTCAAAATAATAATATTCAAAATGATATTCTTCAATATCATTATAATGAAAATAATGAAAATAATGAAGTTCAAAATAATGTTATAGAAACAAATAATTATTATTTTAAACATATTGCTGAAATAGATAATGACTTTTATAAAAATATGATTTTAGCAACATGTGAAGATAAAAAAGAGAATCATAATATATTTATGATTTATCTTTCATTTATTGCTACCATTTTAATTAGTTCTATTTGCTTTCTTTTTGTAAATGTTAACAAATAAAATATTATAACAAATAAATATTTTATTCATAAAATATAAAAAATGATTATTTATACTTTTACTTTTCTTTTTTTTATTTTACAAATAATAATTAAACTTTATTAAATTATTATTTCATTAAAAATGGTTCAAACTCGTAATCAACTTCGTAACCAAAAAAAAGTTACTTTTTCTGAATCAGAATTTAATGAACTAAATAACAATATTTCCATTCTTAATGTTAAACATAATGATATCAAAGAAAAAGTAAATTATATGGATATTAAAATGAATCATATTGTAAATGAAGTACATAATATTCAAAATATTCAAAAAAATGGCTATTCACTAAACCAACTTTATTTAATGTTTATTCTTATTGGTCTACTTATGATATTTTTCAATTATAATAAAATTTATGAAGAAATCGTTGAAATTACAAATATGCTTACTAATAATATTTCATATAATTATGATGATTTCTCAATGTATCATACATATGTCTTTAATACCACTTTTAGTGAAGAATGGTTTGATAAACTTGTTTCGCATCCAAAAGTTAATGAACTTGATTTAGATTTTTATGTAAATATTGTTGAACAAAATATTTAGAATACATATTGTTGAAAATAATCGCAATAAATATTACTTATTTTCTTTTTATATTTATAATATTTATGATAAAAATCATATGGTTATGATAATAATTAGTTAATTACTCACTAAAGATGTAGTTCCAATCATTTTTTTTTCAATATAATTTTGTAATAGCGATTTTATACACTTTTTCTTTAATTCTTTATGATTCATTTTTTATCTAATATTAAATTAGAATAAAATATGAAACCGTGTGCTACTTGTTCCACGAAACCACTTAAAAAAGGAATTTTTAAAGCCATTCTTAAAGATTTTGTTAAGAAAAATCTTCCTAAAACCACCAAATCTTATTGTAATAAAAAAGGTTATAAAATTGAAATGTCTGGATTAAAACCCAACTCAACTATTTTTTATTTCGGTGCTGAAAGTCGTGATTTCCGTAAATCTATTCAAATGCGTAATGTTGCTTATGGTAAGTTAAAAAATAGTGGTGTTGTGAGAAGTGATTCTAAAGGAAAAGCTATTTTTTATTTAACATGTCCTCAACTTTATAAAGAACCGTTACATAAACGCATTTATAGTCGTCATTTCCATTTTCTTTATTACAATTCTAAAAAAAAAAGTTGGAATAAAAAATTATATACTCATAAAATCTTATGCGATATTCATCATGATGATGTTAAGAAATATATGCTTAGTAAAAGTGTTAAAATAATTGATGCTTTACCACCAGTATATTATGCTAAAAAGCATATTTATGGTGCTCTTAATATGTATTATAAGAAAAAATATACTTTAAGTGTTGTACAAAAAATGTTAGGTAAAAATAAAAATGTTCCTATTATTGTTTATTGTTATAGTCCTAAATGTAACGCTGCTCAAAAATTAGCAACTAAATTGGATAAATTAGGATATCATAATATATATCATTATGTGAACGGTATTTCACAATGGAATGGGAAAATAGAACATTCTTAACTTACAATACGTGACCTTAATCGTTATAAATGTAGAATGTAATTTTATATAAAAAAAAATATTTTTATCTAACTATTTGTTGATAAAAATAAGTAGAAATATATTTATTATTTATTTTTTTATTATTTAATGTTTACGAGTAGTACGTTTTTTACTCTTAGTAGAAGTACTTTTTTTAACTTTCTTCATTTTTTTATATTTACGACCGCCTAAAGAACCAGTTGATTGACCAGTTGGATTAGGACCAGTTGATTTACCAGTTTGATTAGGACCAGTTGATTTACCAGTTTGATTAAGACCAGTTGATTTACCAGTTTGATTAGGACCAGTTGGATTAAGACCAGTTGATTGACCAGATTGATTAGAACCAGTTGATTTATTAGAACCAGTTGATTTATTAGAACCAGTTTGATTAGAACCAGTTGGATTAGGACCAGTTGATTGGTTAGTATTTTTAGGTTTAGATGTTCCAATGCCCATTTTTTATAATATTCTATATTATAAATAAATATTTTTTAATTAAATGAATTAAAAAAATAAACGAAATTAAAATATTTTTATTTTATAGAATATATTTAAAAATAAAAAAATGGATTATCAAATGATTATTATTATTCTTTTAGTTATTATTATTTTACTTTTTATTATTCCTATGCTTTTACCTATTCCTAGAAAAAATGATGAAAATTCAACAAATTCAAATGTAACCTACTATATTCCTTATTGGAATTACGGAACTCGTGATTATTATTATGATGATTATTATTATGACCTTCCTTGGTATTACAGATGGCCTAGATATTATTGGGCATGGAATAGCAGTGGTGGTTCTTACGATCATAACCACCATCATTGGCCGAAAGATGATTCTCATCATAAACCTTCTCCACATTCTCCACATTCTCCACCATCCCCACCTTCTCCACATTCCCCACCTTCTCCACCATCCCCACCTTCTCCACCATCCCCACCTTCTTCACCATCCCCACCATCCCCACCTTCTTCACCATCTTCACCATCATCAATTGGTGTACAACCACCTGCTCCTTCTATTGGACCGATAGGAGGTGGACCAGTTAGTGGTCATATAGGAAGTGGTTCAGTTGGTGGTAGTAGTGGAGGTAAAGCGCATTTTACGAATTTTGATGAAAATATGACTATAAGATTAGACGTAGATGATAATATAAGTGATTCTATGAAAGGGAAATTAAGAAAAAATGAGGATGCTATTCTAGTACCATCATATGAAAATATGGGAAACGTAAATGAACAAAAAGAGATTGAATTAAATAGTGTAATTAAAACAGAATCATAAAAAATAACGTAAATAAATTTATTATTATACTTTTTATTAAAAATTGATTTAATAAAAATTGACACTTTGAATAATATAAGAATGTATGAAAATAGTATATAAATACAACACCATGAACCCTCAGAGGATTATGGACGAACCCCAGCTACCGCGTGAACGCGATGGCCCTCTAGTGGGGGAACAGGAGGGAGACCTGCCTATTTCGCTTTCTGAAGAACCTTTTGTTCCAGACGATGCTATTGAAATAATAGATACCAGCTTTGGTATTTTAAGACGCGGATTACGAACTCCAGAAGATGTAATCCGTCACAAAATTGATGTATTTGCGTTAGGAAACAATCCTGAGCCAATTTTGTTAGGACGCATAGGTGATACACCGTGTTATCTTCGTCTTTCTGATGGATTGGCTCCATCTCAGGTGGACTTCAAACTCTATCCTGCAACGGACACTCATTACTACAGCGTACGTCGAAATGGCTTTAACTACGACCTTTTTAGGCACGAGTATAGAATGCCGTCACATGACGAGGTTGTAGAGTGGGTTAATGTTTTAATTGAGACAATAGATACTTCAAATTGCGTAGAAATTCCCGCTTGCGGGTATCGCATTTACAAGGGATATTTGTCTCGTTCTAGGGCAGAAGTGGATTTTATTCACAATACTGCTAAGCACGGTAATTTCCGTGTTCAAGGGGGTATTGATAGGTCTTTTTTTGTATTGCGTGTATAAAATCACTCATATAAAAAAGAATAAAAAGCAATATAAATTCAAAAAGAGAATAAAAAGCAATATAAATTCAAAAAAAGAATTAAAAATAAAATTATAAATAATCTTAATTTTAGATAGGTATTATAAGTTTTTGCCTAAAATATTATAATTTAATATTATTTTCTCTTAAATATTGAATAAAAGCGTAGTTATTTTGAAAAGTTCGTGTTTTTAATGGAGAAACACAATTACATAATCCTTGATTAATATTATATGTAGCACGTTTTATTTTTAATAATATTCCCAAAGCAATTGTACTTAAATAACTCATATAAGATACTCCATTATTCCAATTTTGAAGCATATATTGATATAACTCAACTTGTTGACTAAAATTTAATATTGTAGATGTGACGCTATTCACAACATTATATTGAGTATTCCAAGGAAATCTATAAAAACAACCACATTTATTTTCATAATTTAATTGATTAGCGCGTTTTAAAGCACTATTAAAACCAGCAAATTGAATCATTACTTGAGGGTTATTTTCAAAATAAGTAATAATAGCATTTGTATTTTTAGCAATAGTATCAGTATAAATAGCGGAAGGTACGGAAAGACGGTCTAAATCGGCAGTTGTTGTATAAATAATAATAGACGACATATATTATATATGAAAAATTTTTATAATTAATAATATTCTAAATAAGAATAATATATTTTTCTTTTTTAAGATAAAAATATTTAATTTTAATCTTATATTATAATAGATTTTTATATTATTATATAATAAAATATGAGTGACTATCCACCAATACCTCAAATAGACTCTAAAGGTGCTACAAATTACGCTCAATTTGATACTTTAAATACTAAAAATGGAATGAATATGAATAATCAAAATGAATTAACAACAATATTAAAAGATAAATATACATTATCTTATTCAGATTATGAAAAACAAAAAATTGCCGAACAATATAATCGTTTATATATTCAATCTAAAGAAGAAAATGAAGCACGAAATAAGTTAAAAGTAAATAAACGTATTTATAATCTTTCATTAAAAGAATTAGTAGAAAATGCTTCACTTGTTTATATGAATGTATTAAATGATTTAATTATCTTTTTTACGAATCCTTCAGAAAAGAAAGATTGGAATAAATTTGCTAATATTTTTGTGAATAGCGAAAATATGATTTATATTGGGCTTTTAATTATTGTTATTGCTTTTGCTCTTTGGATAATAGATGTCACACAATAAGGATGGGAACCTTAGGTGCTCGTAGAGCTGGCCCTTTGGGCCCCATCGGCCCTCCTCTATAAAAAAATTATATTTTAAATATTTTATTATAATAAAATTTTATTATAATACTATGTTTTCCGAACATTTATATAAAAAATATGCTTTAATTCTTAACAAATGTATTTACAACATTGTTCGGAAAACAAGTTATTTAATCCAATAAATAAAACTAAAAACTATTTTTATAGAGGATGGTTCATAAGGAGACCAAAGGTCCAGCTCTACGAGCACCTAGGTTTCCCTTACTTTATGTAGCCATTTGTCCTTTAATTGCTTCGTGACTTTCATATCCACTGATTACAAAATCGTCTACTTTGAAATCTTCCACATTTTTTTGTCCTCGTTTCTTAATACATATTTTAGGGAATGTATATGGTGTTCGTTTTAATTGTGTTTTTACTTGAGCAATATGGTTCTTATAAATATGCGCATCACCAATAGATATAATAATTTCATCTGGAACAAGTTTTGATAAATGCGCAAAAATATACGTCATTAGTGCCGTACTACATATATTAAATGGTAATCCTAAAAATGTATCACACGACCGTTGATACATACTACACGATAATTTTCCATTATATACTCTAAATTGATATGTCATATGACAAGGTGGTAATGCCATTGCTTCTAAATCCACAGGGTTCCATAAACTAATTAATATGCGACGGCTATCTGGTTCTTCTCGTAATAAATAAAGTACTTCTTCTACTTGGTCAATTCCACCAGAAATCACTTTTCTATGTCCATTGTCATCTAACTCCCATTTAGCACCAAAATGTCTAAATTGATGACCATATATAGGTCCTCCTTCACCAATAGCATAATCCTTTAAACCACGTTTATCTAAAAATTCTCGTGATGTATTACCAGTCCATATATTTACACCTTTTTCTTCAAGAAGTTTAGAATCACTTTCTCCACGAAGAAACCATAATAATTCTTCAATAATTCCACGAGTAAACATCTTCTTTGTTGTTAAAAGAGGTAATGTATTGTTTTTTAAAGAAAAACGGATTTGAGTACCAAATTTAGATAATGTTCCAACTCCAGTTCGGTCATTACAATCAATACCTTCATTTAATACATCATAAATAAGTTGTAAATAATTTCGTTCATCATTCATAAAATTATAACCTAATACATCTAAACCGTGATAAATACGATATTCATTGCCAGTATCTTCAGATTTTCGCACATGATGAAGTACCCAACAATAGTTATAAAAATCGTGACAATGAACACCATTATTTATATTATTATTTTTAACTGTTTTTTTAAAAGCCAGTTCAAATGGAAATTTAACAATTTTGGCATCTTTATATTCATTAGATTGAAGATCTATTTTTACATTCATTTTTGTAATATACATATTTTGAATATAATAATCATACATATATTTTTCAAAAAATTCAGTAAATATCGCTCCTCCACCAATAATAAAAGCATTTTCAATAAATAAACTTAAACGATAATCTGAATGAAGGATTTTAAGTA
>JACCDX010116350.1_pt1 | contig 11168 bp, 8 predicted proteins | sample 7449681 | NCBI WGS metagenome assembly JACCDX01 (sample SAMN15323450, study PRJNA562643) | freshwater metagenome | isolation source: river surface water | place: USA:Blue River Watershed | collected 2017-08-18 | reverse complement strand
TTGACCGTCCTTTGCCCCGCACCTTTTCTTCTCCGCTCCTTTTCCCGCTTTTCCCACCGCCCGCCTCCTCTCCCTTTACCATGTCCGCCGCGAAACCGACCATCATCTACACCCAGACCGACGAGGCCCCCGCGCTCGCCACCTACTCGCTCCTGCCGATCGTCCAGGCGTTCACCAAGCACGCCGGCATCGCGGTCGAGACCCGCGACATCTCCGTCGCCGGCCGCATCCTCGCCGCCTTCGCGGACCAGCTTCCCGCCCACCAGCGCGTGTCCGACGCCCTCGCCGAACTCGGCGCCCTCACCCTCAAGCCCGAGGCCAACATCATCAAGCTGCCCAATATCAGCGCCTCCGTCCCGCAGCTGAAGGCCGCCATCGCCGAGCTCCAGGCCAAGGGCTACGCCCTCCCCGCCTTCCCCGAGAACCCCGTCACCGACGCCGAGAAGGACGCCAAGGCCCGCTACACCAAAGTCCTCGGCTCCGCCGTGAACCCCGTCCTCCGCGAGGGCAACTCCGACCGCCGTGCCCCCAAGGCCGTCAAGGACTACGCCCGCGCCCACCCCCACTCCATGGGCAAGTGGTCCGCCGACTCCAAGACCTCCGTCGCCACCATGGGCCAGGACGACTTCTTCTCCAACGAGAAATCCGTCACCGTCCCGGCCGCGACCGACGTGAAGATCGCGTTCCACGGCGCCGACGGCTCGACCAAGGTCCTCAAGGAAAAGACCCCGCTCAAGGCCGGCGAGATCCTCGACGCCACCGTCCTCCGCAAAGCCGCCCTCGTCGCCTTCCTCGAAAAGCAGATCGCCCGCGCCAAGGCCGACGGCGTCCTCTTCTCCGTCCACCTCAAGGCCACCATGATGAAGGTCAGCGACCCCATCATCTTCGGCCACGTCGTCCGCGTCTTCTTCAAGGACCTGCTCGCCAAGCACGCCGCCACCTTCGCCGCCCTCGGCGTCGACCTGAACAACGGCTTCGGCGACCTCCTCGCCAAGATCGCCACGCTCCCGGCCGACCAGAAGGCCGCCATCGAGGCCGACATCGCCGCCGCCTACGCCGCCGGCCCCGCCCTCGCCATGGTGAATTCCGACAAGGGCATCACCAATCTCCACGTCCCCAGCGACGTCATCGTCGACGCCTCCATGCCCGCGATGATCCGCACCTCCGGCCAGATGTGGAACGCCGCCGGCAAAGCCCAGGACACCCTCGCCGTCATCCCCGACAGCTCCTACGCCGGCGTCTACCAGGCCGTCATCGAGGACTGCAAAAAACACGGCGCCTACGACCCGCGCACGATGGGCACCGTCCCCAACGTGGGCCTCATGGCCCAGGCCGCCGAGGAATACGGTTCCCACAACAAGACCTTCGTCGCCCCCGGCACCGGCTCCATCCGCGTGACCGACAGCTCCGGCGCCGTCCTCCTCGAACACACCGTCGCCGAAGGCGACATCTGGCGCGCCTGCCAGACCAAGGACGCCCCGGTGCAGGACTGGGTGAAACTCGCCGTCTCCCGCGCCCGCCTCTCCGCCACGCCCGCCATCTTCTGGCTCGATGCCGCCCGCGCCCACGACGCGCAGCTCATCGCCAAGGTGAACAAGTATCTGCCGCAGCACGACACCACCGGCCTCGACATCAGGATCCTCGCCCCCGCCGACGCCTGCCGCGCCACCGTCGCGCGCCTCCGCGCCGGCCAGGACACGATCAGCGTCACCGGCAACGTCCTCCGCGACTACCTCACCGACCTCTTCCCCATTCTCGAAGTCGGCACCAGCGCCAAGATGCTCTCCATCGTTCCGCTCATGAACGGCGGCGGCCTCTTCGAGACCGGCGCCGGCGGCTCCGCGCCCAAGCACGTGCAGCAGTTCACCGAGGAAAACTTCCTTCGCTGGGACAGCCTCGGCGAGTTCTTCGCCCTCGCCGCCAGCTTCGAGCACCTCGGCATCACGCAGAAACACGCCAAAGCCGCCATCCTCGCCGAGACCCTCGATGTCGCCAACGGCAAGTTCCTCGAACACGACAAGTCGCCCGCCCGCAAGGTCGGCGCCGGCATCGACAACCGCGGCTCGCATTTCTACCTCTGCCTCTACTGGGCCGAGGCGCTCGCGACGCAGACCAAGGACATGGAGCTGCACCGCCTCTTCCTCCCGGTCTACGCCGAACTCGCCGCCGCCGAGGAGCAGATCGTGAAGGAGCTGATCGCGGTCCAGGGCAAACCCGCCGACATCGGCGGCTATTACCAGCCCGACCCGGCCAAAGCCTCCGCCGCCCTCCGCCCCAGCCCGACCTTCAACCAGATCCTCGCCAGCGTCTGAGCCAACCCCGCCAGTGCCCAACCGCCGCGCCGCTGAAATTCGGGCGTGAGCCCGAGTAGCACCGGTGTGTGCGGGTTGGGATAAGGTCCGGGAAAGCCGTGCTAGAAGGCGCGGGCGACGTGCGCTTCGGGCTTGGATCGGCGCGCATCCGCGGGTCGAAGCGGCCATGCCGTTTCCCATAGGCGCCGCCGACCACAACGCCGTTGCCGATGCGGCGCCCTGCGCGTGCGCGACCCTGCGGCGACTCTTCCGCCTCCGGGTGCAGGTCCCCGGCGCAGCCGCCGCCGGACCTGGCGCCGCTCAGGTCGCGCCGCCGCCCAGCGCCGCCCCGAGCTCCGCAAACCACGCGCGCCGCGTCGCCGCATCGCGCTTGCGATCCGTGTGCAGCTCCAGAATCCGGATACCCGTCTCCGGCAAATACCCGATCAGATCGGTGAAGTGCGCCCAGTCGTAGACGCTCGTGTGCTCGACCCCGTAGGCCAGCGCGAGCTGCCCGAAATCGGCCTCCTGCGGCGTCGCGAAAAACTGCTCGAACGGCGGCTCGAACTGCGACACCGGCAGGTGGTCGAAGATGCCGCCGCCCCGGTTGTTGATCAGCACGATCGTCAGCGACGTTTTCAGTTTCGGCTTCAGCAGGAACCCGTTCGTGTCGTGCAGCAGCGCGAGATCGCCCGTCAGCAGCACCGTCGGCTTGCCCGTGCCGTGCGCCACGCCGAGCGCGCTCGAGAGCGTGCCGTCGATGCCGTTCGCGCCGCGGTTGCACAGCGGCCGCACGTGCCGGTCCGCCCCGGGCACCACATACTCCGCGTCCCGCACCGGCATCGAGTTGGCGATGAAGAGCGGCGTCTCCGGCGGCAGGTGCTGCGCCAGCAGCCACACCGCCTTCATCTCGAACATCTCCGACTCCGCGTCGAGTTTCGCGTCCAGAAGCGGCCGCATCTGCTCCTCGTAGCGCGCCCACATGCGCTGGTAGCCGTTGGGCTCGCTCGACTCCGGCAAGATCGTGGCCAGCGCGCTCGGCGCGATCACGAGGCTCTGCGTCCGGCCGTGCAATGCGTCGCGGTTGCTGCCCGCTTCGTTCACCAGCCAGACCTTCGCCTCGCTCCGCTCCACCCACGACCGCAGGCCCTTGCTCGTCGGCCAGCCGCCGAGGCACAGCACCGCCTCCGGCTTCAGCCGCTCCGCCGCCGCCGGATTGCGCAGCACCAGGTCGTAGGTCGTCACCAGCGTCGGCACGCTCGCCGAGTGGTAGCGCAGCGGTGACAAGGGATCCGCCAGCACCGGCCAGCCGAGCCGGCGCGCGATCTCCGCGACCGCCCCGACATAGCTCGCCACGTCCGCCGCCTGGCTCGGGCCCACGATGATCGCCCCGTGCACCTCGGGGATGATGTGCGGCACGAGGGCCGACGGCACCGGGATCTCCACCGGCGCGAGGTGCGCGAAAAACTGCCCCCAGTCGACGCCCGCCGCGAACTGCGCCGCCACCCCGCCGTCGTCGATCGGGGGCAGCGGATCGCGGAACGGCAGGTTCACGTGCACCGGCCCGGCCTCCGCCACCAGCGTCCGCTGCACCGCGTGCGCCATCGTCTGCCGCAGGTAGCGCAGCCGCCCGAGGTCCAGGTCCGGCAATGCGCACTCGTGGAAAAACCGCGCGTAGCCGCCGAAGATCTTCAGCTGGTCGATCGTCTGGCCCGACGCGCAGTCGCGCAGCTCCGGCGGCCGGTCCGCCGTCAGCACCAGCAGCGGCACGTTGCTCTCGTGCGCCTCCACGATCGCCGGCAGGTAGTTCGCGACCGCCGTGCCGCTCGTGCACACCAGCACCACCGGCCGGCCCGTCGCCTTGGCCGCGCCGAGCGCGAAAAACCCCGCCGACCGCTCGTCCAGCACCGGCACCGCCTCGATCCCGCCGTGCCGCGCGAGCGCCATCGTCAGCGGCGTCGAGCGCGAGCCCGGCGAAACCACCGCGAGCTGCACGCCGCACCGGTGCAGCGTCTCCACGAGCACACCGGCCCAGAGCGAGTTGACGTTGCGGGTATCGAGGGAAGACACGTCCATGATTTCGGAAAAGGGTTCAGCCGGCGAAGGCATCGAGCATCGCCATGAATTTCAGCTCGGTTTCGGCAAATTCCTTGTCCGGCGTCGAGCCCGCGACGATGCCCGCCCCGGCATAGACCCGCGCCCGCGCGCCTTCGACCAGGGCCGACCGGATGCCGACGAAAAACTCGCCGCCACCGCGCGCGTTGAGCCAGCCGAGCGCCCCCGCGTAGAGCCCCCGGGGAAATCCCTCCAACTCCCGGATCCGGGCCACCGCGGCGTCGCGCGGACTGCCACCCACCGCCGGCGTCGGGTGCAGCGCCGCCAGCACGTCGAGCAGGCCCGTGCCCTCCGGCAGCGTCGCCTGGATCGCCGTGTGCAGGTGCTGCACGTTCGCCAGCCGCCGCACCTGCGGCGCGTCCGCGCACTCGGGCGCCAGCCCGAGCGGCGTGAGCCGCGCCACGATGTCGTCGAGCACCTCGCGGTGTTCGCGCCGGTCTTTCTCGCTGCGCAGCAGCGCCGCGGCCAGCGCCGCATCCTCGCTCGCACCCGCGCCGCGCCGGATCGAGCCGGCCAGCGCCTCGGTCTCGACGCGCCCCTGGCTCACGCGCACCAGCCGCTCCGGGCTCGCGCCGATGAAACTCGGTCCCGCGCCGCGCGCGCACGAAAACGCATAGCAGTCCGGGAAACGCTGCCGCAGCCCGTTCAGCACGCGCAACGGATGCAGCGGCCGGTCCGCCGCCAGGTCCTGCGCCCGGGCCAGCACGATCTTTTTGAATTCGCCCGCCGCGATCCGCGCCAGCGCCTGCGCCACGGCCCCGCGGTAATCGCCCGCCTCGCGCCGCTCGAAACGCGGCGCCGCCGCCGGCCCCGCGCCTTCGCCCGCCGCCGCCTCCGCGTAGCCGAAACCGTGGAATTTCGCGTGCGCCCGCCACACCCGCAGCGCCAGCGCCCCGAGATCCGCGTCCGGCGTCACGAGCAGATTGGCCACCGCCGTCGTCGTCTCGCCCGCCAGCGACACCTGCCAGCGCGGCACGAAGATCGACGCCGCCGGAAACGGCTCGCCCGCCTCCGCCCGGTCCCGGAACGCAAAGGCCGCGAAAAAATGCGGTCCGCCGAACGGCGCCGCCACGTCGCCCACCGCGATCGTGTGCGCCAGCGTCTCGCGCACCCAGCGCTGCACCGCCGCAAACCGCCCCGGCCCCTCCGCCTCGAAGCCCGCCGCCACCTCCGCCCCCGCGATCGCCGTCTGCAGCGACGGCCGCTCCGCGTAAAAATGCGGCTGGGTCGGTTCGAAAATCGACTCCAGCACCGCCAGCGGATCGAGCGCCCCGACCGCCAGCGAAATGCTCACCAGCTTCGCCCGCCCGTCCCGCCGCGCCGCCGCCTGGCACTGCGCCAGAAACGCCTGCAACGCCTCCGGCGAGGCGTTGTCCGCGGGATGCAGGGGAAGGATCGTCATGACAGTGGCAGCAAGCGTTGGGCGGTAAGCGTTGGGCTCTGGCTCTCAGCTCCGGACCGTGGACTCTCAGCTCTAGGCCAAGCCCGAAGCTCCTGCGCGGAACACGGTGGAAGGCAGGTGCACCGCCGCGTCCGATCACGCCTTGGCCGCCGGCGCCGCCGGCTTCTCCGGCCGCGGGAACAACACCAGCGCCGGCGCCACCGTCGCGCCCGCGAGCTTCGCGCCCCAGACCAGTTCCTCGCGCCAGACCGGGCCCGGCGTATAGCCGAGCACGCCGTTGATCTTGGCCGCGGCCCCGGGCATCACGTGCTGCAGCAGCGCGACGGCCAGCCGCAGCGCCTCCGCCATCGTCGCCAGCGCGGTGCGCAGCAGCGCCTGGTCCTTGGCCTCGGTCGATTTGCCGAGTTTCCACGGCGCCCGTTTCTCGATGTAGGCGTTGGTCGCCGTCACGAAAAACATCGTCCGCTCCAGCGCCGTGTGGAACTGGAAGCCTTCGCACAGCGCCACGCACTCGGGCGCGGTCTTGGCCCACAGCTCGTGCAACTCGCGCTCGGCCTCCTCCGCGACCTCCGCCGACGGGACCACGCCCGCGGCGAAGCGCGTGGTCATGTTGAGCGTGCGGTTGACGAGGTTGCCGAGGTTGTTCGCGAGCTCGCTGTTGTAGCGGACCATGAACTGCTCGGGCGTGAAGTCGCTGTCCTGCCCCACGTTCATCTCGCGGATCAAAAAGTAGCGGAAGGCATCCGCCCCGAACTGGTCCACGAGGTCCAGCGGGTTGAGCGCGTTGCCCGTGCTCTTGGACATCTTGGCGCCGCGCTGCAGCCACCAGCCGTGCGCGATGATGCCGAGCGGCAGCGGCACGCCCGCCGCCTGCAGCATGATCGGCCAGTAGACGGCGTGCGGCGGCACGAGGATGTCCTTGCCGATCACATGGTAGGTCGCCGGCCACACGCCGGGACGGTCGATCACGCCGGAGTAGTAGTTCACCAGCGCATCGAACCAGACGTAGGTCACGTAACCCTCGTCGAACGGCAGCGGGATGCCCCACTCGAGGCGCTCCTTCGGCCGCGAGATGCACAGGTCGTTGAGCGGTTCCTTGAGAAACTCGAGCACCTGCGTCTGCCGGTAGCGCGGGAAGATCCAGTTCTCGTTTTTCGTCAGGAACTCCACCAGCCACGCCTGATACTGCCGCAGCTTGAAGAAGTAGTTCGACTCCACGATCTCCGTCACGTCGCCGAAGATCTCCGGCCACGTGCCGTCGGGATTGCGGTCCTTCTCCTGGAGAAACTGCTCCTGCCGCGTCGAATAGAACCCGCGATACTCGGCCTTGTAGATGTCGCCCTTGTCGAAGAGCTGCTGCAGCAGATCGCGCACGACCTTCTTGTGCCGCTCCTCCGTCGTCCGGATGAAATCGTCGTTGGTGATGGCGAGCTTCGGCAGCATCGCGCGGAACTCCGCCGACACCTCGTCGCAGAACTGCTGCGGCGGGATGCCGCGCTTGCGCGCGCTGGCCTGCACCTTCTGGCCGTGCTCGTCCGTGCCGGTCAAAAAGTGGACCTGGTCGCCCATCTGCCGCCGGAACCGGGCAATGACGTCCGTCAGCACTTTTTCGTAGGCATGGCCCAGGTGCGGCGAACCGTTCGCGTAGTCGATGGCGGTGGTGATGTAGAAGGACTTCATGGGATCCGCCGGCGTCGCGTGCCCGGGACCTGAAGCGGGGAACCGGACGGCGCGCGGCGCCTTCCCGGCTCCCAACTCCCGACCCCGACCACTCGACTTTTCCGACGATAGCCGGTCAACAAAGCGCAGGCCCCCGCGGTTGTCGAAAGTTTTGACGCGTCCGCACCGGCACAGCAGCCTCCGCCTTCCGGATGAACCCGTTGTCCCGCTTCGTCGCGCTCGCGCTGTTCGTGCTGCTCGCGGCCGCGGTCGGGCTGCTCGCCCTCTCGACGTGGCGCATCGCCCGCGACCAGGCTCGGCTCGCCACCGCCGCCTCCTCCGCGTTGCCGGCCCGGCCCGAGTCCCCGCCCCTTTCCGGCGCCGTCGTCCTGTCCCAGCGTTTCGCCCTCGCCCTCACCGCCGCCGCCCTCGCCCTGACCTTGGTGCTGATTCTCAGCCAACCGCTCCGCGCCGCCCGCCCCCGCGACTCGCACTCTCCCTTCGCCCACGACGCCGCCGAGTTCCGCACCCTCGCCCGCCTTGCCGAATCCAGCGAGGCCCAGGGCCGCGAATTGAACCGCGAACGCGACGTCCGCCGCCGCGCCGAGGAGGACGCCCAGCTCAAGCAGCAGCTGCTCACCCAGTCGCTGGACGAGAAGATCCGCCTCGGTCGCGACCTTCACGACGGCATCATCCAGTCGCTCTACGCCGCCGGCCTCACCCTCGAAACGGTCCGCGCCCTCGTGAAATCCAACCCCGACGAGGCCGAACTGCGCCTCGCCCAGACCCGCGACAGCCTCAACGGCGCCATCCGCGACGTCCGCGCCTACATCGTCGGCCTCGCCCCGGAGAATCTCCGCCGCACCAGCTTCACCCACGCCCTCGGCACGCAGCTCAAGGAGATCGGCCGCGGCTACGACGCCCGTTTCGATCTCCAGATCGACGAGGAGGCCACCGCCCGGCTCACGCCCGAACAGGGCATCGAGGCCCTGCAGATCGCGCGCGAAGCCGTGAGCAACGCCCTGCGCCACGGCGGCGCCTCCCGCGTGACCGTCCGCATGCATGCGACCGACACCGAGATCTGCCTGCTCGTGCAGGACGACGGCCGCGGCTTCGACCCCGCCCTCGCCCGCGACGGCGGCCACGGCCTCGGCAACATGCATGCCCGCGCCCAGCGGCTCGGCGCCACGCTCCGTATCACCGGCCAGCCCGGCGCCGGCGTGCGTGTGCTCGCCACCTTGCCCGTTTCCACTCCCGCGCCCGTATGACCGCTCCCGCTCCCCTTCGCCTCCTCCTCGTCGACGACAGCGAAGTCGTGCGCATGGGCCTGCGCGCCCTGCTCACCACCGCCGGCGGCATCGAGATCGTCGGCGACGCCGCCACCGTCGCCGCCGGTGTCGACGCCTGCGAACGCCTCCGCCCCGACGTGGTCCTCCTCGATATCCGCCTGCCCGACGGCACCGGCGTCGAAGCCTGCCGCCGCATGCTGCAAAGCGTGCCCGATACCCGCGTGCTCATCCTCACCTCCGTGATCGACGATACCATCGTCGACGACGCCATCCGTGCCGGCGCGCACGGCTACCTGCTCAAGGAGATCGACGGGCGCGGTCTCGTGAACGCCATCCGCGACGTCGCCGCGGGCAAGTCGATCCTCGACCCCGCCGTCACCGCCCGGGTGCTCACCCTCGTCAAGGCCGGCGGCTCCCACCGCGACCTGCTCGCCGTTCTGTCCCCGCAGGAGCGCCGCGTCCTCGCCCTGATCGCCGAGGGCTGCACCAACAAGGAGGTCGGCCTGAAGCTCGGCCTCAGCGAGAAGACCGTGAAAAACTACCTGAGCACCGTCTTCGAAAAGCTCCACGTCTCCCGCCGCTCCGAGGCCGCCGTGATTTTCGCCCAGGAACAACGCCGCTGACGCGCCGCCAAAGCTGGAAAGCACGGCGAGCCTCCGGCTCGCCCCTCGTTCGTTGCCCGCCCGCGCTGGGTCGGCCGCCTCCCGCCGTCCCGCTCCGCCCTGGCGCCGTTCCTCGCCGGTGCCGCCGGGTCACCCGCGCCGCGTCCGCACCCACTCCGCCAACCTCGCCCAGGCCCGCGCCCGGTGGCTGATGCGGCCCTTCACCGCATCGCCGAGCTCCGCGTAACTCTCCGCGAAACCCGTCGGCACAAACAACGGATCGTAGCCAAACCCCGCCCCGCCCTTCGGCTCGGGCAGCAACGTGCCCGTGCACGCCCCCTCGAATATCAGCTCCTCGCCCTCCGGCCCGAGCGCGCACAACACGCAGAAAAACCGCGCGCCGCGCCGCTCCGTCGGCACGCCGCGCATCGCGGCCACGAGCTTCGCCAGATTCGCCGCGGGGTCCGCCTGCGGCCCGGCGTAGTAGGCCGACTCCACGCCCGGCGCCCCGTCGAGCGCGTCCACGCACACGCCGCTGTCGTCCGCCAGGGCCCAGGCCCCGGCCGGCAGCCGGGGCCGCAGCGCCAGGGCCTTTTTGCGCGCGTTGCCCACGAAGGTCCCCGTGTCCTCGTCGACCTCCGGCATGCCGCCGACGGCCTTGGCCGAGCGGATCTCCACCGCCACGCGCTCCGCCCGCGCGAGCGCCTGCAGTTCGGCGACTTTGTGCGCGTTGCCCGACGCGAGGTAGAACACCACCGGCACGCCGGCCTCCGCACCGGCCGCGCCGCCCCCGCCCGCGCTCACTTGCCGCCCGGCCCGTAGCCGGTCTTCGGCGTGCCGTCGGCGTTGAGTTTGTCGCAGGCCCAGAGCAGGCCGCGCGCGACGAGATCGAGGTAGATCGGCGACTCCATCGAGGAATTGAGGTGGCCGAGTGTCGTGGTGAACGAGCGGCCGCGGCCGTAGGTGTTCGTCCAGATCACGATGTGATCCTTCTTCGTCTCCTCGCCGTAAGCCGTCGCCAGCGGCGTCACGCCTTCCCAGACGATCTCGTTCTTGTAGCACTCGTCCTGCGGCACCGCCCACGTCGCGGGAAACCCGGTCATGATCGGGTGCCGGGTGCCGAGCGATTTCACGACGAGATCCCGGCGCTTCTCGTGGCTCGTCGACTTGATGCCGATGACTTTCCGCCACTCGTCCGTCGGCGCCATGCGGTAGCTGTGCGACGAGCAGTGGAGAAACACGCCCGGCAACCCCGCCTTGTGCGGCGCCGCGATGCGCTCGACGAAGGCGGCGTCGTTGACGAAGCCGTAGCACTCGTTGTGCACGACCACGTCGTAGCCCCTGGCCCAGTCCGGGTTGCTGTAGATGCTCACGCGGTGCTCGCGGTCGTCGCCCTCGTGGACCACCGTCCAGACGACGTGGGCGCGGGCCGAGACCCCCTCGGGGATGATGACTTTCTGCTTCGTGTAGTCGTGGCAGCAGCCGCCGGTCACGAGCAACGCCCGCAACGGTTTGGTGGCTTCGGCCGCCGGGGCGGAGGCGACGGCGCCGAGCGCGGCGACCAACATCAGGAGGGTTTTCATGGGCAGGGGGTCAGGCTTCCTTGGCGCGCTTCTGCAACGCGGCCTTGGTGAGTCCGAGGCGCTTCGCCGCTTTGGCCTCGTCGCCGCCGTCCTCCGCCAGCGCCCGCGCGATCAACTCGCGCTCGATCCGCGGGAGCATCGGCTCCGCGCCGTCCTTCAGCTCCGCAAACACGAGGTCCAACGCGGCCGCCAGCGTCAGCGGCGCCGCCGTGGCCGGCGCGGCCGCC
>JACCDX011869459.1_pt1 | contig 11169 bp, 7 predicted proteins | sample 7449681 | NCBI WGS metagenome assembly JACCDX01 (sample SAMN15323450, study PRJNA562643) | freshwater metagenome | isolation source: river surface water | place: USA:Blue River Watershed | collected 2017-08-18 | reverse complement strand
TTTGATCAATTTTGGGCTATAGCATATATATAAATAATGGCACCATTCTTAGTGATTGATACTGAAACCACTGGACTCCCATGCAGTTTCAAGTGCAAAGCGGATGTCGATAATTTTAGTAACTGGGATACTTGCAGAATGGTACAAATCGCATGGCGGGTATATAATGATTCATACGAGACATTGGCAGTTCGGGAACGTTTGATCGTTCCTAACGGCTTTACTATCCCTGACGACGCAACCGCTATCCATGGTATTTCGACTGCATTTGCAACAGATAATGGTAAGCAGATATCAGATGTCCTATTTGAACTTATAAATGATGTAAAACACTTCGGGGTGGATACTGCCATTGCGCACAATATGCGTTTTGATGATAATGTTGTGGCATCTGAAATGTATCGCATTGGCGAAGCCGAACTAGTAAAAGTTTGGAAATCGTTACGTAAATATTGTACAATGCTTAATAATGCATATAGGTTTGGAGGCACATGGCCGAAGCTTGCCGCATTGTATCAAAAGGTTGTTGGTACAATCGATCCAAGTACTAAGCTACATAGCGCAGATGACGATTGTAGGTTGTGTGCAGAAATCTATATTGCTACACGATAAATATTTATTTTTTTGATCGTCTGGACTCATGAATATATTACAATGGATACCAATTACCTGTTCCAACATCATAAGTACTTAGTACACTTAAAAGATCGGATAGATGAAATACCAACGGACCTTACTAATGCAAATTGGTATTCACTTAGTAGGAACCCCAATGCAATCCACATATTGGAGGATAACCTAGATAAGGTTCAATGGAGTATGCTGAGTCTGAATCCAAATGCAATTTCTATCTTGAAAGCGAACCCTCATCGTATTGATTGGTATAATCTAAGCAAGAATCCAAATGCAATCGAATTGCTAAAGCAGAGTCAAGATCGTATTGATTGGAGAGCATTATCATTAAATCCGAACGCGATCAATCTATTAAAGCAAAACCTTGACAAGGTACATTGGTTTTGGTTATGTTTTAATCAAAACGCGGTTCCACTAGTACGTGCGAATATCGATAAAGCATATTGGATGTCGTTGAGCATGAATATTGCTGCGATTCCACTACTTTGCGAACATGAAGATATGATCGATTGGTTTGCGGTACGTGCTGTCTGTCGCGCAATTTCATATAACTACAAACTGATATCACATGATCGAGAGTGGTTAAAGAGAGAAATCCTAATGTATCTGCTGCACCCGACGCGTATAGAAAAATGGTTGCACTCCGGCCGCAGTCTTGAAGACTACTTGCCATAACAATAATATTTTGTCATCTATTTGATTGAAACAAATAATTAATATAACTGATAACAATGGATACCGATAACGCTCCTGTCAAACGCCGCGTTGGGCGTCCAAAGCTCATTAAGCCAGCTCCGCAAGCGTCTATGCGCAAAGGTATTGTCGCGGAACCAACTATCAGTGACCATGCACTAGAGTTGATCTATGATACTCCAATCAATTTGAAGAAAATCTTTACATTATTCAAGCTGATGGACACGCGCGATGTAAAGATGGAATTTCGCCTTTCCGGTGTTCGTATTTCTGGCGCTGGGCATTTAAAGCACAATTTCATTGATTTGAGTATCGAGAGCTCTAAACTCACCCAATACTTTTGCAAGCACAACATCATGATGGTAGTTGATCAAAAAAATCTTGAAAAGGTAATTCAGAAGATTGATAAGAGCTATGATAGTATTCACTTTATCGCGAAGCAGGATTCGTATATGAAGGAACTTTACATTGTGTTAAACGATGAACTACAAGGTATCAAAGAGTATCATACGATTTCGCTATTGGAATCATCAAACTCAGGTGATGATAATGTGGTAAGTTCACTGCCTTATACGACTTATCCACTTTCGTTCACCTTACCTAGTAAATATTTCAAAAAGGTAATTGGAGATATTTCGAAGTTTAGTAACGATTTTACAGTTGAGCGCCGCCCCGGAGTGCCTTTATCGTTTCCATATGATAGTAATTCCAAAACGATTGACGTGAATCACGTGTTTACTAATCCTGATCTATTTAAGATCAATAGTTCATTGACTGATGTTGAGTTTATCTCTACAACCGTACGAATTGCATACATTCAGAGCTTAGCAACCGCGTTGCTTAGCGATAGTATCAATGTATTTGTTGATCATGACAACATGATGGTATTCAAAACTACTATTGATAATGACACATTTACATTATTACTTGCAGTGAAGATCGTGTCGTATAAGTAATTAAAAAATTATTTTTTTTAATCCTGTGCATCAAAGGCCATCGAACGATGAATTGAGAATCGCGAGCGCGACTTAGTATTTAACCCTGCCATGCGGCCATTGTCGCTCAATACTTCAAGCGTAGGTACCATATGCTCAGGCAATTGCTTATCGCGGTTTGGCTTGGTAATACTACCAGAGGCTACGGGTGGAGTTCGCCCTTTATCGGTAACTAGACCGTTGTATAAAATGTTTTTCCAATTATCCATTCTTGTAAATGCTATCACTTGTAGGAGACTATATATACGATGAAGAGAAACTGATACTTGTAAACTCTTAATTTATTAGTATAACCATGAAGTACTTAGCACACGATACTATTGACACCACTATGAATCCATACCCTGAAGAGTTGAAATCCATTTGTATCACCATTAGAGGTACAAAGAACCTATTTGACATCTTTTTCAGCGCATCAGATGTTGAGACTAGCTTCAACATTGCACTTCCAGTACAAATTGACTTTACATGGATCAATACCCCAAGTGGAAAGGAGAAGTATCTTTCATACCCGACCCTCAAGCGAATGTTATTTCAACTAAAAGATAATCATGAACTGGTAGCCCCCTATCTTACATGGGTAGATAGTTTGATCTTCTCTAACAGCAAAGTTAAACCATTCTTTCGATATTCATCAAGTTCCACTTCGAGTATCCCCACTGCTCATTCGGAAGATTTTAGCGATATTGATGATTCATCAAGTATATCATCCATCGATTCAATCCAAAACAATGAATATATCTTAAAGGCTCTACAGCATAAAGTAGACCAATTAGAGCATCAATTGGAGATTAAAGATCGAGATATGCGGATCCTAGAAGGTGAGATTAAATTGCGCGACAAGGAGATCGAGTTATTGCAACTAAAGTTATCGATCCCGCTTCAATCCAATTGGGTGTAAAATTGACAAAAAATATTATAGAAAACGACCATGAACGCTAATTTTGATTCTCAGAACACTGCTTACCTCACCATCCACCCACGGGTATTGTCAATTATCGATCATATGAGAGATCATATGGATTGGTCACGTATCCAACTTCACGAATGGGCACTCCCTCTATTGCTGAAGTACCCAGATCGCATTGTTTGGACTTCTATAGAAAGTGTCGATGAATGGATGTTGCCCATTATCATGGCGACTCCGCAAGAGATTCGATGGGGTTGGTTCGATAGAGATGTCCCACGCTGGATGGAACCGTTTTTCCAGCAACATCTACAATACGTGTTTTGGGAAGATTTTGATTATTATGAATGGATGTTACCATATATCATGCAAGAGCCCTCTGAGATTGATTGGGATAACTTTGGATTCACTGTACCTGATTGGATGGAACCATTCTTTCATTCGCACCGCGAGCATATTACATGGAGCGATATCCACTATGTACCATGGATGATTGAGTTCATGATTCGAGATGCGGCTGAGCTTGAATGGGATTACCTTAACAAGCACCCCGAAGAATGGATGCTTCCTCTGTTCATGGCACACCCTGACAGAGTCGATTTCTTGATATTCGGTTCAGTCCAAGGGTCATACAGTGAATGGATGCTTCCATTCTTTGAAGCTCATCCCAATAAGATAAATTGGATGTACTTTGATTTTCAATCACGATCCGCAGTCGAATACGCAATCAATAATAGTGTTATTGACATTATCAATAATCCATTTGCGCGCGTGTCCGGGATGATCAATTATAATTATAGCTTGATACGCACAGCGCGTAGCGTTCTACATGAGCAATACTATAGAGCGTATTATCATCCTGATCGCATTCGTCGGTGGTTGGAAAGGGGGTTCGACCTCGAACAGCTGTATGATTGACAAAAAAATATTTTTTTGTTATTTACAACATCTGCTTCAGCGCCTCGCGTTGAGACTTTGATAACGTCTTTACAAATGCAGATAGGTTTCCGCCTTTACTATACTTTGTAAGGGCTTTGCGAGCAGCGCCACCCGAGAACATAACACTGTTGATTGTCGCGGGGTTGGATCCTTCAATGGCCCCTCCTTTCATTACATCCATGAGCTGTTTTTCAACAGTTTCAGTAAGTGGGACGTATAAGAAGTATACGGACTTGACAAAGAGAACTGGCCCACTTGTGAATGCTTCGACACACTTAAGTTTGTCATGTACGCTTTGATTGGCAATGATTAATGAGCCTGAAGGGCGGGTCCAATCAATGGCGCCCATGGCAGAGATAACATCACTTACCGAATCGTCGCAGTTGATTGACGATTCGTACATGTAACGGTTTTCATCCATGAGAAGCTTGAGCTCAGCTTTGTCGGTGGCATTGCATCCAGGGTCAACAACGTCATCGGAACCATGTTCGCCAAAGAAGCTCTTATACGCTTTAATAACGGCAGGAATCATCGACTTCTTGTCGGCATCATTTACGATCTGTGTACGAATTGATTTAATGTTTCCCATTGCCTTCTTGGAGAGTGTATAATCGGCATGTTCAGCCTTTTTAATGATTTCTTCAGGATCTACCACTAGATCCCACTTAAGATCTTTAAGTTCTTCCTTGGTAATCAATGCATCGCCACGACCGGGCATTGTCAAGAAGTATAAAGAAAGGATAGGATTGGCCGCGAGGTAGTATTTCGCACGTTTGAAACGGTCGCCATCCGAGTTATCAAGAATGGTAAGTAAAGCAGCAACTGCTTTAAAGAAGTTCTTTAATGTCTGGCGATGGTTATCACTGACAGTTAAATCTTTAATTAGCTTACCCATAGCTTGCTTATCTTCACTTGCGCCAACCATACCTCCCCGAGCACCGACTGGCATGGGTTTAGTAGGCACCGTACCTTCTTCAATAACTGGAGGCGCCGTACCAGTGTACTTATAAACCATGTTTACTACCTGGCCTTTCTTGTTACCGATGAATGTCTTATTCATGTCATCAATCTTTTTACCTACTTCTTCGGGTTTAGAAAGTACAAAGTTGCCTACGTTCATCGTCGCAATCTTAGCACCGCTCTTAAATGCATCTTTTTGGTGACAGCCCTTAAGCACAAGTGATCGAATCATGTCAATAGCAATTTCATCTTCGTCAGCAGTAAAGTGGCTCTTGATTTTCTTTACGAGATCCTCACTCGGCATTAGGAACGTAGTTTCATATCGCTGCGATCGAAAAATGCCATCTAGGCACAAATCGGATACCATATCATACAACACGGGAGATTCATCTTTAATCAAAGTCAAGAGAGATACATACTTTGACTTACCACCGGTGAACATCGTTGTAATATGTATTTATATTATGAATTACTATAGTTGCTACAACGCCGTAATTACGAAAATATGTTAATGAAGTTGCTCGTCTAATAAATGGTTATATAGTAAATATATAATTTTACAAATATCTAATTATTGTTGCTTAATATGTTATCGCTTAAGTAAACTATATTGTACTTTTTTATATGATTGCATTTTCATGCGATTCTAGTATTATTTAGTCATAATAATATAGCAATTATAGCATTCATCTCTAGCCAACATATAATAATCTCATACGTATTGACATATACTACGATAGTAGATTGTAAACATGGAAGATACGTTCGCGGTGATTCGTGCTGGCGCTAGCCATGTTATCCCAGAAATCAATGTTAGCGTGACTAGTGGTGGGGACATTGTAGGTCAGGGAGTATCAGCTACGCCTGAAGCTATCAAAGTATGCGGTGGCAAGTTAGATGAGATCCTTCGCGCGTTTGGTGGCGTTGAAGGTGGTATGGAATCCAGTTCGCCAACCGTCAAGGCTGGCGGTGTCATGCAGCACTTAAAGAAGTGGTGGAGCAACATGAATGGACATACTGAAAAGGTTAGCTTATGTCAGCTCCTTGCCACCGCCCGGTTAGCCGCGGAGGAAACTACCAACCCCGATTCTAAGGAGTTGATTAACCGTTTTATCAAGTTACTCCAATCTATTCGCGATGAGCATAAGGTAGATGAACTTACCAAGCACATGAAAGGTGTATTTGGTGGATTCTCCCGCGCCGCTGATGCGGTAGATGCGTTAGGTGGACGCGATGAATTAGCGGCCCATGCGGCGAGTACGTCGCTTGCCCATACCGCTGTAATGCAAGCATATGAAGGTGCGGGTGCAGTCAATGCCCTTTCGGATAAGGTAAATGCTAGTTTATCGGAACGCATGGACGAAGTACAAAGCATCGCTAAGCGGCTTATGAAGTTATCTATTTCGGATGCTGCCATTACGGTTCTTGTTGATGATATCAAGTCACGCTTTGGTATTGTAAGTGGTGGATCGCATGAGGAACAACAACCTCATGAAGGTGGAGTTACGCTCACAGAGAAGGCCACTAAGCTGAGTGATCGTTTATACAAGACCCGTCAGGATCTCAAGGCGTTGGTAAACAAGTTTATTGGAGAGTTTGGTACACATATTAATGGTATGGCCAGTTCGGCAGAGACAATGTCTAAGGATTTCGGTAAACGTATTGATTACGACGAAAATACTATCAAGTTCCTTGAATCATTCAAGAGTCTCAATGAGTTTCTGTCCAATGCGGAGCGTCTTCCAAAGCTCTACCAATATCTATTGGAGTTGAACAACGATTTCGAAGTTGACTCAAAGGACACTAAGGATCGCTTTCTGGCGATGGTTCGTCTCCTTGCTGAATCCGGCGATGCGTTAGATAAGGTAGCCGCTACTCGCGAGTTCTCGTCTCACTGTCGCCGCATCATTGAAGTCGTTAACAAGTACAATGACTCGGTAAAGACATTCCGTGAAGAAGTAAAGGGTGGTTCGTCGGAGACTATGAACGAATTATTTAGTGTCGATAGCTCAAAGATCAATATCTCAGGGCTGCTTAATCCACTTGAGAACCTTAAGCTCGCGGTTAAGAAGATTGAGTTTTACCGCAATGTCGGCGTGTTCCGAAGCAACCTTGAACAGACAAACAAGGAGCTCCAAGTATATAGCAAGGATTACGCTAAGAGCGTAGGTCAGGCTGTAGGCGAAGCTATCACACGTATCCAAACCGAATACAACAATGTTATCGCGCAAATTAGCGATAACAAGACCGGTATGGGCCTAGAAATCGACATGTACAATGAAGGAGCTGCTCCAGGTGATAAGATCTCTAAGGAGAAGATGAAGCTTATCTACAAATGGCAATGCGATGCTCGCGTTGGACTCTATAAGGTCATTGAAGCTATTGATCTATACCTTCTTCACTTCACTGAAACTGTTACTAAGAACCCAGATGCGGTAGCGGATATTCACAAGTTGCTTTCGGCCACTAAGATCATTGCTAAATGGTACGATAACAAAGCTGGCGACAACTTGGTTCGCGTATTTGAATCATTCCAAGCCGATGAACCTAACAACTTGGATACAAATGAATTCATTACTGGTGATTATGCACGCGCTGATTATGACATGGCCGATCTTACACGAATGGTCGGTAATGATCGTGCCGCTAAAGTGTACGAACGTTGTCGCCGTGCTGTAGAGGGTGTAGTTGTATTGAAGAACATCATTTCGTACTTTATTACTATTAGCGAGAAGTACGGTAGCTTTAAGAGTGAGAAGAACATCTACATGGCTCCAAGCAACATTTACAAAAACTTAGTTAACTACATTTGGGTATCGGCAGTTGATATGAACATGGTTGGCATTGAGACACTTACCGATGGAAACGAACTTAAGCGTTCTTTGACATTCCAAGATACGCAAGCTAAGTTAGCCATGGTCAGTCCATTCGACCCTACTGTATTTGGCATTAACTTCAATCAACATTCGATGGATAAATTGCGTATTCTTAAATCAGTAGAGGAAGTGAAGCGCCTAGGAGAGTTTAGTAGCAGTGTAACCAATAACGATATCAGTCGAGTAAAGCAGGTCATTAATGGCATCTTCGCCCGTCTTGGTAAAACGCCATATATCTATCACATGCTCATGTTTGGTGTATTTGACTTCAGTACTCTTGATCGAACTCAAATCACCAATTTGTTAACTCACATGCGCTCAATGCGCCGTGGAGATATTCGTTTTAGACTTCGTACGGAACAAGTGGGCGGGTTCCAAGAATTAGATGATATCCCTGCGCGAACCGCCGATATCATCGCTCTATCTAAGACGCAACGTGATGCAATCGCAGTTACTTGGGGCGACGATGCGAATAACCGTGAACGCGCATTCGTATCACTTGGCTTTCTAAATCAACCTGGGTTTGGACAACGTGAGCTTTTGATGTTAAATGCATTTATTGGCATTTACGAACGCGGTATGGATGAAAACGAAGCTCGCCCAATTGCACGTGTTGATAATACGGGATTTATGGTTGGTTTCCTAAACTTGTTCCTTGGCGACGCGGATACATCCGCCCGAGGAATTACACTTACCCAGCGCGCGAATATGGTACTTCATTTCTGTGTTATGAAAATGGTTGAACAGTACCGTTCAAAGTTCATCAACAGCCAATTCGCGATTGATGATACGTACTTCGTGCTCGCCATCAAGGCAATTGCCGGTAAGATCATGGCGGTGATGGGCATTAACTCTATCCTTAAACGACCAGACAGCCGACGAAACGCATTTATGACAAACCCAACACGTCTGATCATGGGAGGCGCAGATGGTGTAATTATCGATGAAGCAGTTGAACTATACATCCGTTTACCATTACTTGTCGAGTTCTATCGTCGCATTTTCGATAATGGTAACAAGGCATTTAAGCAAGAATCCGTCCGCGACGATCTCGACAATGAACAAGTGTCTCTAGTCCCCGATGTAGGCGGCGTTTGGTCAGGATTGATCATTAATATCTTTGATAAGTCTAAGCACATTGATAATGGTATCTATACATCAGATAATATGCAAAAGCTAGTATCTGAGATTAATGCCATTTACAAGCACTACAAGGGGTCTGTGCCAGATAATGAATTAGTACGCCACGTTATGCTTCAATTGGTCGCTGAGATTAACCGACGTTACGGTGTTATCAAGCGACAAGAGCTACAGCAATACTTCCAAATGATGAATGCAACTAAGCGAACGGATATCAATGTCGCAGAGAGCATGTACTCGAATAATGATCTTGATATCCTTAATGAGGCAATGGAGTTTGAAGAGAAATCTCCATCCGATGAATTCATTAAGATGAAGGACGCGGTCGCCAAGAGTACTACAATGACCAAGCAAGAGAAGATTGCCAAGCTAACCGATTATCGAATTCTTAAGGAGTTCCGTGAGAAGATCCAACAGCAACTTCAGGCAGGTCGAGATGCAGTAGAGTACGACGCTGGAGGTGCGCGTTCGACTTTAACCATTGTTGATCGTATTCGTTCATTAAAGAAGGCAATTGCGTTAAAGACATCTAATGAGGAAAAGTATGATATGATTGTTAAGGCCATCGAAGAAGCGGATGCCATGAACCAGTCATCGAATGATATCTTCCTAGCATTCCATGAGTTCGTTATTGTTCCGCTTCGTACATTGCAACAAATGCACAAGTCATTGCGTGTGTTCTTGTTGACCGTATTCGAATTAGTACGTATTGCAAGTAACGATGTGTATGGTATCGATGAAGTACGTGCTAATCCTGTACTAGGTGAACAGGTTCGCTACCGTGACGCTGCAGTGAACGAAACGTTAATTGCTATGATCAACCGTGTCGTTACCGCCGCGCGTGGGGAAATTACAGTTGGTACAGGCGTCGCTGGAGACCCACAACGACTTCTTCTTCATCCTACCACAAGTATTGGTGAATATACCGCGGCTGGAGATATCGTATTTGTCGATGCCGATGTTGACGTAAATCGTCAAGCTAAATTTGGTCTTCTTCAACTGTCCCTTATGCAGCTACTTACTCAGTTCTCAACCAACTCCGGTGATCTAGTAAAGCTCACGGTTAGCTCGACGACCGACCGTATGACGATTGACTTTAGCGAATACCGTAAGGTCTGTGAGCATTTGGTAGCTGATGTTAAATTCATGGTTGACAAGTTTACTGGTTTAGTACCAACCACATTAATCGAAAAGGTGACCAAGTCCGCTGTTGGTAACAGTGGAGTGTATGTAATTGAAAAGGAATTGCTTCATAAAATCTTTAACAAAGCCAATCGTGCCGAACGTGATCAAGACTTAGTTTCCATCGATGTCCTCAACAAGTTAATGCCTGTAGTTTCGCAAATTGTTTATAAAGCACCAATTCGCTCAGAGCATATCCTTAAGAAGTTTATGCTTCAACCATTAAGCGATGCCAATCAAGAACGTAATGTTGTACGAATGCGTGACGCAATGCCAATTGTCCGAGATGCGTTTAAGGTTTACTCTACCGCTTCAAAGGTTTACACAGCCGGCGATCAAGATCGCACTTCGATCTCTAAGTTGCTCTTCGATGCATCTGCCACTTCATCGATTTCTAGTGTGTCATTGAAGTCTGGAATGCTTCAAACGTTTAACACATTGGTTGCCCATTACTTAAATGATCTTTACGATGCTCAAAGTCGTAAGATTTACACTAAGGCATTTGCAACGTTTTCTGGTAATGCCTTAGTCGACGCATTGAATGGCCAAAGCTTTCCTGATTTCTTAACAGTGCCACAAGATGGCCAGGTAAACGTTCCATACTATGTACTCCCAAGTGCCCAAACTGTATTAAGTAGTACTTTGGCATTCGTCATGAAAGTGATGAATAATCGTACCCACCCCGTGTCTGGCATTAAGATTCATGAAGTATCAACTTTACAAGATGTCAGTCCTCACATGATGGAAAAGTATCGTTCCGTTGTTCCAATGTACTTACGCTTATTTAAGGCATTCATTCGTCGCTGTAAGCTATACCGCAAAATTATCGGAAAGGCAACAGAAG
>JACCDX011579854.1_pt1 | contig 11170 bp, 9 predicted proteins | sample 7449681 | NCBI WGS metagenome assembly JACCDX01 (sample SAMN15323450, study PRJNA562643) | freshwater metagenome | isolation source: river surface water | place: USA:Blue River Watershed | collected 2017-08-18 | reverse complement strand
GGCTTTTGGACCTGATCGGCGCATTCTGATCGCACGCGAACTGTCCAAGGTATTCGAGCAGGTGCATCGGTGCTCGCTAGCCGAAGCATCAGACTGGCTGGCTGCAGACACCCATCACCAGCGAGGGGAATTTGTTCTGCTGGTAGAAGCAGCACCCGCAAAGGACGAGGCTGCGCTCGACGAAGCGCTCAGAGTACTCGATATTCTGCTGGAAGACTGCAGCGTCAGTCAGGCAGCCGCGCTGACATCACGCATTACGGGTGTTAAGAAAAATCAGCTCTACGAGATCGCACTGACACGCAGCCCCAAGTGACTGAATGCCGGCTTTTTATTTCTGAACAATCGTCGCCGGCAATTCCGCGAATGATTTCAGTGCTTGTATTGCGCGGTCGGCCAGCTCCCGCGTACTGAAGGGGCCACTGTGCAGCCGGTACAGACCCTGGCTTTGCACCACTTCAGGCCGGGGCAAATCCTGCGGCCAGTTCGTCAGCAAACGTTCGCGCAGGGATGAGGCATTTTGTGGCTGAGAAAAGGCACCAAACTGCAGAAAAAATCCACCCGTCTCTTTAACCACCGACGACGCTTCCCGGGCTGTACCTGTACGGGTAACGCTACCGATTTCATCAGCTACCGACGTTGACGCGGGGTTGGTGGCGTTGCGGCGGGATGCCTGGATGCGCGCAATTTCTTCAGGCAGCAGCCGCTCAACCTCAAGCTCGGCGCTGCCGTTTTGTACATAACCGAGCTTGAGCGCGGCGGTATACGACAAATCAATAATGCGGCCTGAATGAAACGGGCCCCGGTCATTCACGCGAACGATCACTTGCTTGCTGTTGCGCAGATTCGTAACGCGCGCATAGGACGGGATCGGCAGCGTCGGATGCGCTGCCGTCATTTTGTACATATCGTAAATTTCACCCGACGCGGTACGCTGACCGTGAAATTTTTTTCCGTACCAGCTGCCAATGCCCCGCTGCACAAAGGGACGATTGTCCGTGATGGGCACATAGGTCTGATCAAATATTGTGTAGGGTCGGCTCGGACCTTTCGCATACGGCTCGACGCGCGGCTCCGCATCAGGCGTATCGATTAGTCCTTCGGGTACTCGTTCGTCGGGTCCGTCGTCCAGATAGTAAGCACCGGGCTTTCGGGTTGATGACACGGCAGGAGGCTGCGAATTCGAGGATACCGGCGGAGTGCTTGTGCTCGCAGACGGCAACGTCGCCTCCTTCTCCGGTGGCAGCCTTCGCGTGACGGGGGGTCGGCGCTCCGGCTCGGATAAATCAATCGTGCTACACGCGCCGAGTGCAGCGGTGGCCCAAAGCAGCAGCCATCGCCGCTGCCATTGAGACGCGGCAGCTAAGACTGAACAAGAGAGACAGGTGGAGCGATGCACCGGCAAATCAGGTCTGAACGAGTTTGCGATGCCGCTGAATACTCATCAGCGTACCCACCCCCAGACTGAGGGTGACGAAGGCGGTACCGCCGTAGCTGACGAAGGGCAGCGGCACACCGACGACTGGCAGAATACCGCTGACCATACCCATGTTCACAAATACATAGGTAAATATCGACAAGGTCAGTGCACCGGCCAGCAATCGGGAGAACAGCGTCGGCGCGTTGGCAGCGATGATCAGCCCGCGGCCGATGAGCAGTAAATACAGCACCAGCAGAACGCCGTTGCCGAGCAGGCCGAACTCTTCGGAGAACACGGCGAAAATAAAATCGGTTGTACGTTCAGGGATGAATTCCAAATGCGACTGGGTGCCATTGAGCCATCCTTTGCCGATCAGTCCACCGGAGCCGATCGCAATCGTCGACTGAATGATGTGAAAACCTTTGCCCAGCGGGTCGGAGGTCGGGTCCAGTAGTGTCATCACACGGTTGCGCTGGTAGTCATGTAACAGCGTCCACAGCAGCGGCAGACTGGCGAGTCCGGCCACCATCAAACCGATGATCAGCCGCCATGACAAGCCAGCGAGAAAAATTACGAAGAATCCCGCAGAAGTCACCAGCAAGGAAGTGCCGAGGTCGGGCTGACGCAAAATCAGTCCGACAGGAATCGCCAGAAGAAAACCGGCAAAAAGAAAGTCGCGCCAGCGAATCATTCCCTCGCGCTTCTGAAAATACCAGGCCAGCATTAATGGCAAGGCGAGCTTCATGATCTCGGAAGGCTGGATGATGACGCCGATATTGATCCAGCGACGCGCGCCGTTTTTGATCAGACCAAACAGAGCGACGGCGACCAGTAACGCGACACCAATCAGATAGACCGGAACGGCAAAGCGCATCAGTGTTTGCGGCGGAATCATCGCGGCGATCCACATGACGGCAATACCCACCAGAATATTTCGCAGGTGGCCTTCGAAACGTCCCGGGAAATCCATACCAGCAGAAAAAACTGCCAGACATCCCAGAAGCAGAATCAGACTGAGGATGATGGTCAGCGAACGATCAAAAATAAAGAAGCGGCGGCGCAGCTGCCCAAGGACCTGAAAGCGGCCGTTATCGACGATAGAAATCACGGAGCCCTCCCGGACGGCGCAGTGGCAGTGGCAGCAGCCGGGCGCGGCATGGCCGGAGGCGGCTGCGGCACAGTGGCCGGCGCGGCCTCTTTGTCTTTGGGCTTGGCGGGCGCCGGTTCATCGGGTCGCTTGCCTGTCAGGTAATAGTCGATCGCGAGTCGCGCTATCGGTGCTGCAGCAGCCGCACCAAAACCAGCGTTTTCAACAATGACGGCCAGCGCGATCTTGGGTTTGTCTGCAGGGGCAAACGCAATGTAAAGCGAATGGTCGCGCAGTCTTTCCGCGATCTTGCTGGCGTCGTATTTCACGTTCTTGCTCATCGCCGCCGCCTGCGCGGTACCGGTCTTACCGCCGGAACTGTACGGCGCATTCGCAAAGGACCGCGCAGAGGTACCTTCTTTCGTTACACCGATCATCGCCTGCTTGATGACCTCGATATTCTCCTGCTTGAGCGGTATGCGATAACTTTCTTTAGGCACCGTCAGTTTTCTGGCCTTGGTGGTACCGTTCTCGATCATTTTGACCAGGTGCGGCTTCATCACGACGCCGTTATTGCTCAGGTTGGCGATGGCATGCGCGAGCTGCAGGGGCGTAAACGAGTTGTAACCCTGGCCGATACCGACGGAGATCGTTTCACCGGCATACCATTTCTGCAGCTCGGGGCGTTTGTAGGCATTGCGCTTCCAATCCTGAGACGGCAACACACCACGGCGTTCGTTTTCCAGATCAATGCCTGTCAGCTGTCCAAATCCGAAAGGCTTCATGAAGTCATGAATCGCATCGATACCCAGATCGTTGGCCAACACGTAGTAGTAGGTGTTGCAGGACTGGACGATCGATTTATACATATCGACGCGACCATGCCCGCCTTCCTTGTCATCGCGGAAGCGATTGTTACCAAACATGAAGTAGCCAGGATCAAAAATCCCAAACTCCGGCGTCCGCTTGCCCAGCTCCAGCGCGGCGAGCGCCATGTAGGGTTTGAATGTTGATCCGGGCGGATAACTGCCAATCAGTGCACGGTTGAGCAGCGGCTTGTCGAGTGAGGTATTGAGCTCTTCCCAGCTTTTCGCGTCGATACCCTCCACGAAGAGATTCGGGTCATAGGTCGGCATGGACACATACGCCAGAATGTCACCGGTCTCCGGCTCGATCGCCACCAGCGCACCACGACGATCGCCAAACGCTTTTTCCACAATTTTCTGCAACTCGATATCGACCGACAAGATCAGGTTATTGCCGGGCGTGGGTGCCGTGCGCGAGAGCGTACGGTTGGCCCGCCCGCCTGCTGATACCTCGATCTCGTCGTAGCCGGTAATGCCGTGCAGATGTTTCTCGTAACTTTTTTCGATGCCTTCTTTGCCAATATATTCTGTGCCACGGTAATTGGCAGCATCTTCACTGGCTTCGAGCTTCTCCGCTTCTTTCTTGTTCACGCGACCGATGTAACCGATCATGTGCGACGCGGTCTGTCCGAGTGGATACTGCCGGAACAAACGTGCCTGAATATCGACACCGGGGAAGCGGTAGCGCTGGGCCGCAAAGCGGGCAACTTCTTCGTCCGTGAGGCGGGTGCGGATTGGCAGGCTTTCGAAAGTCTTGGACTCTTCCATCAGACGCCGAAAACGCTTGCGGTCTTTGGGCTGAATATCTACCAGCTGCGCGAGCTCGTCGATGACGATATCGAGTTGACGGTCTATTTTGGCTGGCGTAATTTCGAGCGTGTACGCAGAATAATTACGCGCCAACACGACGCCGTTACGATCCACGATGAGTCCGCGGTTGGGAACAGCCGGCACCACCGAGATACGATTGCTTTCCGCACGCTCTGCATATTCGCTGTGACGCACCGCCTGCAGCCACAGAAAACGCAGCATCAGCAGGCCGAAACAGATGAACACCACCAGACCGGCCACCGACAGACGCAATCTGAATAATTGCAGTTCGCGTTCAGTATCTTTAATTTCGGTCATTGTGGGCTAATCAGATCGGTCGCGTCTCATCCCGGTCGACTGCGCGTCGCTGCGGCGCCAGCAGCAACCAGCAGACGACAGGCCAGATCAGGGTGGCCACAATACTCTGGGCAAAATACAGCCAGCCGGGCAAATTGCCCGTGACAGCCAGCTGAATCAGCATCTGCACCACCTGCATGACGATCAGCAGCGGCAGCACATGCAAGGCCTGTACCGACGGTCGGAACCACAGCACACGCCGGTGAATCGTGATCGCGAAATAGGACAGCAGCGTGTAGGCGAGCGCATTCTCGCCAAGCAGCGACGCACTGTGTACATCCATCACCAATCCCATCAGGAACGCAATCCCTATACCCACCTTGCGCGGCTGATAAATGCTCCAGAACACCAGCGTCATCGCAACGAAGTCCGGCACCCATCCCCAGCTACCCCAGGGGAAAAGATTCATGAAGAATGCGGCCATCAGGCTGAACGCAATGAAGGCAGGATTGACCGGCAGAAGTATGTGGTCACGATCGATCATGGCGTCTCCGTCGCGTCCTTGCGTGAGCGTTTGTTACGAAATTCGGGTTGCGCTGAATTGTCGGATGCAGGTGGCGGTGCGGGCTGATTGTTCTCCGCCAGGAGTATCAGCACCTGCCGATGGCGGGAGACACCTGCACTGGGCTGACACAAGATGCGGGCAAATGCATCCGAGGTCTGCGTATCGACCGTGGCCACGGTCGCAACAGCGAGGCCCGACGGATAAACACCATCAATGCCCGATGTGGTGAGCACATCGCCTTTGCGAATGTCGGCATTGGATGCCATGAAACGCAATTCGAGCACGCCTGACTGACCCCGACCATAGGCAACGCTGCGCACGCCACTGCGCAAGACCTGAACGGGGATCGCATGGTCTTTGTCGGTCAGCAGTGTTACTTCCGAGGTAAAGGGAAAGACGCGAGTTACCTGGCCGATCACGCCGAGATCATCGATGACGGGCTGCCCGGGACGAATCCCATGTGACTGTCCACGGTCAAGAATGATTTTTCGTGAAAACGGATCACGTGCATCGTACAAAATCTCGCTCATCAGCGTTTTGGTCTGCACGCGCTCGGATGCATCGAGCAGCTTGCGCAAGTGGGTGTTCTCGGCGAGCAGCTGCGCGTTCTGCTGCAATTGCTGGGAGTTCAATACCTGTTGTTCGCGCATGCGGGTGTTTTCGTTTTGCAGACGCGTCAGCGATGAGAAATAATCATTCGTGGCAAAAAACGCATCGCGCGGCAGCATCGCAACAATTTGCAGCGGGTAAAGGGCGGTGCCTATGGCCTGACGCAGAACACCGAGGGTGCGCAGGCGTGAATCGGCCATCAGCAGGGCAAGGGCAATCAACGCAAAGAAAAGCATCTTCGCGCGTGCCGAAGCACCTTGCTTGAAGAGTGGCGGCGGGCTGTATTCCATCAGGGTGAGACTTGAGTGCCGTCGGAATGAGAAACCTGCGGGTACAACGCAGTGGCTGTGCCCCGCAAGTACAAAATCATGCACCGCAGCGACAGCTGTCCGCAGAATGTCGGCGGGCAGCTGTCACGCAGGCTCATCGGGTTACTCGTAGGAGAACAGAGAACCCAGCTTGTCCATGCGCTCGAGCGCCATGCCAGAGCCGCGCACAACGCAGGTCAGGGGATCATCGGCTACCAGCACCGGAAGACCGGTTTCTTCCATCAGCAAACGATCGAGGTCGCGCAGCAGCGCGCCACCGCCGGTGAGCATCATGCCCTTTTCGGCAATGTCGGCACCCAGTTCAGGCGGTGTCTGCTCGAGTGCATTTTTGACGGCCGAAACAATATTGTTGAGCGGATCCGTCAGCGCTTCCAGCACTTCGTTGCTCGAAATCGTGAAGGAGCGCGGAATACCCTCGGACAGGTTACGGCCCTTGACTTCCATTTCACGCACTTCCGTGCCGGGGAAGGCAGAACCAATCTGTTTCTTGATGGTCTCTGCGGTTTGTTCACCGATCAGCATGCCGTAGTTGCGGCGAATATAGTTGACGATGGCCTCGTCGAATTTGTCGCCACCCACGCGCACCGAACCTTTGTAGACCATGCCGCCAAGGGAGATGATGCCAACCTCGGTCGTGCCACCACCGATATCGACAACCATCGAACCAGTCGCCTCGGAAACAGGAAGACCGGCACCAATCGCAGCGGCCATCGGCTCTTCGATCAGGAATACTTGCGAAGCGCCGGCGCCGAGCGCAGATTCGCGAATCGCGCGACGCTCGACCTGGGTCGATCCGCACGGGACGCAAATGATGATGCGCGGCGAAGGCTTGAACAGCTTGGTGTCATGCACCATGCGAATGAATTGCTTGAGCATTTGCTCGGTGACGGTGAAGTCGGCAATCACGCCATCCTTCATCGGACGGATGGCCTCGATATTGCCCGGCACTTTGCCCAGCATTTGCTTTGCTTCCTTACCGACGGCCTGAATGTTTTTCTTGGCATTCGGTCCGCCCTGCTGGCGAATCGCGACCACGGAAGGCTCGTCGAGCACGATGCCGAGGCCGCGAACATAGATCAGCGTGTTGGCGGTGCCAAGGTCGATCGCCAGATCGTTGGAAAAATAACTGCGAAGGAATGCAAACATGAAATCTTGTCCTCAAGCGCCAGAACGGGGCGCGTCCGGGCAAAAAAATTGCTGAAGTGGACCAAAAATGTGCGCCGCGCGGAGAGCGGCTGCAGCGGCCATTAACCTGACATTCTACCTTATAATTCCGGCTGAATTGGCTGACAGAAACGCGAAAAATTCGTTACTCTGGTCCTTTCTCCGGCGAAAACACATGCATTGCATTGTTTGCCATTTTTAAAATCGTTAGCCCTGACGCGCCGCCCGGCGATCTTCCATGTCCCTGTCACTCACCGATATTGCGCGCCTGTCCAAACTGGCGCAGCTCAATCTCGACGACCAGCAGTCTGCCGACGCGCTGGACAAGCTCAACAGCATTTTTGCGCTGGTCGAACAAATGAAGTCCGTTGACACCACGGGCGTTGAACCCTTGTCGCATCCGATCGCGGCATGGCAAAACGATCTTTCGATGCGCCTGCGCGACGATACCGTCAGCGAATCCGATCAGCGCGATGCCTACCAGAAGCCGGCCCCCCTGACCCAGGACGGCCTGTATCTGGTCCCGAAAGTCATCGAATAGCGGCCTTTTGCCGGCTTTTGCCGCCCGGCTTTTATCGCCGCCCTCCGAATCCAGCGCACTATTGACTCATGCCCAACCAGACCCTCAAAGCACTGTCCGAGCAACTCAGTCAACGTAAAATTTCCGCAACTGAGCTTGCCAGCGACTATTTATCCCGCATCGCCGCCAGCGACCTGAATGCATTCACCAGCGTTATCCCCGATTTGACGCTCGCCCAGGCCAAAGCCGCCGATGCCCGCATTGCCAGCGGAAACGCTACCCTGTTAACGGGTGTGCCGATCGCGCACAAAGACATTTTTGTAACCGAAGGCTGGCCTTCGACCGCCGGATCAAAGATGCTTTCCGGCTACATCAGCCCGTTTGATGCAACGGTGGTGAAACAGTTCCTCACAGCAGGCATGGTCAACCTCGGCAAGTTGAATTGTGATGAATTCGCCATGGGTTCATCGAATGAAAATTCATTCTTCGGCGCGGTCAAAAACCCCTGGGACAAAACCGCCGTGCCGGGCGGCTCTTCGGGCGGCTCGGCGGCGGCCGTCGCCGGTGGCCTCACACCTGCCGCTACCGGTACTGATACCGGCGGCTCAATCCGTCAGCCCGCCGCTTTATGTGGCATCACAGGCATCAAACCGACCTATGGCCGGGTGTCACGTTACGGAATGATTGCGTTCGCGTCATCACTGGATCAGGGTGGCCCGATGGCATGGACCGCGGAAGACTGCGCGATGCTGCTGACGGCGATGGCCGGGTTCGATCCGCGCGACGCAACCAGTCTGGAACGCGAGCCGGAAGATTTTTCGCGTCATCTGAATGACAGCCTCAAGGGACTGAAAATCGGGGTACCTAAAGAATACTTCGGCGATGGACTCGCCGACGATGTCGAGCAGGCTGTGCGCAATGCACTCAAAGAATACGAGAAGCTCGGCGCAACACTGGTCGAGATCTCGCTGCCAAAAACATCACTGTCAATCCCGGTGTATTACGTGATCGCACCAGCCGAAGCCTCATCGAATCTGTCGCGCTTTGATGGCGTGCGTTACGGTTTTAGGGCAGCGGATTACAGCGATCTGTCCGATATGTACCGCAAAACCCGCGCCGAGGGCTTTGGCAGCGAAGTCAAACGCCGCATTCTGGTCGGCGCCTATGTACTCTCTCATGGGTACTACGATGCTTACTATTTACAGGCACAAAAAATTCGTCGCCTGATCGCGCAAGATTTTCAGCAGGCATTCACACAGTGCGATGTGATCATGGGGCCGGTTGCACCGACCGTCGCCTGGGATCTCGGATCGAAAGCAAATGACCCCGTTGCCAATTATCTGGCTGACATTTACACACTGTCGACCAGCCTGGCGGGCTTGCCCGGCATGTCGATTCCGGTTGGCTTCGGACAAGGCGACAAAAATGCAAAACGTCCGGTCGGTCTCCAGTTGATCGGCAATTATTTCAGCGAAGCGAAACTGCTTAATATCGCGCATCAGTTTCAACAGGCGACTGACTGGCACCAGCGGCGGCCGGGATTAAGCGCCTAGACTGCACAGAACGCTCAGAACGCTCAGAACGCTCAGAACCAAAAGGACACATCATGCAATGGGAAGTGGTGATCGGGCTGGAAACCCACACGCAGCTCACAACAGCCTCCAAGATTTTCAGCGGTGCGCCCACCACCTTTGGCGCAGCACCCAATACGCAAGCCTGTCCGGTGGATCTGGCCTTGCCGGGCGTACTGCCGGTATTGAACCGTGGCGCGGTCGAGCGTGCGATTCAGTTCGGTCTGGCCATTGGTGCAACGATTGCGCCGACATCGGTGTTCGCCCGTAAAAATTATTTCTATCCCGATCTACCCAAGGGCTATCAGATCAGCCAGTTTGAAATTCCAGTGGTTCAGGGCGGCAGCCTGTCGTTCGTTGTCGAGAAAGACGGCAAACCGGAACTGAAAACCGTGCACCTGACCCGCGCGCATCTCGAAGAAGATGCGGGCAAGTCACTGCACGAAGACTATCAGGGCATGACCGGCATTGACCTTAATCGCGCCGGCACACCCTTGCTGGAAATCGTCACCGAACCCGAGATGCGCAGCGCCGCTGAAGCGGTCGCGTATGCGAAATCACTGCATGCACTGGTGATGTGGCTCGGTATCTGCGACGGTAATATGCAAGAGGGCTCTTTCCGCTGTGACGCAAATGTCTCAGTGCGCCCGGTCGGCCAGAAAGAATTCGGCACGCGCTGCGAAATCAAGAACCTGAACTCCTTCCGCTTTCTGGAAGAGGCGATCAATTACGAAGTCCGGCGTCAGATCGAACTGATCGAAGATGGCGGCACCGTCGTTCAGGAAACGCGTCTGTACGACCCGGACAAAAAAGAAACCCGCTCGATGCGCAGCAAGGAAGATGCGATGGACTATCGCTACTTCCCGGACCCGGATTTGCCGCCGCTGGTGATTGCGCAGGCATGGATAGACCGAGTGAAAGCTTCGCTGCCCGAGTTGCCAGGTGCGATGCGCGAGCGTTTTATCCACGACTATCAGCTCTCCGATTACGATGCGATGGTGCTGACGCAATCAAAAGCGATGGCCGCCTATTTTGAAGCGGTCGTTGCAAGCACGGGGCACGAGCAAGCCAAGCCTGCAGCCAACTGGCTGATGGGCGATGTCGCATCAACCCTTAATCGCGAGGGCATCGAGATCAGTGATTCACCCGTCCGCGCGGAGCAACTGTCATTGCTGCTCAAGCGCATCGCAGACGGCACGATCTCGAACAAGATTGCCAAAGAAGTGTTCGCGGCGATGTGGGAGGCAAAGTCGACATCTTCAGCACTTGCTGACGAAATCATCGAATCCAAAGGTCTGAAACAAATCTCCGACACCGGTGCACTCGAAAAAATCGTCGATGAAGTACTGGCTGCCAATGCCAAATCGGTCGAAGAATACAGAGCAGGCAAGGAAAAAGCCTTCAACGCACTGATTGGTCAGGCGATGAAAGCAAGCAAGGGCAAGGCCAATCCGGCGCAGCTGACCGAGCTGTTGAAGCAGAAGCTGGGCTGAGCCTCTCTCGGAGTCAGAGAGGGGCGGTCAATGCCGCCCCTTTTTATTTTTGGCGGCACACATCAAGCCACACCATAACGCTGCCTGTAGGCCTCGACCGGCGCTTTGAACTGCGCCAGCTCTGTGCTTGCGCCCGGGCCGGACAAATAAGCAAACAAGTCGTTCAGGTTAGCGATGGGAATAACCGGCATACCGAACTTCTGCTCGACTTCCTGCACTGCCGACAGTTGCGACAGAGCGCCTTCAGCACCACTTTTTTCCATCCGGTCCAGCGCAATCAGCACCGCGCACGGTGTCGCACCCTGCGAGCGGATCATCTCGACGGACTCGCGCACCGAGGTGCCAGCAGAGATCACATCGTCAATGATCACCACGCGTCCTTCAAGCTTTGCGCCGACGATGGTGCCGCCCTCACCGTGATCTTTGGCTTCCTTGCGGTTGT
>JACCDX011434578.1_pt1 | contig 11171 bp, 10 predicted proteins | sample 7449681 | NCBI WGS metagenome assembly JACCDX01 (sample SAMN15323450, study PRJNA562643) | freshwater metagenome | isolation source: river surface water | place: USA:Blue River Watershed | collected 2017-08-18 | reverse complement strand
GCGGTATTCGGATTCATCATCGATCTCATCTAAAGCTTCGTCAATGCTTTGTTGGTCAACTCCCCTAGTGCGAAGTTCGCCGGCAATAATTCTTTTGGACAATTTCTTTGAGGTGTGACGTGATTGAGTCCACGCTTTCGCGAATTCAGAGTCGTTAATCAAACCTTTTTCTTGAAGTCTAAATACGGTTGCGTTGGCAACATCATCCTCGACTCCACGCTTTTTTAAGTGAGCCAGAAGCTCACCCTTACTCTTGGCCCGCGCGACCAACGCATTTAATGCGATGGTGTTTGCAATTGAGTAAGGGTCAGCCTCGTGGTCAACTTTGGAGTACTCCAACATTGGAGTTTAGAAATCCACCTCTGCGGCGGCCTCATCGATGGCAGCAACGAGTGCTGGATCGACCTCGACCGGAACAAAGTGTGCGCGGATCTTTGTCTCAATATCGTTAGCAAGATCTGGGTTGTCCAACAGGAATGCGCGAGCGTTTTCTTTACCCTGTCCTAGTTGATCAGCCTCGTAGGTGTACCAGGCTCCTGATTTCTTAACGATGCCGATATCTACACCCATGTCGATCAATGAACCTTCACGGGAAATTCCAGTTCCGTAAATGATGTCGAATTCAGCTTGCTTGAATGGTGGAGCCATCTTGTTCTTAACAACCTTTACGCGGGTACGGTTACCCACTGATTCTTGACCATCCTTGAGAGTTTCAATACGACGGATATCTAGACGAACTGAGGCGTAGAACTTGAGCGCCTTACCACCGGTTGTTGTCTCTGGTGAACCAAAGAAAACACCGATCTTGTCGCGAAGCTGGTTAATAAAGATCGCAGTTGTTTTTGATTGATGAAGCGCACCGGTAATTTTACGAAGTGCTTGTGACATCAAACGAGCTTGTAGACCCATATGTGAGTCACCCATCTCGCCTTCAATTTCAGCGCGAGGAACAAGTGCTGCAACTGAGTCAACTACAACTAGATCAAGTGCTCCTGAACGTACAAGCATGTCCATAATTTCTAGAGCTTGCTCACCAGTATCTGGTTGTGAAACAAGCAGTGCATCAATATCAACACCAAGCTTCTTTGCATACTCTGAATCAAAAGCGTGTTCTGCATCGATGAACGCGCAGATTCCGCCAGCTTTCTGAGCATTAGCAATTGCATGCAAAGTAAGAGTTGTCTTACCTGAAGATTCTGGTCCGTAAATTTCAACAACACGACCGCGTGGAAGTCCACCAATACCAAGTGCGATATCTAGTGCGATTGAACCTGTTGGAATAACTTCGATAACAGCGTTTTGTCGCTCTGACATCTTCATTACTGAGCCCTTACCAAATTGACGTTCGATCTGGGCTAGGGCTGTGTCGAGCGCTTTTTGGCGTTCGCTGTTGGCTTTATCTTGTGCTGCATCGTTAGCTTTATTGCTTTTTTCAGTAGCCACTTACATTCCTTTCGATAGAACGTCCTGCGTTGTGCAAAAACGTTTTGGTCTGGCCCAGAAGGTACGGAGACCCAACGACGGACCGCTTGACCCCCACACAAGGTGTGGATCGCATGCGGGCGGAAGTTGGAACCGCTCTGGTTGTACGCTGATAAGTTTATCCGAACATCTGTTCGAAAGGTATCAGTGGCCACTGACAAGGCCACAGCGTGTCGCCACAGGCATACTGGGGCAGTGTTGATCCTGCTGCCGCCTTCTGAGAAGAAATCCCCCACCCCCGGCCCAGCAATCCAGGTCTATACGGGGGTTCTCTATGCAGCACTTGGCTGGGCAACCCTTACAAACTCCCAGCAGCAGCGGGCCCAGTCGTTAATCGCCATAATTTCGGCCAAATATGGGGTCGTGCGCCCTTGTGATCCCATCGAGCCATACAAGGAAAAGATAGATAACAAAAAGCTGGCAGCCCAGGTTGGTAAGGCGTTAGATGGCGCTGAAACTGAGTTGATAATCGACTGTCGCTCTTCAACGTATCAAACTGTCTGGCAATCCCCCGCTGCAATAACTGTTGAGGTCAAAGTTTTCACACGTGTTGCTGGAGTCAAAAAAGTCATCACACACATGTCAAAAAAGACTCGTGGTGAAGTTACTCGTGAAATTTTAAAGGCCAACCAGCTACCAAAGACCCCAGAAGAATTACGTGGGCTGGTTGCACAAACTTTTGAATGCGAATTGGTTACAGGTGATGAAAAGAATCCGTGGGTGCTTGAAGTATTTTGCTAAGGCGTTTCTATGACGCTAGCGATGCTGTTTTTTTGATCAGCTCTACCGTCAATGTTGGATAATTCCACATAATTACATGTGCACAATTATCAACGACAATCCATTTGGAATGCGGCGGCGCAACGGTTTTTTCTTGCGCGATCTCTTCTGGCAAAGTTAAATCACTGTCACCAAAAACTACCGAAAGCTTTACCTTTTCAGGTACAACAGATGCAAACCTTCGTCCGTTGGCACCATGCCACATCGGCATATATCCCTTTGACTTAGCCATCGCGATGACAGAATCGCGGCACGATTCAAAACTTAACTCACGCCACAAGTGTGTGATCTTTTTATAACCAATAGCTTTTAACAACGGAATTCGATACGCGGTCTTCATGAAATACTGCGAAATCTTTGCCAAGAAACGAGCAAGTAGACTTGGTGGAAACTTTCGTGGCGGCAGTTCATGCCATAAGCCCGCTGGTGCTAACGCGGTGACACTTAAAACATTATCAGGTGCAACTGCGGCCATTTCTAGGGCAATCCATCCGCCTAATGAATTTCCAGCTACATGCATTTTTTCGACACCAACTTGGGTGACCATGTAATCAATGGTTGCCTGCGCAAGAGAATGCGGATCCATTTTTTCATCTTCGTCTAGTGGCGCATCTCCATGCCCTGGAAGGTCGATGGCATAGACCGTAAATTTTTCTAGCAACTGCGGAACAATGCTCTTCCAAATTGTTCCGGCAGAACCCAATCCATGGACCAAAACCAAAGCAGGATTGTTAATGTCGTTGGTATATCGGTGTGAACTAACTGGCATTTTTAGTATCTGTACTTTTCTGTCTCGTTTGGATGTGCCCTGCACACCGCCTTCCAAATTACATCAGGTTCAAAGCCTGCAGCCAAGGCTTCGTTGACGCTCTTGCTGCCTAATTCAGACAGTGCGATATCTGAAGAAAAGGAAGGCGCCCATGAATCACCAAATGACAAGGTGATTCGCTCGCGTAGGTCAGAGATTCGCAATGCCGGTAATACCTTGTGCTTGTGCGCGCGATTGTTCCGGCGTCAACGGAGACAGAGTTTGTCCTAGAAGCCAACGAACAACTAAAGCGCTCTTATTGTCATCACCAACGATGTGTCTGACAGCTACTGAAAATGCTTTCCACAGCACATGATCTTGTGCACTAAAAGCTACTGTAAGAATTTCTGGATCGTTTCGACGTAATGCAGCTAACGCCAAATCCTGCGAAATCTCTTGAGACATTAGTGTCAAGGCTGAAGTTGCATCTACTGCCGATTGAGCAAGCGTGACTATGCGTTCCATTTCAGATTCGCACAGCGCGGCAAGAACACTCTCTTTATCTCGATAGTGATTATACAAAGTTGCACGAGAAACTTGCGAAGCATCTGCGATTTCAATCATGGACATTTTTTTGAGTCCAGTAGATGCGATTAAACTTTTAGTTGCCTCAAGAATTGCAGCTTGTGTACGACGATGAGTTGCTACTTGTGGCGCGTACTTGTTAAGCGGCATCGACAACAGTGAGAGTGACGCCCTCACGGCTCTTAAGCTCTGAAGCAACTTGCGAAAAGACTCCTGAAAGTGTCAGACCTAGCGCTGAACAAATTGCATTAAGAAGTTCAGAGGATGCCTCTTTTTGACCACGTTCTACTTCCGACAAATAACCTAAAGAGACTCGTGCATCGCGGGCGACATCACGAAGAGTGCGACCTTGCGAGGTACGGGCAGCGCGAAGGGTCTGACCCACTGCTTCACGTACTAGAACCATTGTCATTCCCCTCTCTTGTGTCGAAGTTTCAATGCGATCTTTATGCTCGATGTCTAAGGATACGGGCAAAGGTGGCAATCGCGCTTGATGTAGCTGCGTTTCGCACAGATTCACGTTCACCCGACAAAGACAGTTCGATGGTTTGGCTTACCGGGCCTTCTATTGCAACCCACACCGCGCCTACGGGATGTCCATCTAATGGGTTAGGGCCAGCCACACCTGTGGTGCCGATTGCCCACGTTGTTCCAAAGGATTTGATCGCACCTTTTGCCATTGCGATCGCTACTTCTTCGCTAATGACCGAATACTTTTCAATTACTGCTGGGTCGATGCCCAAATGTGAAACCTTGATTTCATCACGATAGGCGGTAACTCCCCCGACAAAAACATCGGATGCGCCAGAAATTGTTACTAATGCTGAACTGACGGCTCCTGCAGTTAATGACTCTGCCGTGCTTATTGTTTCGCCGCGTTGGCGCAAATGCTCAACGATCTCGGCAGCAAAGCCAAGAATCTCGTTAGGAAGCGCCATGGGTGTTCTCTCTTCGTTTCTACTTCTTAGTCGTGAAGGCAGACTTTACATAGTATGCGCCGGTAAAGATAGTAAGCGCAATAGCTACATACATAAACCCATCTCGGAACCAGTAAAGGCTCTCGTCAAGGGGCAGAATATAGAACCCAACACCAAAGCCTTGCATCAATGCTTTAATCTTGCCGCCTTTGTTTGCCGGGATAACTCCACGATTGATGACGGCTAATCTAAAAATAGTAATACCAATTTCACGGGTCAAAATAACAATTGTGATCCACCACGGCATTCGATCAAGAATTGAAAGTGAAACCATCGCAGTACCGATCATGAACTTATCTGCTACTGGATCTAAAAACTTACCAAACTCTGTAATCGTTCCCCGACTGCGGGCTAGTTTTCCATCTAGGACATCAGACATCCCTAATGCGAAAAACACGCACCAGGAAATGTACTGCCAGGTGGTGTCATCTCCACCATTTTTAAACAAGGTGTAAGCACCCACTGGCACAAAAGCCAATCTCATAACAGTGATGAAATTAGGAGTTATAAAGGCAGGTAACTTCATACTGGCTTAGCCACCAAATCCGCGCCCATTGAATCAATAACCACTGCATCAACATACTGGCCAACTACAAAATCTGTACCTATGAAAGTTGTTGTTCCATCAACTTCTGGGCCTTGGTGTGCCGCACGGCCTTCCTGCAGTTCAGCATCCTCAATCAAAACGCGCACATTTTCGCCAATTCGAGCTTGGGCTCGCAAAGAAACCATTTCATCGGCTAAGGCAGATAATGTTTCAACCCGTTGTGCGATCACATCAGCATCAACCTTGTCGGATAACTCTAAAGCCTCAGTCTTGTCTTCATCTGAATAACCAAAGACACCAACGGCATCTAATTTGGCCTGGGTAATAAAGTTTGCCAGGTCGTCGAAATCCTCTTGTGTTTCACCTGGAAAACCAACAATAAAGTTAGAACGAATTCCAGCCTCTGGTGATAGTGCGCGAATTTGGCTGATCAGGTGCAAAAACTTTTCGGTGTCGCCGAAACGTCGCATGCGACGCAGCACCGTCGGGCTTGTGTGTTGGAAAGAAAGATCGAAATACGGTGCGGTTTTATCAGTTGCAATCATCGCCTGAAGCAAAGTTGGCCGCATTTCTGCTGGTTGCAAGTAAGAAAGTCGGACTCGTTCGACACCAGGTAGCGCTGCGATTTCCGGCAAAATCTTCTCCATCAACTGAAGATCCCCTAGATCCTTGCCGTACGAGGTCGTGTTTTCACTGACCAAGAACATTTCAGAGACACCGTTTTCAGCAAGCCATCTAGCCTCATTGATAATTTCTGTCGGGCGTCTGGAAACAAACGACCCGCGGAAATAAGGAATTGCGCAGAAAGAACAACGACGATCGCAACCTGAAGCAATCTTTAGCGGTGACCACGGCGCAGTACCTAGACGCTTGCGAGAAAAATCTTCAACTTCGCGGGCATCGGCGCGCTCAGCTGGTGCGATCGGAAGCAAGGCACGGCGATCACGGGGAACATGTGCGGTATGTTTTTCGCCAGCAACAATTGATTGCAAACGAGCAGAAATATCTTTGTAATCATCAAAACCTAGAATTGCATCTGCTTCGGGAAGTGCCTCTGCGAGCTCATTTCCGTAACGCTCTGCCATACATCCAACTGCAACTACGGCACGCGTTGTGCCGTGGCCCTTCAGCGAATTAGCTTCCAGCAGCGCGTCAACTGAGTCTTTTTTTGCTGATTCGATAAATCCGCAGGTATTTACTAACGCTACTTCTGCAGATTCAACATCATCAACCAGTGTCCAACCATCTGCGGCTAAGCGACCTGCTAATTCTTCAGAATCGACTTCATTTCGTGCGCACCCTAAAGTGACAACTGCAACCGTGCGCTTCATTTGCACAATCTTACCGTGCAATAGGGAATTAGGAATCTACCCCGTACGACACGCTAACTACTTGACCATCTGCACCTAGAGAATCGATCTTTTTGCCATTTACCGTCAGATCTACTCCCCCTGCATTACCAATCTTTAGATTTAGTGTCAGATCAGAGGAAAAAGTTTTTGTCACGCCAACACTAATCTGGCCACTAAAGAGCACTCGACCGGATGAATCTGAAACAAATAGCCAACTTCTCGCCCGAGTAGCGGTGAAGATAACTTCTACTCCCTGGCCAGTTGAAATTGTTGCCTCATCGGTTGGAACTACTTCTTGGGTAGCTGACGGCTCTGGTGTTGCTTCTGGTGAGGGCGAAGTCGTTGGTGTCTCTTGACTAGCTACGGGAATATCAGGTGTTGAATCACTAGAGACAATTATTTGTGCAAGGCCTGCCACAAGCAATGAGGCAACTGAAATAGTAACTAATACTTTCCATGAGACTTTCCGAACCTCTTTTGGTTCACGCATAACATTGTTTTCAACCAATAAATCTTGCATGGTGCGGTCTACCCGCATTTGTTCATCTTCGAATACAGTTAAAAAGATTTGTGGATCAATATTTAATTTGATTGCAATATTTCTAAGGTGTCCGCGTGCATACGTTTCGCCACCGCACTGAGAAAAATTGTTATCTTCGATGTCACGAAGCAAAGTTGTGCGAATATTTGTGGCTGCCGAAAGATCTTCGATGCTAAGGCCAGCATCCTTACGCGCCTTAGAAATCATTGATCCAAGTGACATCAGACATCCTTAATGCAGCACAGGGGTGAGGTCTAAGTGTAAGTCGCGCAGGGTTAAGGTGACTAGATCAAGGTGTGAACAAAAGGGGTGAAACTTTCTTGCTCACCGTCTGTTAACGCTGAATTAATAGTCGCGAAGGGTTGCCAGCACTGAATCGAGTTCATCTGGCTTGACCAAGACGGTGCGAGCTTTGGAACCCTCTGAAGGCCCAACGATTCCGCGTGATTCCATCAAGTCCATCAAACGTCCTGCTTTAGCAAAACCAACTCGTAGTTTTCTTTGAAGCATTGATGTAGATCCAAATTGCGTTCCAACAACTAGTTCTACAGCTTGGCACAAAATATCTAAATCATCGCCGATCTCTTTATCTACCATTTTCATCTGATTTACTGGCGCAGTTACATCTTCACGATAGCGCGGTTTTAACTGCTTCTTTACATGTGTTGTTACCGCTTCGATTTCGCGTTCGGATACATACGCACCTTGAATACGAATAGCTCTGCTTGCTCCCATCGGAATAAAGAGTCCATCACCTTGGCCCACAAGTTTTTCTGCTCCAGGGCTATCTAAAATTACTCGACTATCGGCAAGTGAACTTGTAGCAAAGGACAGACGTGAAGGCACGTTTGCCTTAATCAAACCTGTTACGACATCTACAGATGGGCGCTGAGTTGCCAGAACCAAGTGGATACCTGCTGACCTTGCAAGTTGAGTAATTCGCACAACTGATTCTTCGACTTCTTTTGCCGCGACCATCATTAAGTCTGCAAGTTCATCGATGATGACCAAAAGATATGGATACGGCTCGACTGTTCTATCGCTGCCTTCTGGAACAACTACTTTGCCCGCACGAACTGCTTTATTGAAATCATCGATGTGCCTAAAGCCAAATGTCGAAAGATCTTCGTAACGAAGATCCATTTCACGAACTACCCAAGTCAGCGCGTCAGATGCTTTCTTAGGATTAGTAATGATTGGCGTAATTAAGTGCGGGATACCTTCGTAGGCCGTTAGCTCTACTCTCTTAGGATCAATTAACACCAAGCGCACATCATCTGGAGTTGAGCGCATCAAGATGGAAGTAATCATGGCGTTGATCATTGAAGACTTACCTGCACCCGTTGCACCGGCCACCAATAAGTGCGGCATTTTGGCAAGGTTTGCACACACAAAATTGCCTTCGACATCTTTACCTAATGCCACTAGCATTGGGTGCAGATCTTGACCTGCAACCGTTGAGCGTAAAACATCACCTAAAGCGACAATCTCACGATCGGCATTAGGGATCTCAATACCAACCGCGGATTTTCCGGGAATTGGAGAAAGGATTCGAACATCGCCGCTAGCTACGGCGTATGAAATGTTTTTAGATAAAGCGGTAATTCTTTCGACCTTTACTGCATTACCTAATTCAACTTCATAACGAGTAACTGTTGGACCTCGCATAAAGCCTGTTACTTTGGCATCAATTTCAAACTGCAAAAACACTTCGGTTAATGCTGCAACCACAGCTTCGTTGGCCTTGCTCTTAGCCTTTGCAGCAGGACCTGTGCGCAAAAGATCTGGACTAGGAAGTTCATACTTAACATCAGCAGTTAGCAACAACTGTTCTGGGCGCTTTACCGCTACCGTGTTTTCATTTGCATGAGTAGCCGCTGGGATCGACTCTTCTACTGGAAATTCTTCATCAAAGCTGTCTTCATCTAGTTCTTCTTCATCTGCAGGTGTATTCCATTGCGCAACCACAGGTGATTCGAAGGGAGGTGTATCCGTGATTTCAAAATCAGTCTCTACCTTTTCAGCACGCTCTGGCCGCTTGGACCAAAGCCAACTGCTGGCTGTTGCAATTCTTGTGAACACCTCATTTACGGGTGTTGCAGTTATGACCAAGAGACCAAAAACAAAAATGATAACCAGTACCGGATAGGTCAATACTGAAGTCATTAGCGAAACCAGTGGAGTTGAGACCGCGTACCCAAGCCAGCCACCACCTTCGCGCATGGCAGTTGCACCGGTGCCGATTGAGCCGTTGAGCAAGTGGGATAAACCAGTTGATGAAAGCATTAATGCAATAGTTCCAATAATTATTCGACCAGTTGCTCGCGAATCTTCAGGAACTCTAAATAATCTAAAAGCAAAGTAAAGAAGCACAACTGGTGCAAAGAAACCTATTTGACCAACTCCACCATAAACAAAGGCGTAGACCGCTCGACCAACTACATTGTCTGAGCGAAACCAAGTTCCGGCTGTTGCAACAAGGGCAGAGATTAAAATTAGGAAAGCAATTCCATCGCGTTGATGGGCTGGGTCTAGATCACGAGCACCACGCGCTAGAAAACGAACGCTACTTCCTAAAGATTTTGCGATGAAACGCCAAATGGAAGCAAGGCCGCGACCAAGAGCTCCGCCTACTGCTCCAGTCTTACTTTTTGCTTTTTTTCTTTTGGCCACACGCCCGATCGTAAAGGGTGAACAATTGCGAACCTACTAGGCGCGCCGTTACTTAAACTTCAATAACGACAGGAACAATCATCGGCTTTCGGCGATGTTCGCCGCCAACCCAGCCACCAATAGTTTTTCGCACAATTTGCGACAGTTGATGGGTGCCGTTATTGCCATCTGCAACCGCCACTGCAAGTGCCTTTTCGATTCTCATTTTGACCTCATCAAACATTGCAGCATCTTCGTTAAAACCACGGGCATGAATATCTGGTCCTGCAACTATCTTGCCGCTTTGTGAATCAATAACAACCACACAAGAAATAAAACCTTCTTCGCCCAAAATTCTTCGATCCTTCAGCGAGCTTTCAGTTATATCACCAATACTTTGTCCGTCAACGAAGACAAAACCAACTGGGACTGCTCCAACAATTTCTGCTTCATGATCAATCAAATCGATTACGACGCCGTTATCGACAATAAAAGTGTTTCCCCGAGCAACACCAGATTGGATCGCAAGCTCGGCATTTGCTTTCATGTGTCGCCATTCACCGTGGATTGGCATTACATACTTTGGTTTAACTATGTTGTAGCAGTACAGCAATTCACCAGCTGCTGCGTGACCCGAAACATGCACCATCGCATTTGCCTTATGCACAACTTTTGCACCAAATCGAGTCAACTCGTTGATCACTCGGAAAACAGAGTTTTCATTTCCAGGAATCAGCGATGATGCCAAGATAACTGTGTCGCCTTCTCCCACACGAATCTGGTGATCACCATTTGCCATGCGAGAAAGGGCTGCCATTGGTTCACCTTGTGAACCGGTACAAATCAAAACAACATTATCGTCATATTGATCTAAATCTTTTGCATCGATAACTAAGTCGGCAGGCACATGCAGGTATCCCATGTCTTCTGCAATCTTCATATTGCGAACCATTGATCGACCGATAAAAACAACTTTGCGTCCATGATGAGCGGCAATATCAATAACTTGCTGAACACGATGCACATGCGAAGAAAACGACGCCACAATAACTCGTCGTTTAGTTGATGCGATGACGCGGTTAAGGGCCGGCATGATTTCACGTTCAGAGGGTGTAAAGCCTGGAATATCGGCGTTAGTCGAATCGACCATAAACAAATCAACGCCTTGTTCGCCTAGTCGAGCAAAAGTTCTTAAATCTGTAATTCGACCATCTAAAGGAAGTTGATCCATCTTAAAATCACCAGTTGCCAATACTCGACCAGCATCGGTGTTAATCACTACCGCTAAAGCATCTGGAATTGAATGGTTGACGGCGACAAATTCCAAAGTAAATGGACCAACATCCTCTGTTCCACCTTCGCGTACTTCACGAGTAAGTGGGGAAATTCGATGTTCCTTAAGCTTTGCTGTAATTAACGCAAGAGTTAAAGCCGAACCATATAGTGCGATATCGCCACGTTCGCGCAATAGGTATGGAACCGCACCGATGTGGTCTTCATGTCCATG
>JACCDX010024907.1_pt1 | contig 11172 bp, 28 predicted proteins | sample 7449681 | NCBI WGS metagenome assembly JACCDX01 (sample SAMN15323450, study PRJNA562643) | freshwater metagenome | isolation source: river surface water | place: USA:Blue River Watershed | collected 2017-08-18 | reverse complement strand
GTGTTTTCTTTGAACACATCAACCTGAACTGAGAACTTGTTATTATACTCTCTGATGTAAACTCTGGTATCACCAATCTTTGGACGTTCCATGGTTTTCATTAGTTTATCTTGGTTTAGTTGGTATAATCAATAATGAGTTGTTCGAGTGTATGAAGCGTCTTTACATTCCAGTTGTGAGTGTTACCATAAGGAGGATAGAGTTGACTATACCATTGACCATAAAGTTCAGGATTTAGTGGTTGAACTTTCTCAAGAGTTTCAGCAATAAGAATGTTAATTTGTTCTTGGTAATTCATTGTACTAATTCAGCAGGACTTCCGCATGATTTGTAAAACTCAACCATACGTTTTGCTTCCTCTAATGTAGAGAATGATTGTGTTCTCCATTGTTGTTGATAAGGCGTGAAATAACGGATTTTGAACATTTTAGTTTTGATTGTTGGAGTAAATAATGGTAAGCATCTTTTGGTAGTAGTTGTCTGCTTCTACCTCACATTGATGAGACTGTGTTGCATCTTCGATCTCATATTGTTTCATACTCAGAGAGTGAATCACGTTGTCTAGAAGATCAGTTAGTGCTTCTACTTTATCTGCGTCAGTCATTCTCGATTTCAGTCAAAAGTTCAGTAAATGCGTCGATTGCTGCTTGGTTGCAGTTATCATCTTTCAAACCTTGAATGTAATACTCAAGTGCTTCAATGAGCATCATTTGCTTCATTTCAGATTTGGAAATAAAATCAGTCATCATCAGTTAAGTACCATACCTTCAGTGAAAGGAATTGTGTTGCCGTTATCAATCACAAACCATTCAAAGTCACGTTGAAAGATACGGGCATCATTTCCGTGAACTTTCAGAATAGAATTGAGACGTGATTTGGTGGTAGGAGTTTTATACCCACAGGTGTAAAGTTCAAGGAAGGTATCACCAATCGTTGCGATATGATTGCCATGAAGCATAACATATGAAGCATCACGTTCGGGCGAATAGGTAACCTCCGTGTTCTTAGATTTCCAGTCTTTGCAATCACAGATTGCTTTGTTCATTTGGAGTTCGATCTTTCTCATGGTTGGAAGTGTTGTGGTTATACTACTAGGACACTTTGGAGGTGAGCTATTTTAATCAGGCAGTGATTGCAGTCTCTAGATTAACCTCACGAGTGTCCAGGATAGCATAATCAAAACCCTCAACTTCTTCTAGGTGCTTTTGATAAGCAACAGCAGTAGAGAAGCAATCAAACAAGCGGAGCGATTTGAAGTTCTGACCTTCATAATCCCAACCACCAATCACAGCATAGACTTTAGACATTTGGGACATTTGGGAAGCGTTCATACTACTAGGACACTTTGGAGGTGAGCTATTTTAATCACACTGAATCATTGGTCCTTGAACATCACAAAACTCTAAAAGAAAGTAGTCTACTGTGATGCCAAGTTCATTTGCAAACTGTAGATTTTCCTGGTATTGTTCTTGTGTAAGAACATAGAAATCAGTCTCAATCATTGGGTGAAATAATGTCAGCTACTGTGTGCAATGTGTTGGCAGTGATGTTACGAACTCCAGGTGATAGGATCATCGCAACAATGAAAATGAGTGTAATTGTTCTCACTTTGTCAGGTGACTTGAATGTTAGTCTCTTTGCCATCAGTTAATGACATCATACTGCAGAGATTTGATACACCAACCAGTGTTGTTAGTGATCACATCGGCAAGACATTCTTCGCCATCAGGTGAATCCCACAGACAAGATTTGGTCTCTTGAATGATCTCATCTTTCTCCTCTTGAGTGAGATCTTCATAGTCGAAATCAAACTCAATTTCAGTTACTTTGTAATAGTTCATTGTGGTTGTGCTCATACTACTAGGACACTTTGGAGGTGAGCTATTTTAACTCAACTCAATGTTCCAGTCAACATCTGCAGTAAGATTGACCCAAAAGTGATTCTTACAGTTTGCAGAGGTGAGAAACACTTTGTCTCCGCAATGTTGCTCTACAATACATTCCTGATTGCGGTTCATTAAGTTACAGAAACGATTGTGTGCTTTCTTACTTTTGGGTGTTACAAATGCAGTCATTGATTTAGTCTTTTCTGTTCAGGTGGTTGATAAGAAGAATGTTTCCTGCACCTAAAGTATAAGCAGCAAGAACAAGAACGCCAGTTAGTATAATTTTATCAGTTACCAAAGAAAGCATCAAACTCGTCTGCAATCTGATCAATTAGTTCATCAGTTGCATTGAGGTCGAAAGTATCACAAACCCAATCAACGGTATCATTTAGGTCTGTGTGATTGTTGCACATAAACTCCAGAAGTGCAGGAGTGATGTCAGTTTGGAAGTCGATTGAAGTGTTGGTCATACTACTAGGACACTTTGGAGGTGAGCTATTTTAACTCAAAGACCGTTGATGTAATCAGCGACTGCATCTTTATATTCTTTTTCAGTCTCAAAGATGCGACCGTGAATGTTACGCGGATAGGTAGGATTCAATTCACCTACAGCAGCAACCATGTAACAATCTTGGGCATCATATCCCATTTCAATGAGATTTTGAACGTAGGGGTTGTAATGTGTCATTGTGGTAGGATTAGGAAGGGAAATCATTAGTTACTGAACTTTCAGTTGGTGAACTTGAACATCGCAATACTGAGAATCTTTGTAATCCTCATTGTATTCAAGTTTCATCTCCTCTGCACGACGATATGCGTCTTCTTCATTAGCATACAAACCGTAAAGTTCATCTGGTTCGTATTCATCAAGACGGGCATAAACTCCGTAGACAATCATTTTGCGTTGCAATAGTTGGGATTAACTTCACAGAACTGATCTGCCTGCCGTTCTTGATACTCATTGGTGCTTGCATGTGCAATCAAACCAAAGCGAAGACCAAGTGCCAGAGTAGCAATCAAAAAAGCAATTCGCATTACTAATCAGTCAACAACAGAGTAACAAGCAACCCAGGAAGGAATCCCCGAAAGTGATAACGAACCATTGCGAGCATCGCAATAGTCTTCTGCCTCTTTTTCAGAGTAGAAAGGTCCGATATACTCTGGAGAATCCAGAGCATCGGATACGAAACGGACGGTGAAAGTGTTGGTCATACTACTAGGACACTTTGGAGGTGAGCTATTTTAATCACTTGAAACTTACGTTCACTCCTACAACTTTTGCCTTAGGATTTCGTGCCAGTGCAGTTTCACGGGCATCTTGTGGGTTGGTTGCTTGTACTTCCTCCTTGAAGACTTTACCACCAACGTAGAGATCAACGATGTACTTCATGAGTTTGTTTGTACTTTCAGAAAAATCGTTAATTTGACTGCAGCGGATGACCTATGACACCTTTGCAGTAGAATTGAAGAAAAAACAGGTTTTTGCTTCAGTGGTAGACTGGGTTCTCAGTGAGACACAGGTGAGACTTACAGGGTCTGCCAGTCTTGTGCTTCTTTGATGTTAGAATTGAAGAACTTTTGGAAGATAGAATCAATCACAGGATACCATTCTTCGTTTGCACTTGGGTATCCACATTCTCGTGCTTGATTGAGAAACTTAAGAATACAACTTTCCTCATTAGGAGTAAAATTAACGCGATTGAAAGTGTAACCGTCAGTCATCAATCATCTCCAAAGTTGTTGACAAGGAAATCCTCAAGTTCGCAAAGTTCCACCTCATCCAAGGAGGAAATGTAGTTATGCAAAGTATCTACTAAGACACCATTATTCTTTTGGCACGTTTCATACAGAAACTCAAAAAGTTGCGTTTTGTTAGTCATAATCAAACCTCTTCACGCATTTTTAGAAGTTCCCTACGAAGTTCGCCACCTTCATAGGCAAGAAGACCAGTGGTTTCAATGATATTATACCATCCCTCATCTTGGTGATACTCAATCAGAGCAACTAGAGCATCAATTTGTGTGGTTGTTAGTGCCATAATCAAACAGGGGTAACTTCAACAGAGCGGATAAGATTTGTGCGGTCTTGTGCTAGATAATCGTCTGCAATCTTACCACAAGATGAACGAGATTGGATGATCTTTTCTTCGTATAGGTTCTCATCTTCATCAGGAACCCAATACTCAATCAAGAGACGATAGTTGTTCATAATCAGTACAGAGGGCAGAATGAACCACAGAAGCGACGAACCCACTGCAAAGTGTCATAATGACTGCGGGGTTTCGACATAACCATGCTCTTGTTAGTTTCAGGGTTGAGAGCAATAGCAACGTATTTGTGGTCACATTCTTGATACTCAGGAGTGATTTGCTGAATAAACATTTGACGTACAGTACCTTCTTTCCAGTTGGTAGTGTAGTGAAAGACTTGATCCATTTCGGTAGTGTTGCTCATACTACTAGGACACTTTGGAGGTGAGCTATTTTAATTGCCTGTCACCACGTTCCTCTTTGGACGTGGATTTTGCGGATCTCTTGATAAATGAACTGACGAAGTTTAGGGTCGGTAGTGTTATCAAAAGCATAATAAAGACGGTTCAAATACTCATCTTGTGTGGCACATTTAATTGTTTCTTTGGTGCTCATTCCAATCTCATTCAGTGTAGAACCTGCTTTTCTTCGTGGTTGTGAAATATTACCTGAAGTCCTGAACTTTGGTTTTATTTTTGATAGATTGGAGGTTGCAAAATCAAGTGTCATTGTACTAAATAATACTGGTAACTTTGGTTAAAGATGAAACACAAACACCACATCATTCCCAAGCATAGAGGTGGAACTGATGACCCATCAAATCTTGTAGAGATAACACCAACTCAACACGCTATGTTTCATTTTTGTGAATGGAAATTGTGGGGCGATTATAAAGATTTCTGTGCTTACAAAATGATTTTAGGTGATGTAAAAAATCCAGAGTTTAGGAGAGCAAGAAATAAAGCATTTAAGGATGTTATTCAGGAAGGTGGAAGAAAGTGGAGAGAAAAAAATCCAGATAAAGTTAAAGCAAGTGGAATAAAGGGCAACAAATCTCAAAGAGAAAAGTTTAAGAGTGAAGGTAGAACAATCGCAGAACAAAAGTGGATTGTAACTACACCAGATGGAGAAACTTTAGAAGTATCAAACCTCAAAAAGTTTTGTAGAGAGAATAACTTACTACCAAATAAAATGTGCTTGGTCGGTAAAGGTATTCACAAACAACATAGAGGTTACATTTGCAAGAGGTTAGAGTAAGTCATCGTGCTACAATGTCCAGAGTTTCCAACAGCATCATAGAAAGTTCCATCTGGTTCTCATCATCAACCACGGGAATGTTTGTCTCTACAAACTCACTAATCAGTTGGGCAAAGAGTTCAGTTGTGCGCTCATCTGCGAATAAAGCAGTGGCAAGTTCATTCTTGAACCCATCACGCAAAAGTTTCAGAGACTTTGTGACAGTCAGTTCTTTGATTTGTTCTTCGTAAGTCATTTCAGTGTCAGGGGTTGTGCTCATTCTTCATCCTCTTCATAAGGGAACATTTCGTCATACTCTTCATCTGTGAGAGTAAGATACTGAACATCAGCATTTTTATGCTCCTCAGCATACACTAATTGATAGTGTGCGAAAGAAGATGGGTCAGTGCTGGCAAACTCTAGCAGACCATCAACGAAACAAAGGTAATTCATTTTGCGTACAAATAACCAGACGACCAATCTGCGTTCTCAAACAACCACTCACGGTCCTTAATCAGCAGGAGATTGTATCGCTCACCCTTTGCAGGACTACGCCACGACGCTGACTTGAAAACGCCTCCATTTTGTTTATCAATAAAGCAATGAACAGAACGCTGGCCGCCACCATCGACAAAGATGACTTTGTGATACTTTTTGCCAGTCTCAACAGTATAATCAATGTCACACTTGCCAGACTTGAGTTCATCAACCTTGCGAATGTGATACTCTACATTCTCACCACGATCAGCAGAAGTCTGATGACCGCGAATAGAATACTGGCGGTAGTTGTCTTTCAGTGCTTCAATCAGCAGCAGAGTATTCTTATACACATTCTCTGCAATAGTTTGTTGTGCTTGTGCTTGCATTGTAGGAGTGCTCATACTACTAGGACACTTTGAAGGTGAGCTATTTTAATCAACCCCAATTCTTTGCCATTGTGAAGTTGGCGTGAGAGAATGTTTCACGATCCACTACTTTGAACGATCCAAACTTGTTATGAATGACATAACCTTCGTGGAAGGATTGCACTTCCCAGATGTAACATTCGATGTCGTCCTCTTCGTGAATGAACAGGAACAAATCGTCCTTGATAGACTTCACCAACTTCCACAAAGAGATGAGATACTTGTCACAATCGCATTTTTCTGCAATTTCATCCTCACAGATGGTACGTTGCTCGCGGATGCAGGCATTTAACTCTTTTTTGATTTGTGATGCCTTGCGATCATTCACGAACTCACATAGTGTGCTCATTTGTTTGGCAAACTTACACACATCCTCCAAATCCTCACGATAAGGGTTCAGCGACACTGCAGGTTGCACAAACAGGCATTGTTTGGTGCTTGCAAACTTGCTGGTGATAGGATGTGCTACCATTTCAGGCAGACGCTCACCAGTGTAGTAAGTGTGAGGGCAAATGATAATCTCCTGACGCACAACCTCAGGGAACTTGTAGGTAATGGTGTTGGGTTTGAATGTATCCAAACCTTTGCCAAAACCAATCCAATCACCCTGATACACTTGTTTAGTGCGAGGAAGAAACTCCAGGCAATAGATGAGTATTTGTGCTACGCGAGGTTGACCACCAAAGTGAGTGAAGATGTCATCCTCGTTATAGCAAAGACGAATCTTTTGCTTGTTAAATGCTGCTTTGGTGCAAACAAAAAACTTACCATTCTCAGGATTAGTTCCCCACACAAGTGCAGGCGCACCGTCCATCTTTACGCTGATAAAACTATCAACTTCAGAGAACCAATCAAGAACAGAAAGATCACCATTCAAGATACAATCTTCGGGGTGTTCAATGTGTTTGTTTTGCATTGGTTGCTTACTCATACTACTAGGACAGTTTGGGGGTGAGCTATTTTATTAGATCAAACTTCTGCCAATTTGATGAGGCGATTGCGAATATCAAAGATCTCCATATCATCCATATCTACAGCATCAAGGTCTACAGGTGCAAACTCCTCTAGATTTACACTACCATCAGAATAGATGGGAGCATAATACAACTCATCACCATCTTCTTGCGACAAAGTGTAGACACAACCGTGATTGGTGGAAGTAACAAAAATCATTGGAGTTTCACGAACAAAAGTACAATAAAGGAGCACAAGCATAAAAGCAAGTGCTCCTGTGGCAGTTTATCAAGCGGAACGACGCTTGCGAGTTTTGGTAACAGTAGCAGGTACAACTTGAGGTTGATCCACTACAACAGCAGGAGAAAGTTGTGCTTTACTGAACTCAATCAGCATGTCAACAAATTTCAGAAACTGAAGAGTTGCAGCGCGAACTTTCTCACTTCCATTGTTCTCATTGAAGGAACGAATGAAGAACTGAACAACACCAACAACAATAGCAGAAATGGTAGCAATGTTGTGGATGAGAGTGTCAACGAACTTCCAGTAAAAAGTCATGGTTTAGGTTAAAAACTTCTGTGAGGTGCGACCCTCACACTACTAGGACACTTTGGAGGTGAGCTATTTTAATTCATTTCGTAGTTTGTAATGTAGAGATGCTTCACTTTTGCTCCACTGTGATCCTTGTCCTTTCCAAATCGTTGGGCATAAGCAAAGTCTCTCTCAATAATGTTAAAGTCTTTGTAACTCTCACGATAGAACTCGTGATCAGAGTGAACAATCATCCACTTGCCTTTTGTTGCTTTCAGGCAACCTAAAAGGTCTTCGTGTAGACTTAAACCACCATCACCTTCAGTGTATCCAAGTCGCTCAAGATAGGGTGGATCAATGAACACAAAGTCATCCGCATTGATTTCACCAAATAGATCCACAAATGACCCGTATCGGAATACACATCTCTTACTCAAGAAATTGTGATGATCAGGAGACAAATTACACGAAAATCGTTTATAGTGACCAAAGGGCACATTAAACTCACCTTTGGCATTGTATCTTTCCATTCCCGAAAAGCACAACTGTCTCACGACAATGTATGACAATGCTCTCTGAAGTTGATCTACACAATCCCACGATTGATTGATTGCTTCTCGTGCAGCATAAAACTCTTTCTGAAGATCATCGTGCTCCAGTCCTTTGATACAATCAACCTTCACCTGTAGTTGAGGATAAAGTTCCTCATTTGCAACAACAGAGTATAAGTTAATGACATCTCGGTTGATGTCACTCATCAGAGCAGGATAACCCAGCCCAAATGATACTGCAGCACCACCACAGAAAGGTTCTACAACCCTTGAAAACTGTGGTGGTAGCATTTGTTTGATGAGTGGAAGTTCACGGGATTTTCCCCCCATATATTTTACGATTGGTTTCATAGGTTACTCAATCTTTTTTTTAATTATACCATCAAAGACCCATTTCTACAAGGATAGGAGCAACAACTTCACGGAGGAAGGTGAAGTATTCTTCGGAAGTGAAAGGTGCTTGAATGGTCTCAATCATCCAATTCACGCCATAAACTTCCACACCCTTGTTGTTATACTTGGTTTTCTCTTTCTTGCTGACTTCTTCAACAACGGGGACAAAATATCCCGACTTTACATCAACACCAAGAACACTGGTAATGTCCTTGATCTTCTCGTTAGATGCACGAACTTTCTCACTATCAAAGTTGAGATTGCACTTGCTTTCGAGATACCAAGTCTCATCAATTCTGAACAAGTGATCAATTTGACGAGTGCGACCATTAACATCAATCAGGTTGCTTTCTTCGATGAGATTTTGAGCAACCAGACTGTCACTAATAACAGTATTCCAGAATTGCTCAATTCTCTCACCGAAAGCAATCAAAATAGACTGCGGAGAAACACGATCATCAAGACCAAGTGCCTGAAGAATGTAAGACTCAGTCTTCTTCGGTTTGATAGACAGAACCAACGGAAGCAAGTTGTCTTCTAGGTAGGTCATTTGTTGGATGCTTATACTATGGGTACACTTTGGAGGTGAGCTATTTTAATTCACAGGAAGTTTTCCAAGTGATACACCTTTTTTGTGGTCTGTGATGTACTTTCGTGCAGAACTTTCAGTCCTACAAAGTTTATCAAGTTGTTGACCATTGTGAATGATGAGATACTGATTTCCATAAGGAATGGCAGCATAAGTATCCTTGAACATCGTAAATGCTTCTTTCATTATACTTTCAAAAAAATAGTGGTTTTGATTGCAGCGGATGACCCATAGGGTCTGTGACATAGAATTGCAGAAAAATCGGGGTTTTGACCCCTATCCCTGGTGGGGGCGTCACCGCCGCACCACACTGATAGCGGGTTCGCCCTTCTGGAAGATCGTATCAACCACAGACTGCACAGCGCGTGCGGTGCTGATACCAACCTTGCTATACACAGGGATACACACAAGACCGAACGATTTGCTATACTGACTGAGGTTGCCAGGTTGGATACGTCCATCGCGCATACCTTTGGCATCATCGTGATGTAGACGGATGCAACGTCCGATGGTCTGACTGATGCCAATGAAGTCCATGTTACGCAGGAAAAGAACTGCTTCCAAACCGCTCACATTGATACCTTCAGCGAGGATACTGTGGTGTAGAACAACGAATTTCTTATCGTTATCCTTACCCCAGGCAGATAGGGTGTCGAAGAATACTTCACGGTTCACTTTCTTGCCATCAATAACTGCACCAGTCTTGGCAGTAATATACATCCAAGAGTAACCACGTTGCTCTAGTTCAAAGCAGAAATCAGTTTCAGTCACAAGAGACACGATTTGCTTGGTTGCCTTAGCACAAATCAGGATCTTGCCAACCTTGTTGTCATCAATGGTTTCCAGCAGGTTAGCAGCATCGCGGTCGAAGTTAGTCTGCTTACCTTGTACCATCTCCAGTTGCTTGACGATCACTTTAGGAGGAACAATGTACCCACCTTCGACTAACTCAGGAGCTGGGACTTTGCAAATTACCTGACCATAAACAGCAGCATCATTCATCCCAGGTTTGCCAGTAGCAAGGGAATGTTTGGGAGTTGCAGTGAAGAAATAGCAGCGACGTGCATTAGCAGCAAAGTGCTCAGTTGCAGGGAAAAAGTGACGCTGAACGCTGTTATGTGCCTCATCAAAGTAGATAGTATCCACATCAATTCCTGCCACCTGAAGACGCGACAGGGAGTTGTATGTGGTGAAGATCAGTTGATGCTTACCAGCAGCAAGACACATACCAGCATGAACAACAATGTCACGAGGTTTGGTAGTGCTAACGTGATGAGTTTCACCACTGTGAACGTGCAGAACTTCAGCGTTGGTGATAAACTCTAGGAACTCAGCAGACAGTTGCTCTGCAAGCAAGATGCGAGGAGCAACAACAACAATGGTCTGGGGAGTTTCAGACTGCAACTCGCGCAGAGCATCATAGATCATCTTCAGAGTTTTACCTCCGCCCGTAGGAACAATGATTTGACCTTTGTTGTACTGTTGCATAGCAGCAACACCACGTTCTTGGTGGGGACGGAGTTGGATTTGCATTGGTTTCATCATCTAGTATTAGTACACTTTGAAGGTGAGCTATTTTAATTCGCCTTCTTATAGTAGTTCAGTTTATCAATCACACCTTGCATTGTAGCACGATTGTATCCATTCGCAAAGGATGGACTTCTCTCAGTTTCAGGATTAGAACTGAAATCAACATTCTTAGCGACATTAACACCTTCCTCAAGAAGGCGAATAACATCGTCAAAGGCATAATCAGGGATTTGGATGTAATTCATTGTTCTCAGTGGTTTGGTATCTAAAGACTAAAATAGCACCCTTCCTGACGCTTGTGGAGGGTGCTAGTGGTAGTTAATCAACCACCAAACATTTCATTAAATAACCAATCACCAGAACGCTCTTTTTCTTCCCAGACTTTATTAGCGTTTGCTTCAATCATCGCTCGTTCAATCTTCATATCAATCGGAGAAACAGTGCTGAACCAGTTGCCGTTGCGATCTTGCCAGAGCATTGTGTTTTGAGTGTTGTCCTTATACTACTAGGACACTTTGGAGGTGAGCTATTTTTATTGTGGTCTAGGTTTTGCCGCACTTGATGGGTG
>JACCDX011500332.1_pt1 | contig 11177 bp, 12 predicted proteins | sample 7449681 | NCBI WGS metagenome assembly JACCDX01 (sample SAMN15323450, study PRJNA562643) | freshwater metagenome | isolation source: river surface water | place: USA:Blue River Watershed | collected 2017-08-18 | reverse complement strand
TGTGTGTTGCCACTGGCCCATTCTTCGCGCACCACCGCATCGACATAGCCAGCGAGGTGCAGGCGCGCGTTTTCCAGCCCCAAGCCTTCCTTGCCAAAGAGCGATTGCAAACGCGAGATGGCGGTGACCGCCTCCTCGAACGCGGCCTCAGCGGCGTGCTGGCGGCTCCAAATGGTGGAGGCATGAAACGCGAGAAAGAGCGCAAACACCGTGGTGACCGAAACAAAATACGGCGCCACAGGCATCAAGTCTGCGCGTGCGCGCAGGCGTGTGCTGAGCCCGTGCATGCACGCTGTGGCGGCAGCCAAAACCAACAGGCCGTGCACCAGCAGAATGGCGCACTGAATCCACACCGATTGAGCACTGAAGAGTTGGATCATGGCATCCTCGCGAGAAACATCGGCCCCAATGAAAGACAGGACGGTCTGAACTGGCAACCGCTTGGATCGGTCATTATAGAATACTTATATATTCAATTAAATCCAATTAAACAATTAATTAATTCAATTGAATTCTACGCAGGACTCAGTCGTTCAAACGATACGGCGGTCCATTCGAACCGGGTGTTCAGGGCTTGGGTGCACTTTGGGCGGACCATGTGCCTCGCGGCAACACGTGCCCGCCGAGCACCAGCACCAAGACCCATCCGAGCAGCCAGTGCGATTGCACCGTCAGGTCTCGGGTTTCCGCCGGACCGTAGTAGAGCGCCCAGCCCGTGATGACCAAGAGGGTCAGTAAGAGGAGATTGGCCACACCACTGGCTGTGTTGCGACGCAATCGCCAGCCCACCCGAATGTGGCTGATGCTCAAAATGCCCAGCACATAAGTGACCCATCCTGCGCTTAGGCCATGGGCGATGAGTACGAGGTGCGATCCCATCCGCCCCGAGATCCAGCCCAGCGTGTGCCCCAAGCAATAGCTCGCGCCACTGAGGGCGCATACCCCCATGCCAAACCAAAAGAGACGTCGCTGCCACGGGGGCATGCGACCCGGACGAGGCGGGTTAGAGGGCGTATCGCCTGAGGGGGATGGTTTGGGCATTGAAGTGACGAATCGCTGGGTGATGGGCGTCTCCCGTGATGGCGTAGACCTTGGTGAGGGCATCTGCGACGGCGCATTGCGCCGCCAGCACGGAATACGTGTGCGGGGTGCGCAATGGCAGTTGCGTGGTCGGGTTGAATAAATGCCCCTCGGGACTGGCCTCTTCGCCCTGCGCAAAGTGGTTACCACTGGTTGCAATCGCACCGTCTTGCAGATGACCGGCGTAGGTCAAGCGCTCGGACGAACCCGACTCACGCACATGGATGGCTTGCGCACGCGGACCAAACACACGCAAGTCCCCCCCGGCGTTCACGCATCCTGCGGGCACACCGTGGGCTCGCAAGGCATCCACGGCATGGTCAACGGCTGCGCCTTTGGCGATACCGCCCAAGTCCAAGTAAAGGGCTTGGGTCGTCATCACGCAATGGCCCTCCAAAAGCCAGACGTCATCGAGGGTGCCGGGCGAGTCCGCACCGCTTCGGCCATGCCGAGGACGCAGACCTTGCTGCGCCAGACGGTGGCCCACACAAGGGTCAAACGCCGCACTGAGTCGGTGAATGGTTTTGGCGAGTTTTAAAACATCCCATAGCCACGGATGGATGACCCCAGGTCGCTTGAAAAACTCCCCCGTGTTGAGCCGCGAGATTTCAGTGCGGGGATCAAACACACTCATGCAGGCTTGCACCGTGGCCACCGCGGCAAATGCCTGATCGATCGCCTGTGCCCATTCGGCTTGCGCGGGGATGGACTCGTCCAAATCCTCGTTGCAGGCTCGAATGGTGACGTAAGTGCCCAAAGCGGGCCGACAGCGCATCATGGGCGACTCGGCTTGGCCAGTACGGCCTGGTGAAACACCAACAGGCGTTTGACGCCATCGGTGAGGTGTTTGCATGAGAGCGTCGCCCCCGAGAGGTTTTGCACATCGACGCCAAGCTTGAGTGCCGCGCCCCAGCGTTTGCCCACGAACTGCTGTCGCCAGGCCGCTTGCGAAACCTCGTGTCCATAAGACTCAACGTAGGTCAAAATCTCGATGCCTTTGATCGATCCATCCGGGCCCAAGCCGAGCGCATAGGTGATCATCTCGTGCTTGCCCATCACCTCATCTACGATGAACCAGCCGCCATCGGCGGCGCGCCAGATTCGATCGCCCCGGAAGGGATGCCGCACCGAGGAGGCTTGCGTCATTTGCTGCTGCACGGATTCGCTCACGATGAACGGGGTTTGCATCAGGGCAACGCCTGGAAAGAGACGCTGCTGCACCTGTTCGATGGCGACATCGATCTTGGCGCTGGCGTAAACGGGCGCGAGGCCGAGCAAGGCCACGAACGCGCCTTGAGCCGGTGTAGCGGGGATCCATTGCATGAACGCTCCAGAGGGTGATTAGCGAATCGGAAAGCCAACTTTGATCATCATCTCGGTGCGGCTGTGGCTATCCCAAACACGGCCAGCGGAACACTCGCCGGTCCCGTCGCCAAAGCAGCGCCCGCCCTTGGGCTGCCAGCGCATGGCGGCCGTCAACCACCAATCGGTTTGGGCATAGTGCAAGTTGGGCCCCCAAAACCACTGGCGCTGCGTCTGGCTTTTGAGGTTGTAGCGGGCAAAGTCGTTGTGCCAACGCAGTTCAGAGCCCGCAAACCACTGTGGAGCGAAGCGATAACTCGCCCCGAGAAGCACATCGAACATGGATTCCGGCACACGCCCCTCGCCCAGGAATTTCAACTGCTCATTGGCGTACACAAAGTTAGCCGCCAAGACCAAGCGGTCATCCTGAAAATTCGATTGCAGGATCAAGCGGCCCTCCAACTCGTTTTTGAGCTTGCCGATCGTGGGCTCGATGTAAAAACCCACCCCCACCGGATCGAGCACGGGGTTAGTCAGGCGGTAGATGAGCTCAAGGGAATAGCCATCCACGCCCTGCTGGCGGAAAGGCTGGCGCGAATCATGGCTGCTCGGCACCGGAAAGCCGGCGGTGCAAGAGGCTTGATGGCCGCAAACCTCGGGGTGGGTGTAGTTCTGATCGATGCGCGCCGAATAACTGTTGATGTAGGCGGCGACCTGCACGTTCTCGCTCCATCCATACTCCCACTCCGTGCGCAACAACCACACGTCGTATTGGCCTGTGGCCTGAGCGCGATTGCGTTGCATGCGCTGCTCAAACTCCCAGGTCCCCTTGGGCTGCAAGTCGAGGGTGTAGATCCAGCCAAATGCGCCCTCCCCCGCATGGCTTAGCAACGGCGAGATGATCAGGGCGATGAGCCCTGCAAGACGTACAAGAGGGCGGCGCAAACGGAACATGGGAGAACTTTCCAAAAAAATGGGCAAACGGATCCCCCCTTGCCCCTCAAGGGCAAGTACAGGCGGGAATGGGGAATGGCGGGGGCGGGGGAGTTACTTAAAACCGACGCGGTCGAGCATTTGCTGGACCTTGACTTGGTTTTGCCCCACCGCGCTGATGGGCAGGATTTCGCTCTTGAAGGCACCTCCGCTCATGGCTTTGAGGGCGGGGTTGTCAAAGCTCACCCCCTTGGCGACGGGCCACTCGTTGTTGCCATTGGCGAAGTGGTTTTGCGCAGCGGGGCTGGCGAGGTATTCCAAAAACTGCACCGCACTCTCCACGTGCTTGGCGTTGCGGGCCACCGCGCCGCCGGCAATGTTCACATGCGTGCCCCAGCTCGATTGGTTGGGAAACACCACGCCAATCTTCTCCACCACGGCGCGGTCTGCGGCTTGGGTTGAGCGCATCAGGCGGGCGAGGTAGTAGGTGTTGGTCACCGCCACACCGCATTCACCGGAAGCCACGGCTTTGATTTGATCGGTGTCGCCCCCCTTGGGACTGCGCGCCATGTTCTCGACCATGCCTTTGAGCCAGGCTTCGGTTTTGGCATCCCCCAAGTGCTCGGTCATGGCGCCAAAGAGACTCAGGTTGTAGGGGTGCGAGCCGGAGCGGATGCACAACTGCCCTTTGAGTTTGGGGTCGGCGAGTTTTTCGTAGGCGTCGACATCGGTCTTGGCCCATTTGAGCTTGTCGTACACGACCACGCGGGCGCGCGTGGAGAGACCAAACCAGGCGCTGGCGCCTGTGGCGTCAGGCTTGGCGCGCAAGTGCGCAGGAATCGCGCCATCCAGCAGCTTGGATTTCACCGGCAAGAAAAGCCCCTCAGACTCGGCACGCCAGAGGCGCGCGGCATCCACGAGCAAGATGACATCCGCCGGTGAGGCCGCGCCCTCGGCGCGCAACCGGGCAAGAATGCCAGCATCGTCTGCATCCACGCGTTGGATGCGAATACCCGTGGCCTTGGTGAAATCGCTGTAAAGCGCTTCATCCGTGGGGTAATGCCGGGCGGAATAAAGGTTGAGCACTTTGTCCTGTGCCATAGCCCCCATGCCGATGCAGGCAGTGGTGAGCGCAAGAAGGAGACGGGAGAGGCGATGCATGTGGAACTTTCTGAACTCAAACGATAACGATTCTCAATTAGTTTAACAGAGTTTATCGCAAAAGAGAATCATTCTCAATAAAAATATGCATGGCGGGCCAATAGCCATGAAATGGACGCCGGCATGCAGGGTTCACTACACTGCCCTCACCCGTCTGCGCCCCGCGATGACGGACCCAACCGGAGATTGCCCACCATGGAACTGCTCACCAGCCCTGAGGCCTGGATTGCCTTTGCCACCCTGACCTTATTGGAGTTGGTGCTGGGCATCGACAACATCATCTTCATCTCGATCTTGGTGGACAAGCTCCCGCGCGCGCAGCAAGAATTTGCCCGCCGTCTGGGCCTCTTCATGGCCATGTTCATGCGCATCGGCCTCTTGCTCGTGCTGGCGTGGATTGTGGGATTGGTCGAACCCCTCTTTACGGTGTTTGGGCAGGAGATTTCTGGACGTGACCTGATTCTGATTGCCGGGGGCCTGTTTTTGGTGTGGAAGAGCACGACCGAAATTCACGGCAGCCTCGAGGGTGAGGAAGGCCATGCCGCCTCGGCCGTCAAAGCCACGTTTGCGGCGGTCATTTTCCAAATCATGCTCATCGATTTGGTCTTCTCACTCGATTCGATCATCACCGCGGTGGGCATGGTTGACGATGTGCGGGTGATGATTGCCGCCGTGATTGTGTCCGTTGCGCTCATGATGCTCTTTGCCAGCCCGATCGGACGCTTTGTCTCGGATCACCCCACGATCAAAATGCTCGCCCTCTCTTTCCTTGTGGTGGTGGGCGTGGTGCTGATGGCCGAGGGCTTTGATCACCATGTACCCAAGGGCTACGTGTACTTTGCCATGGCCTTCTCGCTAGGGGTGGAATTGCTCAACATCAAGCTGCGCAAGCGCGCGCAAAAACAAGTCAAGCTCCACAGCGCCTACGAGGCGTCTGAGGGCCAGGGGCAAGAGTCTTCCAAAACTTGATGGGTTGCACCCGACATGGGGCTTTGCTGGCGGCAGGAGGACTAGCGCTAGCGCACAGCTTTGACGCAGCGAAACCCGATGTAGACCACTCGGGTTGAGCGCGGTTTGGTCGCCACGTCCGATTCCACTTGGCGGGCGGCGTCATACCACCAGGATCCCCCACGGGTGATGCGCTCCTCGCCCTCCCCCGTGTCGACCCACTCCCAAACATTGCCCCCCATGCCACGCAAACCGTTGACGCCAGCGGCCAACTGGGTCACGGGCAAATGGCCGCTGCCCCGCCATAGGCTGCCGGCTGGTGCGACCCCCGCACGGTCGAGACACCCCTGCAAGCAATGGCTTTGGCGCGCCGAATCACCATCGGGGTAGCGGTAGCGCTGCCCCGTCACATAGGGCGCGGGGGCAGGCTGACGCTGCTCCAAGTAGGCCGCGGCAGTCCACTCGGCGTCCGTGGGGAGTCGTTTGCCCGCGTGGCGGCAAATGGCTTGGGCCTCATCAAACGTGAGGTGAACCGCGGGCTCCGTGTCTTGCGCCGTCACCCCATAGGGTTGGCGCCAAGTCCAGCCTTTTTTCGTTGCCCAGCCGGCTTCGTACACCGTGCCGCCACCGTCTTTCTCCGCGCGGCTGACAAACCCGGTGGCTTGGGCAAAGGCCTTGACTTGCCCGATCGTGACCTCATGCACATCCCAATCCAAACCATGCACCCGCACAGTGGGCGGATCGGTGAGGGAGTTGGCTTGGGCCCCGCCCACGAGGAGCCCGAGGAGGCAAAGCGTCCAATGCGGCGTGCGCATGCTGTGGGCCCTAAGGCTTCAGGTGGAGCCTTCCTGGGCTTTGCGAATGGCGTTTTGGGCATCGGCCCCGGCATTGGTGGCGGGAATAGCCGTTGGGTTTTGAATCACCAGCCCGAGCAGTTTGGCCCCGTGCTCCACCGCAATCGATCCGTAGGAAATATCGCCCTGTACCACGGAATCTTTGTGGAACTCCACGCGTTCGGCGGCGTAGATATTGCCTTCGACCTTGCCAGCCACCATGACGCGATGCGCCGTGATGTCACCGGAGACTTCCCCCGTCGAGCCAATCGCCACCGTGACTTTGTTGTCCTTGGTGGTTTCGATATTGCCCACGACCTTGCCATCGATGCGCACACTGTCGAGCAGAACCAAACGCCCATAAATCTGGGTGGTGCGCCCAATGATGGTGTCGAAACGCTCTTGGGAGGGCGAGAGTGATTTGTCCCGCAGTTTCTCAAACATGGGCATGACTCCGATGAGGCTTATTGGGGTTGAGCGGGTGCGCTTTGCACCAGCACTTGCATGGGATTTAACACGCGGTCGTAGCGCATGACCTCGTAGTGGAGATGAGGCCCGGTGGAGCGACCCGTGTTGCCCAGATGCCCCAGAACTTCTCCGCGCTCGACTTTCTGGCCTTCTTGGACCAAACGGCGGTTCAAGTGCGCGTAACGCGTCACGAACCCTTCAATGTGCGCGACTTCCACCACGTGCCCGTAGGAGGGTTCAAAGCCCGAACGGATCACGGTTCCAGCTGCCGTGGCCACCACCGGGGCACCGAATTCGGCAATGAAATCCAGGCCTTCATGCATGGCCAATTGGCCGGTGAAGGGGTCGTTGCGAATGCCAAACCCACTGGTGATGCGGAAATCTCGACTCAGGATGGGTAAGCCCGTGGGCAAAGCGTGCAACCAGTTGAGCTGCGAGGCCCAGGTTTGGGTGAGTTGGCGCACGGCTGCCTCGGTGCGGGCAAACTCTTCGGAGGTTTGCAACAAATCTTGGGCCAGGGGTTGCTGTCCGCTGTTGGCAAAGCGCGGCGCTACCCAGGGCCCACCGCGGCCTTCATCTTTCTTGGCGAGTTTGTCGCGCAGGTTGGAGGGGGTGGCGATGTCCATGAAGCGGTTTTTCAGGGCTTCGAGTTGGCGCACCTCTTGCACCACACCATCCATGGACTGGCGCAGGCGATCGAGTTTTTCGCGGTAACCCGCTTCGAGCTTTTGCTGCTCGGCTTCCGTGGTCACACCGCCCAAGCTGCGCGCCAAACTGGGACTGGCCTCGATGGCAATGCGAAAGCCGATGAAATGCAGCAACACGCCCAAGAGGACGAGCACAAACGAGACCGCCGCTGCGGCGATCAGAACTTTTTTGGTCGTGATGGAAAGCGTCTTCACAGACGCCGTGGGACCGGACACCCACATGAGTTGCATAAGATCGACTCCGCGTTTCTCTAACCCGACGCCTCTAGCGACGGAAGGGGGATTGTAGGGAGAGCCCCGCTGGGGTACAAGTCAGCCAAACGGCATACGTGTAGCCCAAATCAATTAGAATTACGCCAAATTAAGTCCAATGGCGTTAACCCTAGCCCATTTTTTTTCCTGGTATGCGCGTCAACACTAACTTGCCCTGGATCACCACGCATGAGGCGCTGCCGGATGCGCAGGCGGCCTTGCGCCAAGCCCCCTGGACGGGACTCGTGGCTCTGGGCATGGATCTCAGCGCTGATCGCCTGGAGGAGGCCTACCGCAAAGGCATTTTTCCCTGGTTTAGCGAAGGCCAGCCCGTGATGTGGTGGTCGCCCGATCCCCGCATGGTGCTGCACCTCACCGAATTTCGGCTTCGGCGCTCGTTGCGCAAAACCCTGCTGCGGTTTTTGCGCGAACCGGGTTGTGAAATCCGCCTCGACCACGATTTCTCCGCCGTCATGCGCCAATGCGCCCAAGTTCCCCGAATGGATCAAGCGGGAACGTGGATTACCGGACCCATGCACGCAGCCTACGGCCAGTTACACGCGCGCGGGCTGGCGCACAGCGTGGAGACTTGGGTCGAGGGTGAGCTCGTGGGGGGGCTCTATTGCGTGACGCTGGGCAACGCTTGGTTTGGCGAATCCATGTTCAGTCGCCGCACCGATGCCTCCAAGCTCGCCCTGTGTGCTTTGGTCGCGCTGGGCTTGGCGCATGGGGTGAGGTGGGTGGACTGCCAACAAAACACCCGCCACCTCGCCTCGCTGGGCGCGCGGGAGGTTTCGCGCCCAGCGTTCATCACCCAAATTCAGCAGGATGTACTGGCACCGCCTCCCACTTGGCGCTTAAACGATGCATACTGGGAACGTTTGCTGGAGACCTGTGCATGAGTCACCTCAAGGATTTGCCGCTGCCCACGCTGCAGTTTTACGCAACGGCACCCTACCCCTGTAGTTATTTGCCTGATCAACAGGCACGCTCGCAAGTGGCGACCCCTAGCCACCTGATTCGCCACGACCTCTATTCCAACTTGGTGCAACAAGGGTTTCGCCGCAGCGGCCTCTTCACGTACCGTCCCTACTGTGACCATTGCCGCGCCTGTGTGCCCCTGCGCGTGAAGGCGCTGGAATTCCAGCCCACGCGCAGTCAACGCCGCGCCTGGCGACAGCACGAGCAACTCGTGACCCGCACCCTGAGTTTGAGTTTTGACCCCGAGCATTACGCGCTCTACACACGCTATCAATCCGGCCGACATGCGGGCGGCGGCATGGATCAAGACAGCGTGGAGCAGTACACCCAGTTCCTGCTGCAAAGCCGCGTCAACACCCGCTTGGTGGAGTTTCGCGAGCCTGCCGCAGAGGGCAAAACGGGCGCGTTGCGCATGGTCTCGATCGTGGATATCCTGGAGGACGGGCTTTCGGCTGTGTACACCTTTTATGACCCCGAACCCCGCGCACAATACGGCACCTACGGCATTCTTTGGCAAATCGAACAAGCGCGCCAACTGGAGCTGCCGCATGTTTACTTGGGGTACTGGATTGGCCAGAGCCCCAAGATGGACTACAAGTCGCGCTTTAGGCCCCACGAACGCCTCGAGAACCACGTTTGGGTGAACCCTGATTTCACATGATAAAATGGCGACATGGCCGTTTCCCCCCCGCTTCCGACCCCGAATATTCAAGTGATCGAGCGCATGTTTGCGCTCATCGACGTCTTGGCCTCACGCGAGGAAGCCATCTCCCTCAAGGAAATCAGTGAGCGCACGGGCTTGCACCCGTCCACTGCGCACCGGATTTTGAATGATCTGGCCGTGGGCCGCTTTGTGGATCGTCCCGAATCCGGCAGCTACCGATTAGGGATGCGCCTGCTCGAATTGGGCAACTTGGTCAAAGCCCGACTCAATGTCCGTGATGCCGCATTGCAAACCATGCGCGAGTTGCACAAGCTCATCCATCAGCCGGTCAACCTGAGTGTGCGTCAGGGCGATGAGATCGTGTATGTCGAGCGCGCACTGAGTGAGCGCTCGGGCATGCAAGTGGTGCGGGCCATTGGCGGTCGCGCGCCGCTGCACCTCACCTCGGTGGGAAAACTATTCTTGGCCCAGGATGATCCGCAACGCGTTCGCGCGTACGCCAACCGCACGGGCCTGAGCGGCCAAACCCGCAACAGCATTACCCAATTGCCCGTGCTCGAGCGCGAATTGCTCAAGGTGCGCCAAAGCGGTGTGGCACGCGACAACGAAGAGTTGGAGTTGGGCGTGCGGTGCATGGCCTCTGGCATCTATGACGATCAAGGCGGCTTGGTAGCGGGGTTGTCGATCTCGGCCCCGGCTGACCGTCTGGAAGAAGGCTGGTTGCCCAAGCTTCAAGCGGCGACCCAAGCCATTTCACAGGCACTGGGCTTTCGCGGCCACTGATCAACCTGGCGCGCGCCAGGAGGCGTGAAGCCTCAAGTCTGAGGCATGCGGCCCGAGTGGTGTGTCTCCACCCAACGGCGCACGCGCTCGGCATCGGCAATACGGCCCATCTTGCCGGCCGAATCCAGGAACACCATGATGAGCTTGCGCCCCGCGATGCGCGCTTGCATCACCAAACACTGCCCAGCCTCCGAGATGTAGCCGGTTTTTTGCAGACCGATGTCCCAATTCGGGTTCTTGATCAGACGGTTGGTGGTGTTGTAGCGCAAGGTGTTCTTGCCCACCTCGACTTCATGGCTGGCCGATGTGGAGAGTTCGCGCAAAAGGGGATCTTGGTAAGCCGAGGCCACCAAGGTCGCCAAGTCTTTGGCACTGGATTGGTTTTTGCTCGACAGCCCCGTAGGCTCGGCATAACGGGTGTCACGCATACCCAACTGCTGGGCTCGTTGGTTCATGAGGTCCACAAACTGTGAGAGGCCGCCCGGATAGGTACGACCCAAGGCATGCGCCGCGCGATTCTCGCTGGCCATGAGCGAGAGGTGCATGAGCTCGCCGCGGGTGAGCGTGGTGCCCACCTTGAGGCGCGAACTGCTGCCTTTCTCGGTGTCCACATCGTCTTGGGTGATGGTGATGAGTTCATCGAGCGGCAAGCGAGCTTCAGAGACCAACAAGCCCGTCATGAGCTTGGTGATGGAGGCGATGGGCAAAACCGCCGCATCGTTCTTGCTCAGCAAAACTTCGTTCGTGTCTTGGTCAATGACATAGGCCACGCTCGAGCGCAGGTCGAGCTCATCACGGGTTTCACGCAAGCCGGCGATTTGACCAAACGAGGGGCGGGTTTGGGGGGTCGTGAGCGAGGCGCGTTTCAAGTGCACCTTGACCTTCTTGGCCGGTTTGGCTTTCTGCACGCTTTGGCGCTGCTTGGCCGGGTTCGCCTGCGCCGGGCCCGCACCCAAAGCGATTGAAAGAATCAGGCCGGTGACAAGGAGGATTTGGCGCATGGATGGGCGTTTGGGTAACAGATCAATCGGCGAAGTGTAACAAAAAAAGAAAATCACGCAAGAT